>JAEEGL011624630.1_pt1 | contig 17816 bp, 18 predicted proteins | sample 9134231 | NCBI WGS metagenome assembly JAEEGL01 (sample SAMN16246548, study PRJNA631951) | gut metagenome | biome: gut microbiome; feature: rumen; material: fiber-attached | host: Bos | place: Iran: Karaj | collected 2018-10 | reverse complement strand
GTTGATTACAAATGACGGTGTAACAATTGCAAAAGAAATTGAGCTTGAAGATCCATTCGAAAATATGGGCGCTCAGCTTGTTAAGGAAGTTGCTACCAAAACGAATGATGTAGCTGGTGATGGTACTACAACCGCTACTTTACTCGCTCAGATAATGGTTCATGAAGGCCTTAGAAATGTTGCTGCAGGCGCCAATCCTATGGTTGTAAAGAAAGGGATTGAATCTGCAGTAAATATCGCTGTCGAAGGATTGCGAGAACTCTCTGTTCCCGTTGGCTCAAAGCAGGCGATAGAGCAGGTTGCATCTATTTCCGCCGGTAATGAAGAAGTTGGGAAAATGATCGCTGATGCGATGGAAAAAGTCGGAAAAGACGGCGTTATCACGATTGAAGAAAGCAAGACCATGAAGACCGAGTTGAATATTGTTGAAGGTATGCAGTTCGATCGTGGTTATTGCTCAGCTTATATGGCCACTGATACAGATAAAATGGAAGCTGTCTTAGATGATCCGTATATTCTGATTACTGAGAAGAAAATCAGCAACATTCAGGAAATTCTTCCGTTGCTCGAGCAAATTGCGCAGCGCGGAAAGAAACTGCTGATCATTGCAGAAGATGTAGAGGGCGAAGCGCTTGCAACGCTTGTTATCAATAAGCTCCGTGGCGTGTTTACATGTGTTGCAGTAAAAGCTCCCGGCTTCGGTGATAGAAGAAAAGCGATGTTGCAGGATATAGCTGTTCTGACCGGCGGACAGGTAATTTCAGATGAGCTGGGTATGGATCTTAAGGAAACAACATTGGATATGCTTGGCACAGCGAAACAGGTGAAGGTGGATAAAGAAAATACTGTCATCGCAGGCGGTGCAGGTGATCCGAACGAAATCGCTGCGCGCATCAAATCCATCCGCAGTCAAATGGAAGAATCCACGTCAGACTATGACCGTGAAAAATTACAGGAGCGTCTTGCAAAACTGGCAGGCGGGGTTGCCGTAATCTCTGTTGGTGCTGCTACTGAAGTTGAGATGAAAGAACTCAAGATGAGAATGGAAGACGCACTTGCCGCAACGCGTGCCGCAGTTGAGGAAGGTATCGTTCCCGGTGGCGGCGTAGCACTGCTGTCTGTAATGGATCGTGTGAAAGAATACGCTGCAAGCTGCTCCGGCGATAAGAAGACAGGTGTTGAAATTGTCCTCCGTGCTTTGGAAGAGCCTATCCGGCAGATTTCAAAGAATGCTGGTGTGGAAGGATCTGTTATCGTTGAGAACATTAAGCGTGAGAAGAAAAATGGATTCGGCTATGATGCGGCCAATGATTGCTATGGCGATATGGCTGAGAAAGGTATCGTGGATCCGACAAAAGTAACCCGCTCTGCGCTTCAAAATGCAGCTTCTGTTGCAGCTATGGTACTGACGACAGAGAGTATCGTTGCAGATATTCCGAAACCGGAACCTGCAGCACCTGATATGAATGCCGGTGGAATGGGCGGAATGTATTGATCTTGACGATTGAAAGCATTGTTTGGGAGAGCAGTTCAATGAACTGCTTTCCTTTTTTTCGCTTGTAATAGGAGTTAAATTCTCAAAACAATAGCACATCGACATGTGAAATATTAACTTACAAATTGAAACATTAATGTGAAAAGCATTGACGAACGATATAAAATTTCGTAACATAATTTCTAAATAGTACAGTTAATGATCATATAAGGAAGGAGAGCTATTATGGACAGAAATCCCTACACTGTTCTTGGTGTGCCTGAGACAGCAACAGATGATGAAATCCGTATAGCTTACAGGAAGTTAGCGAAGAAATATCATCCTGATCTTAACCCGAATGATCCGACTGCTACTCAACGCATGAACGAAGTTAATGCTGCATATGATCTGATTAAGACTGCAGAGAAACGTGAAGCATATAAAGCTTCTCAGAATACAAGTAATTATTATGGTCAATATAATTACACCGATCCTTTCTCTCAATATTACAGACAAAGGTATTATCAAAGCGGTTCAAATCCTTATTCGCAAAGTGGAAACGGCTATTATGGTGGTTCTTATACGGGAAAAGAGCAAAGCGATGATGAGCCGCCCTTTGGGTGGGATTCTGTTTTCAACGAAGATCACAATACCGGAAGAGAGTTTCAATATACTCAGTTACGCTTATTCCGTTTGCTGCGAGGATTGTTCATTTTGTTTATGCTGTTTTCGTTAGGACGCTGTATTTGCGCTCCACTGCTGTATGTTGATAATAACATTTCTGATATTTCCGGATCGCAAATTGTAATGCAGGTTCCTTCAAGTGACGCATCGGAGGCAAATTGATGTATGAGATTTAAAGAACGTTTATACCGTTTTATGCAAGGAAGATACGGGACGGATGAACTGTCAAAATTTTTATCAGGCGCAGGGTTAGGTTTATTAATCATCGCGCTTGTTTTTACAGTTATCAGTTCTGCTTTGAGTGCTAATCATCCTGTTGGTTCAACTGTGTTTTTTATTTTATATTGGATTACATATGCCTTTGGACTCGGAATATTTATATTCAGCATTTTCCGCTCTTTCTCGAGAAAAATCTATAAAAGACAGGCTGAAAACACACGGTTCCTTTATAGAATGAACAAATTAAAGAGAACTGTAGCTGGATTGAAAGATCGCTGGAAAAATCGTAAAACGTATCGGTATATCAAATGCCCAAAGTGTAAGCAGATGCTCCGGGTCCCAAAGAATAAGGGAAAGATACGCGTGACTTGTTCTAGTTGCAACGAAAAATTTATTATAAAGACTTAATAAAACGGTTTTAAAAGATATGTGTATTTTGTTCTTTTATTATTTACAATATGCATATCTTTTATTCTTTAATTTTTTGAAACTACATGTTAAAATGTGCATATGAAAAAACTTCAAAATAAAATTATATTATTGATTTGCATAACTGTATTAGCAACGATCATTTTGGCAGCATGTAATAAAAACGAAAATCTGGCTGCATCTGATCTCGATAATACAGATATTAATGTATCGGTTTCTTTTACTGATGCTCCGGCACATGAAACACCTATACCGGTTGTAAATGAAGTGATTGCGTTCTCTACAGATGAGCCTTCGAAAACGGCAATTCCAACACCGGAACCAACACCATCGCCTGAACCGACGCCTACACCGCTTCCAACAGAGATCCCGTTCTCTTATTATGCCCCAACTGTCAATATGTCTTTTGAAGAATTGGTTGGCAGCTTGGGCGATTTGGATACGGTTCATCCTTTTGATAAATCCAAGTATCTTTTACCCAAATATTATCCTGCTCCGGATACGTATAAAATCATTGTTGATACTTACTGGCAGGTTGTTAAAGTATATACAAAAGACGAGAATGGAGATTATACAATTCCGGTTCGTTATATGTTATGCTCTTCCGGAAGTTCGAGAGTTGGTTCTGAAACCAGACTCGGCGAGTGGAAGATGCAGCCGGTTAAACTGCGCTTCGGCAGGTTTGTAGGAACCGGTGAATTTGCACAATACTGGTCCTTGATTCGCAGCAGAACGTATTTTCACTCTATCTTGTATACTACTTCTGATTTAAGCACTTATCAGGTGTCTGTGTACAATAACCTGGGAAAGAAAGCTTCCCATGCCTGTGTGCGTCTCACCGTTCCGGATGCAAGATGGATCTACTATAATATCTGCTATGACACAGTATGTAATGTTATAGAAGGAAGTAAAGACGATCTTGAAACCAAGGCTATTCGGGAACAACTGATTTTAGCACAACCGCCGGTTACACGTGTGAAAATCATTGCAGGTGAAACCCCTTATACTGATAACTGGAGTATTGATGAAATTGCTGGGGATATTAATTATCCTTATGTAGATGCAACACAACCGCCTGTTAAATAATTTATTTTGATTTCATTTCATTGTTTGGAGGATATATGGAAGAAGAATACAGTTTAGAGAACGCGAGAAAATATATAAAGGATTGTTTTATCAAGCAAGGCGACTTTTTGATTTTGCCGAATGATGTATTCGATAAAATGCTTTCAAGATGCATGGAGCTTGACGAGCAGTTTATGGAAGATAGCGGTGTCAATGATGGCGCAGAATATGATGATAATGCAGCTTTTGATTTCATTTTCAATAAGCTGACCGTTGAATTTGAAGAACAGAAGATGTATTGCATGAGATTTGTCGATGATTATCTGGATTACAGTGAACAGTATCTTGACAGCATCGGTGCAATAGATTGGGAATAATTGATAACGATTCTATTATTTCGATAGATATTTCGAAGTAAGTTCGGAAACATGATGGAAGCTCATAGAGCTAAAAATCATTGTTTCATGAATTTACTTTTTCTTTTTTGCTGGATGGATTTCAGATTGAAAATAACATCTTTTTTTTGTATAATTACGTTATATGGAACAAAAATTGAAGAACAAAGGACTATTTTCATATCGTATTGACTATATAGGGGTTCTTGATGGAATCCGTGTGATTGCTATACTGATTGTTCTTTGGTTTCATTATTGGCAGCAGACCTGGCTTATGCCATATTATCCTGTTCCTCATTTAAAACAATGGTTTGGTATTGCTGCAATTGATTTTAATATGTTCCGTAGATGCGGATACCTTTGTGTGGACTGGATGATTTTGCTTTCCGGTTTTGTTTGTTTCTTGCCTTATGCGAGACATTCGATAGAAGGAAAGTCCCTGGATACAATTGGACGGTTTTATTTAAAAAGATTCGCGAGGATCGTACCTTGCTATATATTTGCGGTTCTGTGCATGTTTTTAATTGCTCTGAAAGACGGACAATATACTGGAAGAACCGGTTATATGTACTTGGATTTAATAACACATTTGACGTTCACTTTCATGTTCAGACCGGATACTTATTTATTTTCATGTATCAACGGTGTTTTTTGGACTCTTGTAATTGAAGTATATTTTTATGCTGTCTTTCCGCTGTTAGCAAAATGGTTCATGAAAAAGCCTTTAATTACATATATTGGTATGGTTGCCATTGGGATAGCTTTTACGTTTGGTTTTTGTCTGAAAAGAGACGATACAAGCTTCATGGTTAATCGTTTTCTGACTTTTCTGCCTGTTTTTGCGAATGGAATGATCGGAGCATATTTTTATGTTTGGTTTGTTAATCGCGCCAAATTCAAGCCTTTGATATCCTTTATAGGCACTGCAATCATGATGATATCCTGTGTTATGATGGTATACTTGTATAAAGACTGCAGTTCAGCAAAATCTCTTCAGAGATGGCAATTGACATACCGTTATCCTCTATCAATTGTTTATTTGCTGATTACAATAGGAGCATGTGTATCGATCAAACCGATAAGAATGATTTTTTCAAATGCTGTATTTCGGTCTTTAGCATTAATTTCATATAATTTGTATCTATGGCATCAGTTTATAATCGTTAGATTGCGAATGGCAATGGGCTTTAAGTCCGGTGCAGACACAGCTGCGGCAGGCGTGTCCACACAATGGATATTACACTTGGAGGCATTGACGATTTCCATTTTAATTGCTATATTAACTACATATTGTATAGAACATCCATTAAGAAAATTCATACTTAAAATTTATGATACGGGAGAGAGAAAATGACAAAAATCGGCTTTGATATCGGTGGAACAAATATCGCTGCGGGCTTGGTAAATGATGACGGGACACTATTAAAAAAAGGATCGCTTCCTTTTCCTCAAGATAAAGACTTTGATAAATTTCTCAGCACGTGCGAGAAATTGATTCATGCATTAGAAGATGATGAGAGTACTCCTGCTCAATCAATTGGTGTAGCTGTGCCCGGAAGCATTGATTCAAGTTATTCTGTTGTTTTAAATGCGTATAACCTTGGCTTCGATCATACTCCATTGAAAAAAGAAATGGAGAAGCGTTTTAAAAGGAAGGTTTTCTTGATTAATGACGCGGATGCCGCCGTTCTGGCAGAACATCGAATTGGATCTCTGCGAGGATGTTCGACTGCAGCTATGATTACGCTTGGTACAGGTTTAGGCGGCGGATTGATAATGAACAATCAGCTGTACAGAGGGGGAAGGAAGAACGGAACGGAACCGGGTCACTGCATTCTCGTGAATGGAGGAAGAGCGTGCACCTGTGGAAATCGTGGTTGCGCAGAAGCATATTGCGCTGCGACAAGACTTGTCAAAGATGGAAAGGTTTATGGATGGACAACTGCTAAAGCAGTTGTAGATGCGGCAAAATCAGGTGACGAATTCGCAACTGCTATTTTGAATGCATATGTTGATGATATAGGTTCATATCTTGCTTCTTTGATTAATCTGCTGGATCCGGAAAGAATTGCCATCGGAGGCGGCGTAAGTGCTGCAGGCGATTTTCTGATCAAACCGATTTATGATAACGCAAACCGTAAATCGTTTTTTGCTGATCCGACAGAGATTGTTGCGGCAACGGCGGGGAACGATGCCGGTATTTATGGAGCAGCGTTTATTGCAGAATAAATATTTTAATATAAAAACAAGGATTGCTGAATGCAATCCTTGTTTTTATATTTGGTTTTTAGTTTTTAAATATTGACTCCTCCGTCAACAGAAAGGACTTGACCGGTAATAAAATCAGATTGTGATAAGAAGAAAACAGCTTCTGCTATCTCTCTTGGACTACCAATTTTCATGAGAGGAGTCGATTGACGGAAACTTTCTTTTGCATCAGGGGAAATACCAGAATTCATATTTGTATCGATATATCCGGGCGCAACGCAATTTACTCTTACTTGGGATGGACCCATTTCTTTTGCTAATGCTTTTGTGAATCCTATAATCGCAGCTTTTGTAGCAGAATACAGCACTTCACAGGAGGCTCCGCTTAATCCCCATATGGACGAAATATTGATGATCGATCCTTTATTGAAACGAAGATCATCCAAAAGTAGTCGAGATAAACGCAATTGAGAAAAAACATTTGATTGAAAAATGTGAGTCATCTGTTCTTCGGTTGAATCAGTGAAAAGCATCTGAGGATAAGCTATACCTGCATTATTTACCAACACAGATACTTTGCCAAACTGGTCATGAATTGTCTTTACAGCCTTCTGTACTGCAGAATTATCGGTCAAATCGCATCCAATAAGCAAATAGTGACATGAAGAGGGAAACGATTTTACAAGCTCTGTGAGCGCATCCTTGTTGGAATGATACATTAGAATAACACTATAATTGTTATTCGCAAAAATAGAAGAAATCTCTTTTCCAATCCCTCCGGAAGCACCGGTAATCAAGGCTATTTTATTCATTGTGATTCACTCCGTTAGATTTACTTAGAAAGGAGAATACATCTGTTCCTTTTTTTCAGGAAAAATTTCAATTTCAAAACGATCGTAAGAAATGGAATCCATGAAATCAGCTTTTCGGAACGACGTGTTGGAAAAAACAGATAAATCATGAATATGTTTTTCCAGGATGACAGGTCGCTCAATATCCAGCATGGTACATAAAGTACTGATAATAGGAGTCCATCCGTAAATATCAGACGGTCGTGCAAGAGCGAACTCCTGCACGACGTCCTTCATGATTTTATGATCTTTGATTATCTTACCCCAGATACGCATCTGAATGTCCTTTATTTTTTATTGACAGCAAAGAATGCAGCAAATAAGGGGCTTGTGCCATCGGTGTATGTTCCGAGGAAATTACCATACAGATTGTAATTGGATCCGATATTGGAAGCAGGATCCCATTTTGCTCCAAGATTCAATACATAAATGGTTTCACCGGAAGGAATTAAAGTCATTCTTACATAGGAATAACCGTCGTCACCGGTAACAACTTCGGATACCTTGGCTGTAGCACGGAATCCATATTCTGCAGTTGCGTATGTTGCAACGTTGGCAAGAAGTGCAGAATAACTTACATTCTTTGAACCATTGCCGATTTCTTTATACTTTTTAGAAGCGTTATAAGCTTTTAAGTATGCATTTCTGTCCGCATAACTACGATATACATAGAATGTCTTGGAACCGCTTTCGGCGCCTTCTTTTTCAGCGTTTACAGTGATTCTGGAAACTCCATAGAATGAGGAATCCATAGTAACCTGGAAGTTGAATGCGCCTGAGTCATCAACGGTAACTGATCCGCAGACAACACGGGACGGAGCATCACTGGAAGCTGAGAGAGAAGCATGGGGAAGAGTTGTTCCGGTAATTGTAAGTTTACCGGTTTTATCTACTTTCACACCAGTGATAGGATCGTTGGAAACAGTAAGAACCATTTTATCCGGAGTATAAACATAGGGATTTACTGTTATCGAAGTAGATGTCGATACATAATTTGCTTTTTCGGCATAAATTGTGACAGTCTGAGGATCAGCAGCCGTCATATTATAATCATACATAAACAGACCGCCGGTATAAACCGTTACAGGCTCATCATTGATTTTAACGGTAACATCAAAATCATCGACCAGACCGGAGATGGCGAGGAGATTGTTCTTATCTGCCATTATGATGCCTTCTTCATTTGCAACCGGCTTTTGAAGATCAATGGTCAAAGTCGGGAAATGGAGAGTGAATGAAGGAACTTTTAGAGTCGTGGTAGTACCGTTCGTCTCAGTAACATAAATCTCAGGAGTTACAGTATAGTCAGGTGAATCAAGAGGAATATCAGGATAATAAGCCTTTTTCTGAACCTGGAGATTATATTGAACCGGAACATCATATTCGCTGGTGTATTTCTGTTCGCCTTTTGTGAGAACAAGAGTTACAACTCCATGAGGAGGAACGATAACATTGGAAAAATTAACGCATTCTTCGCCCTTTTCATTTACAGATTCTGTAATAATTACTTCATCGGAAGGCTCGTTTGAACTGGGCTGATTGCCGGTGTTATCTCCGGAAGAACCTTTATTATCCGAGGGAATAACCGCAGAACCTTGTTTACTGGGTTCTGTACCTGAGCAGTTCAACACATCGTTTCCACTGGAACGAAGCAGCATCAACACACCGGCTACGATGATGCAAAGAATAACCGCAATGATTGCTACCAGAAGAATCCAGAAAAGAGGCCCATTGCCTTTTTTGCTGCTTTTACGTTTGGGCGGAGTAGGCTCATATTCATAAGAATCATCATCTTCTTCATCATAGCCTTCGTCGTCCGAATCCTCATCTGATTCCAGATCCTCATCGTCTTCTTCTGTTAAACGAACAGGGGGCTGCTTTCTTGAGGAAGAACGATGAAAAACAGGAACAAATTCTTCTTCGTCTTCTTCGTCCTCTTTATCTTCTTCATCATCATATTCTTCTTCCGAAGCATCGTCATCATCATCTTTTTTATACTCTTCGAAATGCTTTGAATGCTTGGAGACAGTCTTTCTGGAAACAACAGGTGCTTCTTCGACTTCTTCTTCCTCTTGTTCATCTTCTGGATTATCAGTAGAATAATCAGATTCGGATACAGCGGGAACTGGTTCTTCTGTTTCTTCTTCAGGAATCATATTCTCTTCATATGACTCAGTTTCATCATCAGGTTTTTCTTCGTGTTTCTTTTCAGGAACATCATATTTCAATCCTGCATTGCTTTTTGTGTAAGCAGGAACAGTCCATGAAGGTCTGATAAAAGTGCGGGTCGCTCTGGTATCATTAGAACTGTTATCGTTCCCCGCTTCAGAATTATCTTTTAAATTGGCAGCGCACACCTTGCAATATGTTGCATGATCAGGATTGTAAGCACCGCATTCTTTGCAAATCATGGGAAACCTCCTCATTATTATCTTATATATGCTTTACCATTATAATCGATAATCTTTGCGGAAACATGTCTAATGTGTAAACATTTTACGATGTTCCATTCCTTTTTCCTTGTAAATCAAATATATATGGTATAAAATGTTTCAGATTAATTGATTAAGGTTATAGAAAATGATTTATTTCGATAATAGCGCGACAACAAAAGTGTTGCCGGAAGCAGCGGAACGTGCCGTTCAATATATGATTCAGGATTTCTATAATCCGTCAGCTGCTTACAGCAAGGCATATTCAGTTGAAAAAGATTTAAATAGTGCAAGAACAACTATAGCGTCCAGCATGAAAGTGAATCCTGATGAGATCTTTTTCACATCCGGTGCAACAGAATCAAATAATATCGCTGTCTTTGGAACACTCAGTTCAAAAAAGAAAGTGCGTGAGATTGTAACCACTCAGGTAGAACATCCGTCAGTGTATGAAACGATAAAAGTGGCCGCAGCTAAGACCGGTGCTGTTATCAAATATGTTCCGCTCATGGAAGATGGAACCGTTAATTTAAAGATTCTGAGTGAGACTTTAAGCGATAATACGGATTTAATCAGCATAATGCATGTAAATAATGAGCTGGGAAGCGTGAATGACCTTAAGTCGATTCGTGAAATTATTAATCAATATGCTCCTGATGCAGTATTTCATTCAGACGGTGTTCAGGGATATATGAAATGCTCTCTTAACACAATGCCATGTGATCTGTATTCGGTATCCGGGCATAAAATACATGCCCCGAAGGGCGTTGGGTTCATTTATGCAAAAAAAGGAATTAAAAACTCCGGCGGACAGATTGGGGGCGGGCAAGAAAAGAATTTTCGCTCCGGCACAATTAATACACCGGCAATCTTAGCCATGGAGATAGCTGTTAAAGCATATATAGACAATTTTCAGCCTTGGCATGATGCAATGTATCGGGTGAAATGCAGAATGGCCGCGAATCTTTCCCAAATAAAGGATGTCGTTTTAAACGGACCTTCTGTTGAAGCCGGTGCCCCTCATATTTTAAATGAATCTTTTTTGGGAGTTCGAGGGGAAGTTCTTCTCCATGCATTGGAACAGGAAGGGATCTTGGTTTCCACAGGGTCCGCATGTTCTTCAAAAAAGACTGAAAAAAACAGGATCCTTCATGCAGTAGGGATTGATGGAACCCGGCAGGAAGGAGCCATCAGGTTCAGCTTTTCTCCGTTTAACACGATCGAAGAAGTTGACTATGCCTGCGAGAAAATTGAAAATACTGTCACTTTTTTAAGAAAATATAAGAGGAGATAATTATGTCGATTGTTCTGCTTGTTCGTTATGCTGAAATACATTTAAAGGGGTTAAATCGCCCATATTTTGAGCGGATGCTGGTAGACAGAATTAAAGATTCTCTTGCAATATCTGATGTGAAAATTGTCAGAGAGCAAGGCAGAGTTTTTATTTATGATATACCGCAGGACAAGATAGAGATAGCTATAGATAAAACATGTAAGGTTTTCGGTGTGCATTCAGTAAGTCCTGCATATTGCGTTGAGAAGGATTGGACTGCTATCAAAAATAAAGCTGTGGAGCTGATGAATGAGTACGCATCGAAAGAGGTTACATTCAAATGCTTTGCAAAACGCTCAGATAAACGCTTTCCTATGACATCGGAACAAATTTGCAGAGAACTTGGTCATGAACTTTTAGAAGCTTATTCGACTCTTTCTGTAGATGTGCATCATCCTGAAGTCAAGTTAACAGTTGAGGTCCGCCAGGAGAAAACATTTATTTATACTAAAGAATATAAAGCCGTAGGCGGAATGCCGGTAGGAACGAATGGCAAAGCAATGCTTTTGATTTCGGGAGGCATTGACAGCCCGGTAGCCGGTTATATGATCGCAAAACGAGGTGTCGCTTTATCAGCTGTTCATTTTTACAGTTATCCTTATACCAGTGAACGCGCCAGGGATAAAGTTGTGGAACTGACAAGGCTTGTATCTGATTACGCAGGCGAGATCGATCTTTATCTAGTCCCTTTCACTGAGATCCAGCTGACGATATATGAAAAGTGTCCTTCTTCGGAAACAACCGTTCTGATGAGAAGGTTGATGATGAAAATTGCTGAAATCATTGCAAACAAATGTGGTGCACAGGCACTTATTACCGGTGAATCCATAGGGCAAGTTGCCAGTCAGACAATGGACAGCCTCGCCTGCACAGATGATGCAGTTTCTCTTCCTGTTTTTCGGCCTTTGATCGGATTTGATAAAGAAGAAATCGTAGAAAGAGCGCAGCAAATAAGAACATTCGAGACATCAATTCTTCCATATGAAGACTGTTGTACGGTTTTTGTTCCGGTTCATCCGGTAACACGTCCGAAGGTGGAACAGTTGAGAAAGAGTGAATCTTTGGTGGATTTTGCTCCTATGATTGATAAGGCGATTCAGTCTACTGAAGTTGTAAAAATTTCACATATTGTTAAGGATTAAAACCGTACTTTCATGTTATACTTATCGTAATCATAAAAAGAAAGGAGTTGCCGCAAAGATGAAGTATTTCTTTAGATTGATTGGTTTTCTGGTTGTAGTTTTACTTATTGCGGCTTTAGTTCTTTATACATTAAACTCCTTTGGCTATTTACATGGTCCGCTTTCCAAATGGATAAATGATGTGGCAAATCATTGCCAAGGTACAGTTAATGATACGAAGGACTTTTTAGAAAATCAGGACATTATTCCTTTTCCGACTCCGGCTGCGCAGACAGGCAAACCGGAATTGGAATTCAAGAATCCATAAAGTATATCGTTTCCGGAAAATCCATTTGATGTATTAGAATCATCCGGATTGATAAACATTTACATCAGTATTTTTACTTGACAAATGTAATACCGAATGCTAGAATTACATTCGGTTCTGTTTCTGGGTGTAGCGCAGTTTGGTAGCGTGCTTGAATGGGGTTCAAGAGGCCGGAAGTTCAAATCTTCTCACCCAGACCAATAAAATGAGAAAGTACATTTCAATGTATTTTCTCATTTTTGTTTGAATAATATAATTGCTAATAAAATAATGAAATCTTGACATATTTCAAATAATAAGTTAAAATACTAAAAGTTTAGGGGATGTAGCTCAGCAGGTTAGAGCGCTGTGTTCACATCGCAGAGGTCTAGGGTTCGAGCCCCTACATCCCCACCAAATTGTCCTTGTTTGTGTTTTGTGATAATATGCAAAACATCAAATGAGGATTTTTTAATAGTATAAATGATAGAGTGAGTGATTCCAATCACTTTACTCATCGGGTACATTCAAATAAACTTTTGTTTTACTTGATTTGTATGTTTGGATTATGTATAATTTCGTAGAAATATAATCGGAGAAAAGAAATTGAAAACAAGTGATTTTTATTATGATCTGCCACAGGAGTTAATAGCACAGACCCCTTGTGAGCCTCGAAGTTCATGCAGATTATTGACATATGATCGCAAAAACAAATCCATTGAAGACGGTATATTTACTGATATTGTAGATAAAATAAACCCTTCGGATGTACTGGTAAGGAACAATACGAAAGTCATACCGGCTAGGTTGATGGGGTTTCGTCCTGAGACCGGAGGTTCAATGGAGTTCCTTTTGCTTCGGAGAAAGCAAAAAGATGTTTGGGAATGTTTATGCAGACCTGCAAAACGTGCAAAACCTGGTGTAACATATGATATCAGTTCAGAATTATCAGCGACTATAATAGGAGATTTGGAAACAGACGGCGGAAAGTTGATTCAATTAAATTATAATGGGATTTTTGAAGAGATACTTGACCGCGCAGGACAAATGCCGCTTCCGCCATATATTTCAACGCCGATTACGGATAATGAACAATATCAGACTGTTTACGCTAAGGTCAGAGGATCAGCGGCAGCGCCTACAGCAGGACTTCATTTTACAGACGATCTCATCGATCAACTGGAAAGAAAAGGCGTAACAATTGTTGATATTCTTTTGCATGTGGGACTGGGAACTTTCAGACCGGTTTCATCGGAAAATGTAGAGGAACATGTCATGCATAGTGAATACTATTCTGTCAGTGAATCTGCGGCGGAAACAATTAATCGGGTCAGAAGGAATGGCGGCCGTGTCATTTGTGTCGGAACAACTTCTGCAAGAACCCTGGAAACAGTAACGGACGAGTCTGGTGTTGTACATCCAGGATCAGGGGATACGAGTATCTTTATCAAGCCGGGATATCGATTTAAAGCGGTAGATGCTCTTATAACGAATTTTCACCTTCCGGAATCTACTTTGCTGATGATGATTTCCGCATTATCTACTCGGGAAGAAATGCTCCAAGTGTATCGGCATGCCATCGAACAAAGATATCGGTTTTTCTCTTTTGGAGACGCAATGTTTATTTGCTGAGGATTATATGGATTCTTTATTTCAATTTGAACTAGAACATGTTGACAGACAAACTGGAGCAAGGCTGGGAAAGCTCTATACCCCGCATGGAGTGATACCAACTCCTATATATATGCCTGTTGGAACACAAGCAACAGTAAAAGCAATGCTTCCAAGAGATCTGGAAGATATCAATGCCAAAATTATTCTATCTAATACGTATCATTTATATATGCGTCCAGGTCATAAACTGGTTGCAGAAGCAGGGGGACTCCATTCTTTCATGAACTGGAATCGTCCGATTTTAACTGACAGTGGAGGATTCCAGGTATTCAGTCTGGCTAAGATCAATCAGATCCAGGATGACGGCGTCGTATTTCGCTCTCATTTAGATGGAAGCCGTCACTTGTTCACTCCTGAAAAAGTAATGGAAATAGAGCAGGACTTGGGCGCTGATATTGCTATGTGCTTTGATGAATGCGCACCAGCTGCATCCGATCATTCATATGCGAGAGCAGCGATGAACAGGACTCATAGATGGGCGGCGAAGTGCCAAGAAGCCCACACAAGAAAAGATCAAGCACTCTTCGGAATTGTTCAGGGATGTGTTTATCCTGATCTCCGAATTGAAAGCGCGAAAGCGCTTGCTTCTATGGATTTTATCGGTTATGGCATCGGTGGATTAAGCGTTGGAGAAGAGAAACCTGTAATGTATCAGATGCTTGAAACAATAATGCCGTATATGCCTGCACAAAAACCTCGTTATTTAATGGGAGTAGGCAGTCCTGATTGTCTTTTAGAAGGAATAAAACGCGGAGTAGACATGTTTGACTGTGTTCTTCAAACACGAGCTGCAAGGAATGGTCTTGCGTTGACGCGCAACGGACGATTAATGCTAAGAAATCAGACATTTCAACATGATTACAGACCTATAGAGGAATCATGCGATTGTTATACTTGCAGGAATTTTACCAGAGCTTACATCAGACACTTGATTAAAGCTGATGAAATCCTTTCCGCACAATTGATTTCCATTCATAATCTGAGGTTCTCGCTCAAACTTATGGAGGATGCCAGGACAGCTATTGCGGAAGATCGCTTTGGCGATTTTTCATATGAATTGCTCGAAAGGAAACTCTTCTGATGATTAAGACTTTTATCATTCGAAATGAGGAGGAAATGCTGAATCTTGGCAGGACCCTGGCACAGTATTTGAAGCCAGGAGACTTTATAGCGTTAATCGGTGATCTTGGCGCAGGGAAGAGTGTATTGGTTAGAGGAGCGGCAAGTCATTTTGAAATAGAACATCTTTCAAGCCCAACATTTACAATAGTTCAAGAATATCCATCATACATTCCTTTTTTTCATTTTGATGCTTATCGGATAAATGATGAAGATGAATTACTGGCTATCGGTTTTAATGACTATTTATATCGCGAAGGGATAATTTTTATGGAATGGGCAAATCTTGTTCCTGGTTTATTACCTGAGAAAAGAATGGATATTAATATTATAGGGTCCGGCTCCGAGGAACGAACGGTATGTATCAAATCTTATGGGGAACATTATGAGGAGATACTGAGGCAATTATGATCATTCTGGGTTTTGAAACAACAGATACTGTTGCGTCAGTCGCTATTTATATAAACGGCGAGATATCCTGCATGTCATTAAACCGTGAGTTAAGACATGCAGAGTCTGTACTGCCGGCTGCCGAATCTTTATTAACCATGAAAGGTCTATCCGTTGCTGATGTTGATGCCTTTGCGGTAGACATTGGTCCTGGTTCCTTTACAGGAGTCAGAATTGGAGTTTGCCTTGCCAATGCGCTTGCTTATGCAAATCAAAAGCCTGTTATTCCGGTGAATGCGCTGGAGGCTTTGGCATACGCTAAAGATTCAGATAATAAGTATGTTGCTGCGATCATTGATGCGAAAAACGGAAACGGATATGCGGCATTGTACAAAGAGAATCACGCCGTTATAGAGCCATATGCTTGTGTGATTTCTGAATTTATGCAGAAAATACCTTCAGACTGCATTTTAACTGGCACAGCATGTGAGAAGAATGTTTATCCTTCTGCTGAAAGTATAGTGATACTAGCCACTGAGAGAACAGGATATGATCAAGTTTCACCGTTATATTTAAAACCATCTCAGGCTGAACGGGTATTAAAAGTATGATTCAGATCAGAGCAATGACAGCCGCGGATATTACGTCCGTTTACAGGATCGAAACTTTATCTTTCAGGACACCCTGGTCAAAGCAGTCCTTGTTTGATGAATTGAAAAATAAAGTTGCTCACTATTTGGTAATTACATCAAATGATGTTGTGATCGGCTATTGCGGCATGTGGGTGTTGTTTGATGAATGCCACATAACGAATATTGCAATTGACCCTGCATATCGATCAATGGGATATGGAAAGTCTCTGCTGTATGCTACAATGATAGTTGCTGACCATTTCGGAGCATCTTCTATGACTTTGGAAGTAAGGGAGACAAACAGAATCGCGCAGTCCCTTTATCAATCAATGGATTTTATAAGAAACGGCTTTAGAAGACGTTATTATACAGATACCGGAGAAGGAGCTATTCTTCTTTGGAATCTCAATATACAGAAAACAATAAACGAACATCAAAATATGAAAAGTAATTTTGAATTAGCATTGGACTCGTTTGAGAAAAAGGAGAAACAGTTATGAGCTTATACGAAGAATGGGAAAATTCTGTTAATGAAAACAGGAGTAAAGAGGAATACAATCAGTTTTGGACTGACTATTTCAAAGCGGAAGCGGAAAACTACAAAAAGATACTTTCAGAACATAAAACGGTAAAAGAAGGCCGGCTGTCTGATCTTGCTGATGAATTTCATATGTCACCAGTTACATTTACCGGTTTTATGGATGGGATTAATTCAAGCCTGGCAGATGGGGAGATCGATGTTAAGGCTCTTTCAGAAGAAAGTTATATAAATCTGAAAGTTGATTTTGAAAAATTGTTTTATAATATGCATGTTGCAAAAGCTGACTGGCTTTACAACCTGAAAGAATGGGAAGAGGTATTACCGGAGAACAAAAGGAAGGAAATCACTAAGGAATATCATGAATCCCTGGTATTTAAAGCAGCTCCTAAGATTGGCAGAAATGATCCGTGCCCGTGCGGCAGTGGTAAAAAATATAAAAAGTGTTGCGGTAAGTGAAAAAATGATTGACATTTCGATAAACGTCTGTTAGAATAATGTCTCGGAACTGCGATGCGTCTGTAGCTCAGCAGGATAGAGCAACGGCCTTCTAAGCCGTAGGTCCCGGGTTCGAATCCCTGCAGGCGCGCCAATGGCATTACCCGTCGGGATTCGGCGGGTAATGCGAGAAGAACGCATGCTGCATGGTGGATATAGTTCAGTTGGCTAGAATGCCAGATTGTGGCTCTGGAGGTCGTGGGTTCGAGTCCCACTATCCACCCCATTGCTCGGGAGCCGGGCCGAAAGACCCGGCTCTAAAGCATCATTGGGGTGTAGCCAAGCGGTAAGGCAACGGACTTTGACTCCGTCATTCGTGCGTTCAAATCGCGCCACCCCAGCCATGACTCGTTAGCTCAGTCGGTAGAGCACTTGACTTTTAATCAAGGTGTCCGGGGTTCGAATCCCCGACGGGTCACCAGCTTTTCCGGGCGGACGTGGCGGAAT
>JAEEGL010861339.1_pt1 | contig 17816 bp, 15 predicted proteins | sample 9134231 | NCBI WGS metagenome assembly JAEEGL01 (sample SAMN16246548, study PRJNA631951) | gut metagenome | biome: gut microbiome; feature: rumen; material: fiber-attached | host: Bos | place: Iran: Karaj | collected 2018-10 | reverse complement strand
TCTGCGGAGAGTAGGACGTGATATTTCTTAGGTCTTCCCATTGTCGTTTATGTTTTATGAACAACATATAAACGAACAATTTGAAGTTTTATTGTTTAAAATCAGTTTTTATTTATACTGGTTAGGATGCTACACTAGTTAAAGAAATAGAAAAACTAGATACTGTCATCTTTGTGTTTGCATGAAATTTCCTATTCTGAAGATCATGTCTAGAAATCGGGTTTCTCAAATCTCTATCTTTTGATAGCTGATTTTAGGTTAAATTAGAATTTTAGTAATAGAAGATGTTTGCCTTTTCACATCTGAGATTATCGATTCTTTCATACATTTTCTTTCTCTTTTTATCTTGTAAGGATATCGCTAATGCGCAGATGAAATATATCCCAAGGTTATTTCCTGGAATGGATAGACTTGAAAACCAATATGGTATATCTTCACATGTGAGTTGGAAAGGCTATGACTATGACAATCTCTTTGCCAATACTAAAATAATGGCGAATAGTGGGAGTAATATAGTGCGAACTGATTTTGGCGCAACCACCATTAATTGGGGGACGAAAAAACAAGATTTCAGCATTTTTGATAATGTTATTAATGAAATATCTGCACAAGGGATGCAATTACTACCTATCGTATATCGACAGTCTTATAATAAATATACTAAGGAATATGCAGATAGCTATAAGGCTTTCGTAAAGAAGTGTGTCGAGCTTTACCATAATTATGTGGCCGGATGGGAAATTTGGAATGAAATGGATCAAATAAATGCAAGAGAAGGTACAATCCCAGCTTCAGAATATATTCCTCTACTTAGGGATGCATATCAAACAATCAAACGCCAGAATTCTAATAATTTAGTACTCCTTGGTGCGATAGGAGATATCAATAAATCTTATTTAGATGAATTGTTGGCGATGAATGCCGCTGACTTTTTTGATGTTTTCAGCGCTCATCGCTATACGGCAAAGATCACTCCAGAAAAGATTGTTGACTATTATCAACAATTGTTTAAGATATTGAGTCGTTATCGAGCAATCAAACCTGTTTGGCTTACAGAAGCGGGTTATCAATCATATTCCGATGATACAGATCCAGATTTGTTTTATACAGAGGTCCTTCCTAAAGTTTATCAGCAATTGGGGATAAAAAGTGCAAAAGTCTCCCTAGGGGTATTGTATGATTCTCGTATTTCAAGAAGTATTACTAATCAAGACAATAAGATAATATATACAGGTTTCAAGTCATGTCAACTTATTGAGTTGGACAAACTAAAGAATTTATCAGTTAAAGACTTTCCTGTCTTAATGATCCTTTTTGGAGAACGTTTTCCTAAGTTTTATTTTGAGGATCTACATTCTTACATTAAACGAGGTGGTACAGTTGTATTTCCTGAAGGGGGAGCACCTCTTTATTACGATTGGAACCTTGAAACAAACGAGATAGTCGGCATAGGTAAAAAGTATTATAAGCAACTTCACATTGGATGTATGTTCACATGGGATGCCGAAGCTAAACAACTTAATATTAAAAAGATGCATATGGTTAAGGCGAAAATGAACTTATCTTCCAACTACTCATGGTCTAAGGATGAGTTATCGGGACCAAGATACTTGACGGAGATAAACTTACAAGGAAATGACCGAGTAATTCCTATTTTAGAGGGGTCAGATGGTAATTATTCTGGACTAGTGGCAGCATGTTACAAGCTAAATAGTGATTTAAAAGGAAACATCATTATTCAGACAAGAACCAATAATTCAAATAGAATTTCCCAGTCTTTGCAAGCTGTTCGTGCCCCAAGGCTTTATTTGCTATCCTATGCTATGGGTGTCGATAAGGTCTTTACCTATTGTCTGAGAGATAGATTATCAGCATATGGGTATGGTATATTGGATTCTCAGAATAGAGAGAAGCCTGTATGCCAAGTGTTGCGCACTTTATCAGAGAAATTACCATCAGGGTCATCTCGTCCTCAAGTTCGAGAATACAAGAATCAATATATTGCCTCTTGGGTGACACCAGCTGGGAAAAAACTTTACTGTGTCTGGTCCAGTTGGATAGGGCAAAAGAGCAATATTATTGTAAAGGGACATGCACAGTATTATGATGAGAATGGGAGAAGATTACAGAAAAAAGATTTCTATGTTTCTCCAAGTGTTACTTATATTGAAGGAGCTACTAGTGTAGTTTTCATAAACTAAATAAAATATTTTTCAACAATTTTAATATATGAAAGGAATAGTATTAGCAGGAGGTAGTGGAACACGCCTTTATCCAATAACGAAGGGTATCAGCAAGCAACTGATACCGATTTATGATAAGCCAATGGTTTATTATCCTATCTCTGCATTAATGCTTGCAGGTATTAGGGAAATTCTCGTCATCTCTACACCATATGACTTGCCAGGGTTTAAGCGTCTGCTTGGCGATGGTTCAGATTATGGAGTACATTTTGAGTATGCTGAACAGCCTTCTCCAGATGGATTGGCACAAGCCTTTATCATCGGAGAGAAGTTTATTGGAAATGATAGTGCCTGCCTTGTTTTAGGCGACAATATCTTCTATGGTAGTGGCTTCACGGGATTGTTGCGTCGAGCTGTGAGAGATGCAGAAGAGAACCAAAAAGCTACAGTCTTTGGTTATTGGGTGAGCGATCCGGAGCGCTATGGTGTGGCTGAATTTGATAAGAACGGTAATTGTTTGAGCATCGAAGAGAAACCCAAAGAGCCCAAGAGCAACTATGCGGTTGTAGGTCTCTATTTCTATCCTAATAAAGTAGTGGATGTAGCCAAGAACATCAAACCTAGTGCACGTGGAGAACTCGAAATCACAACTGTAAATCAGAAATTCCTCGAAGACGGCGAACTAAAGGTTCAAGTCTTTGGTCGTGGCTTTGCTTGGCTTGATACAGGTACGCATGACAGCCTTGCAGAAGCATCAACCTTCGTTGAGGTTATTGAGAAACGTCAAGGTCTCAAGGTCGCTTGTCTTGAAGGCATCGCTTATCGTAATGGCTGGATTACAGAAGAGCGTATGCGAGAGATTGCTAAACCCATGCTGAAGAACCAATATGGCCAATACCTTCTCAAAGTGATAGATGAGATGAAAGAAGAAACGAATTCAAATTTCTTCCGTGATAAAGGGCTTGAACGTCAAAAACAGAATAATTAGTTGAATAATCTAAATTTTATGGATAATAAGACAATTACAGTAACGTCTCCGCTACTGCCTGATCTTGAAGAGTTCAATGTGATGCTCAAGGAGATTTGGGACAGCAAGTGGATTACAAATAATGGACAGTTCCACAAGCGATTGGAAGCTGCTTTGGCTGAATACTTGAAAGTTCCTTATATTAGCCTTTTTACTAATGGAACATTGCCATTGCTAACCGCTTTGCAGGCTTTACGTATCACGGGTGAGGTAATTACAACACCCTATAGCTTCGTGGCTACTACTCATAGCATTTGGTGGAATGGTTGCAAACCTGTGTTTGTGGACATTGAGGAAGAGACTTGTGGCATTGATCCAAATAAGATTGAGGCAGCTATTACACCTAAGACAACAGCCATTATGCCTGTTCATTGCTATGGCAAACCTGTGAAGATGAAACAAATCCAGGAGATTGCCGACAAGTACGGCCTAAAGGTGATTTATGATGCGGCCCATGCCTTTGGCGTTGAAGTAGAAGGTGAAAGTGTACTGAATGCAGGAGACATGAGTACGCTGAGTTTCCATGCAACCAAGGTTTATAATACGCTTGAAGGAGGAGCCCTCGTGATGCATGATGAGAAGACTAAGAAACGCATCGACTATTTGAAGAACTTCGGTTTTGCGGGTGAGACTGAGGTCGTTGCTCCTGGCATTAACAGCAAAGTCGACGAGGTTCGTGCAGCATACGGTCTTTTGAATCTGAAGCAGGTTGATGCAGCCATTGAGGCTCGTCATCAGGTGGCTATCAAGTATCGCGAAGCGTTGCGCGATGTGCCTGGCATTCGTTTCTTCGACGATATGCCAGGTGTACGACACAACTATAGTTATTTCCCCATCTTCATCAATTCAGAGGAATACGGAAAGACTCGTGATCAGTTATATTATGAGATGAAGGAAAAGAATGTACTAGGGCGACGCTATTTCTTCCCGCTAATCAGTACTTTCAGCACATATCGAGGTCTTCCAAGTGCTGCACCCGATAATCTTCCTGTAGCAACAAAGATTGCTAATGAAGTTATATGCCTTCCTATGCACCATACATTAAGCACTGAGGATATACAAAGAGTAATATATTTTTTTGTTAAATAGCTATGAATATTTTGCTAACTTCAGTAGGCCGGAGGACATATCTAGTGAACTATTTCCAAAAGGCATTGGAAGGGAGTGGTAAGGTATATGCTTCAAATAGCAATATGACTTACACCATGACACGGGCAGATGATTTTGTTATCACTCCGGCCATTTACGATGATACCTATATCGATTTTTTGTTGGATTATTGCAGAAAGAAGGACATAACTGTTATCGTATCTTGCTTTGATATAGACCTACCAGTGTTAGCAGCAAACAAAAAGCGATTCTTAGAGAACGGTATCAATGTGATAGTTTCTGACTTATCTGTAACTAAGATATGCAACGACAAGTGGTTGACATATAAAAAGCTAGATGAACTCGGAATAGGCACTCCTCGTACATTCCTTGAACTTAAAGAAGTGGAGGGCAAACTTCTCTCAAAAGAACTCACTTTCCCGTTGATATTAAAACCGAGATGGGGAATGGGCTCAATAGGTATCTATAAAGTAGAAAATGAGGAGGAACTGGCAGTTTTATACAGAAAGCTTAAAAGAGAGATTTTTTCCACATATTTGAAATTCGAGTCAGAGGAAGACAAAGAGCATTGCATAGTTATACAGGAAATGTTGAATGCTCAGGAATATGGACTTGATGTTCTGAATGATCTAAATGGTAATTTTGTAACAGTCATTGCTAAAAAGAAGAAGGCAATGAGAGCTGGTGAAACGGATATAGCAGAAATTGTGCCAAGCGATCAGTTTTTAGAAGTAGGGAAAAAACTCTCTGCAGGGCTAAAGCATGTTGCAAACTTAGATGTGGATTGTTTTATCGATGATAATGGAAACTTATACATATTGGAGCTGAATTGTAGGTTTGGTGGCCAATATCCATTTTCTCATATTGCAGGAGTTGATTTTCCAAGACAAATCATTGAATGGCTTAGAGGTAGCGGTACAATACAGGAATTGATAACGCCAACTATAGGTGTAGAAAGCTGCAAAGACCTAACTCCTGTTATCATAAAGAAGTAAGATGGAAAGCCCAATAATTGAATGCCCTAGTCTGATAGATGACTGCCAGGTCTTTATTAAGCGTGAGGATCTACTTCCCTTTTCATTTGGAGGCAATAAATATAGAATAGCACTTGAATTCTTTTCTGATATGGAGGAGAAAGGCAAGGATGCTATCATAGGTTATGGTAGCCCGTCATCAAACCTGTGCCGTGTTATTGCAAATATCGCTTATGCAAGAAATGTACCTTGTTTTATTGTTTCTCCAGAAAAACCAGGCGAACTGACTCAAACATATAATAACGAAATAACTCAGTTATGCAAAGCTACTGTTGTTAAATGCTGTACAAATAAGATATCAGATACAATAGAGTCGGTAATATTAAATTGTAAAAGTAAAGGATTGAAACCCTATTACATTAACGGTGACAAATTTGGTAAAGGGAATGAAGCTGTACAACTTAGGGCATATTATAAAGTTTATAGTGAGATAATCAGTCAGGTGGGGGTTGCCTTTTTTGATTATATTTTCCTTCCGGTTGGTACAGGTATGACCTACGGAGGATTGTTTGCAGGCAAGCACACAAATGGAGGAACTGAAAATATTGTTGGGATATCAATTGCTAGAAGTAGTGAGAAAGAGACTTTGATAATCCAAAATATGATAAATGCCTCCTTGGGTCAGAATATTGTTTGCTCAGAGAATAGCATTAAGATAGATGATACCTATCTTTGCGGAGGGTATGGTAAATATAATGAGGAAGTTATACATACAATACATAGTGTTATGCAAAATTTTGGCATTCCCATGGATACTATTTATACAGGAAAGGCTTTTCACGGAATGCTTGATTATATAAAGAAAAACAGTATTCGAGGTAAAATCTTGTTTGTTCATACAGGAGGAACGCCTCTTTTCTTTGATGATTTAAACAAAATAAATTACAATGGAAGCTAAAGAAGATAAGTTTAAAAATTACGAAGATTTTTATTGTTTTCTTTCAAAGGTAGAACAGGATTTTGAACCTCCATTGTTGGCACGGATTAACCCAAATGAGTACTTTGATAGAATATCAAAGTTTGGAACAGTAATTAAGTGTTTTGAAGGGAATAGAATCTCCGGTGCGGTAATAATGTACGCCAATAACTTTGAAACAAAAGTTGCATATATTACACTTATTGCCACAATACCACAGTTCCGAGGTCATGGTGTCGCATCACTGTTGCTTGACAGTTGTACAGAAATAGCTCGTTCTAAGGGCATGAAAAAGATAGGTATTCACACAAATAATGTTGTAGCCCGTAACCTTTATATAAAGAAGGGATTTGCTGTGAACGTAACGACAGTGGTTGAAGGAAGTAGTTTATTTCGGTACTATCTTGAAAAAGTAATCTAAGTTTTATTAGTATGATACCTCTATATCAAATATATTCTCAGCGTGAGAACTTTGTCATTGTTGCCCTGACGGGAATCACAGGAAGTGGTTGCTCGAATTTTGCTGATTTGATGGCAAAAGATTTTAGACAGTGGCAAAAGGATAACGCAATACGCTCATCAAAAGAAATAGAAGATATGCAGCTCCAAAGTAAACAGGCTGAAGTGTTCAAGCGTGAGTATTTAAGATGTTATCAAGTGAGCAGTCATTATGAGCCATTTAAGATTATAAAGTATAAGAACGTCTTGATACTATATACGCTCAAAGAACTGTTTGGCAAGTATGGCGAAGCAGCACAGGTAGTAGAGAAACTTTCGGAATTGTTAGCGTATAAGTTCCATCACAGCCACAACAAAGAGAAAGTGGATCATGACTATGAAGTAGATAATTCATTTACAAATGATATTATCTTTGGATGGGGATTGACTTCAGACCTTATCAATAAGTTCTCGAAGGTTGCAGCTTTGGAAATAGAATGCCAGAAGAGAGAATCGGAGGGTCAAAATGCTTTAGAACGCGATGAGGTGAGAAAACAATTGGCGGGATTGTTTTTTGACAAAGAGTTTGAAGCCTTTTGCTACAATTTGTATGAAGAGCTAAAACGTCGTGATTACTATTCAAAGAATTTCTTTGTTCATCGACTTGCTACATCGATTCGCGCTACAGGAAATAGTGAGGAGATCGCACCAAACTTTGAAAATAGTCATGAAAGCGATCATGTGTTTGATGTTGTTGAGCTGATAAACCAGATTATCAAAGGCTTACATTTGAATGATTGGAAAGCTAAGCGTCGCTTCGTAATTGATTCCGTAAGAAATTCTCTGGAAATACTCTATCTTCGTGAAAGATACAATGCTTTTTATATGGTTGCTATACATAATGATGGCCATGAGAAAGACTTGTTGTGGGAAAAAGTTTCGCACTATGCCGAAGGTCAAAGGCTTGACGATATCTGTACAAATATATCTGAGCTGAGCAGCCATGAAAATATGACGGATGATTTTGAACGCGGACAATTCTTTGCCCCTGACTTGCAGCGATGCGTATCGGAAAGTGAATTGCATATAGCATATCATACATTGGATGATTTACGAGAAGCAGAAAAGGATAATAACGAACCAAAGCAAGAGTTCACAAAATATTCATTCTATACATATGGTGAGCAATGGATGAAGTATGCAGCACTCATTTCCAGACCAGGACTAGTGACACCAACGCGCGATGAGCGTTGTATGTCTATAGCATATGTTGCAAAGTTCAATTCTGGTTGTATATCTCGTCAAGTAGGTTGTGCCATTGTGGATAAGGATAATGCAGTTCAATCTGTTGGGTGGAATGACCCTCCTGCACCGCAACTGCCCTGCAATCTCCGTGACGTAGATGAACTTTTTGCAGCAAAAGAGAAATATGATGTCGCTGAAAATAAAATGGACAAGGCGTTATATCGGGTGTACAGCAAATTTGAACTAGCAGACACCAAGGAATACCCTAAACACGATAAGGATAGAAAACAAATAGGTTTTTATGGCCAAGGATTTTGTGACTGTATGCGTCATGATTGTAGCGTTGCTGTATCTGATAAGCTCTCAGAGAGTGGACTCCATTATGCTTATTGTTTTCGGTCACGCTATAACACCTACAAGGGAAATAAGGATGCTGTAAACACCCGATCTCTACATGCTGAAGAAAATACAATGCTTCGGCTTGCACGCCAAGGAGGTATAGGTTTGAATGGAGGAACGATGTATGTCACGGCGTCACCTTGCGTACTCTGTTCAAAGAAAGCCTATCAGATTGGTATTCGTGACATAGTTTACCTTGATCCTTATACTGATATTGCTCCAGACCTCATCCTGAACTGTGGTTTTGACATACCCCGGCTAAGAGCATTCAGAGGAGCGATTGGCGGAACGTTCTATAAGCTATATCAACCTTTCATTCCTTATAAGGACGAGATTGAGATACTTTCAAAATCGATAAGCTAATGGTCAGGGAAATTCAAAAAGTGTGGCTGTCGTATCTGTGTAGGTTGATTTGCTCTGATAGGAAGGAGGCAAAGTAATGGCGGAAGAGTCGTTGAAAAATAAAACGATTAAAGGTACATTCTGGAGTGCTGCAGACGCTTTCTTAGGTCATGGAGTGACTTTCCTAGTCGGAATTATCCTTGCAAGATTGTTAACGCCAGCAGAATATGGGCTTATTGGAATAGTACTTATATTTACAATAATTCTGTCGGGTATCGTAGATAGTGGGTTTTCTTCAGCACTTATTAGAAAGAAGAATGTCACGAGAGAAGACTATAATACCATGTTTATAACAAATTTGGCATCGAGTATTCTAATGTTTGTCCTTCTCTTCTGGTGTGCTCCATTAATAGCTGATTTCTTTGGAAATGATGAACTAATTAGCCTTACGAGGGTAACTGGCCTTATCTTAATATTTCAGGCTCTATCAATAACACAAGTTACTATACTGACAAAAGAGCTTGATTTTAAGACGAAAACAAAAGCATCCTTTTTAGCCGCAATAGGAAGTGGGGTTGTAGGCATAGTAATGGCTTATTCTGGCTGTGGGGTATGGTCATTGGTAGGTCAACAGCTTTCAAACAAGTTGTTTTTCTCTTTAAGTTTATGGGTGCTAGTTAGGTGGATTCCCAAGCTATCTTTTAGCAAAACAAGCTTCAGTTATATGTGGGGATTTGGTTGGAAGATAATGCTTTCAGGTCTGTTGAATAACATCTGGAATCAAATGTATCAAGTGGTCGTCGGCAAATGTTATAGCCCAGAAACTTTAGGCCAGTATAGTAGGGCCAAGGAATATGCAGGGTTGTTCTCTTCAAATTTTACGGCAATATTACAAAGGGTAACATACCCTGCTTTAGCTGATGTTCAGGATAATCAAGCGCGAATGGTAGCTGCTTATCGCAAGGTAATTAAGGTGTCTATGTACATCACCGCCGTTAGTATGGTATTTATGGCAGCAGTTTCAGAGCCGCTTATTTATTGCATGATTGGTCCTCAATGGAAAGAAGCAGCATCATATTTACCCTTGATTTGTCTGTCAATGTCGTTCTATCCTCTCCATGCGATTAACCTAAACATGCTTCAAATACAAGGAAGAAGCGATATTTACTTATATATCGAGATACTAAAAAAAATCATTAGCATAATCCCCCTTTTCTTTGGTATATTCGTAGGTATATTCTGGATGCTTTGGGGAACAATAGTAACAGGAATACTTTCTTTCTTTATTAATTCATACTATACAGGGAAGAAACTAAATTATACGTCATGGATGCAATTACGTGACATCATGCCATCATATGGCCTAGGCTTAATAGTTGCATTAACAGTTTATTTTTTGAAATATTTACCTTTATCATACTTCATCGTTTTATTGTTGCAGATCATTGTGGGTATTGTTACCATTTTAACGGTGAGTAGAGTTTCCAAAATGGAAGAATATGACGAATTTGTAATAATAGCAAAAGGAGTCGTAGAAAAATTCTATCATTTTAAGAAATAACGAAATGAAGAAGATTGAAGATAGTTGCCCGTTGATGGTGTCAATTAGATGTATTGCATATAATCAGGAAGCATACATTAGACAAACTTTGGATGGATTTGTCATGCAGAAGACGACTTTTCGTTTTGAAGCAATTGTCCATGATGATGCATCAACAGATGGGACAGCAGATATTATAAAAGAATATGCAGCAAAATACCCAAGTATTATAAAACCTATCTTAGAAAAGGAGAACCAGTATTCCAAGGGAGGAAATGTTCTGTTTAAAATTATGGAGAGTCACATGCATGGTAAGTATGTTTGCATTTGTGAGGGTGATGATTACTGGACAACCCCTAATAAACTGCAGAAACAGGTTGATTATTTGGAGAGTCATCCAGAATGTGTTCTAGTACATACGGGAGTGGCGTTTGTGGACAAGAATTCCCATGTACTAGGGGAAAAGCGTTTTGATGATACAAATATTGACTATAAAAGATATATTATTGAGAAAGGCAATCCAATAGTGTCGGCTTCTGTTTGTTATAGGAGAGATGCTGACTTAGAATGGGTAAGTGTTAGGGAGTCTATGCCATTTAATCTATTGATGGGTGACAAACCTCATTGGATATTTCTGGCAACTAAAGGAGACATTAGATACCTACAGGAAATAACCTCAGCCTATAGAATTCTTGATACCTCTGCAAGTCATCATAATAACCCGGAGAAAGCACTGGCATATTCACAAAACGGAAGTGATATAAATTTATATTTTAATAAGTTGTTAAACATAGGTGTTCCCGAAAGTAAAATTAAAATTTATGCCCTGACACACCGAATGTTAGTTCTGCGAAAATGCGATAGGAAATACTTTTGGGGAGAGACCAATAAATCACTAAGATCAATGCCATCCATTATTACATCAATACAGTTTTGGAAGGTAATAATTAAAAGATTGCTGAATCGATAATTGGAACTAAGAACTCAGTTATTACTTATGAACTAAAAAAAATAAAAGATTACATAATGGTTAAGTTTGTTATTCAGTTTTTGTTTTTTCTTATACTTTTTTTTAGCAATAAAAAAGCAAAAAAAGGCTGTCTTGTACCTTCTGGCATCTTATTAGGATTGTATTTGATTAGCGCCATTTGTAGTTTGGGAACATTGTATATTGATGAATATACAGAGCCTTTTAATGATAGTTATTGGCTTCCTATGTTGGAATTCGATTTCTTTTTGTTATTATTTTTATTACCTTTCCGGCTTTTTGACGAAAATAAGATTCATTTTATATATTTGCCCTCCAATAATACTCTAAATAATTTTTCGAAAATCCTGATAGCATTATCATTTTTTTCAATATTATTCTATTTGCCGTATGTTCAAAATATTTTTTTAATGTCTGATCTTAGTGAAGCTCGTAATTCTATTGCAGTAGAAGGAGAATCGTATGTTGAAACTGGATTGTTAAATACAGTTGCTTCAGTCTCATCCTCTTTGTATGTTTTTGCTTTACTTTTATACTTTATTTATATTTGTATTGGGGGGAATACTATTTTGCGTCGGTTATTATTTATCTCATCTTTTTCTCAGCCAATTCATATTTTAACATTTGTCGGTCGAGATGGAATAGTGTTTTGGGTATTTACATTTATCTTTTTATATTCGTTGTTTTTCAACTTTATGCCCCAACGAGATAAGGAAAGACAACAAAAGGTATTCCTTTATACAGCATTTGCTTTAGGTTTACCTTTTATGTTAATTTCTTTAAGTCGTTTTGTGAATTATGGTGGTACTGGAACAATAGGATCAATTATTAGTTATTTCGGGCAGGGTTTTATAAATGGTCCTCTTCTATTTGGGATTGAGAATCCTCCTTTTTATCATGGCCGAGCTTTTCCTTTATTCTTTGAGATTACAGGTCTTCCTATGCCTGTTTCAGAGGGAACAATTCAAATTGGCGATTGGAGGTCCTGGACATTTAATACTTTTGTAGGTGGTTTTTATCTTAACTTCGGGTTAAATGGTTTATTTTTAGTTGCGATTCTGTTATTTGTCCTTTTTAATTTTTCAATTCGAAAAAAAACATATTGGCATCTTGGTAATATGATTATGTATATACTATATTTTACTATATATTCACAGGGAGTTTTCTATTTTAGAGAACGTACAAGAGGTGGTAATTTGTTTATTTTGTTATGTTTCCTTATCTCTTTATGGTTTGCTTTACGCAAATATAAAGGTACAAGACTTTTTAAGAATAATAATATCTAATTATTTTATCGTTGTTCTGTATGAAAAATAATGTGATAAGTTTATTTATCGACTCAGTTACATGGGAGGCAGTAGGTACTACTAGAGCAAAGGTGAGTCCAACTCCTTTTCTTGATTCGCTGAAGAAAGAATCTGTAACAGCCAGCAGATTGTATTCTCATGGACCATACACGGATGCTGCAAAGACAAGTCTGTTCACTGGAAGAAATTGTTTAGATGATTTTGGTTATTATTTTCGTGAGAATACATCTCCCATAACTGATTTTAAACTTTTTAATGATGCGGGATATGAAACGTATTGTCTAAGTTACCCATTTTGGTTATATGGACAAAATATTCGCAAATATATTGATCATCAAGTATATACGGCCAGTTTTGTGTTTGGCAGTGAATGGGGGGGTATGTTTAAGTATTATTCAGAATTATCTAAAGTAAGAAAATTAACAGAAACTGAGATATTTCTATTGAGAAAAAGATTTAGTTTGTTTTTCGATTCATTAAAATGGTATCTTGAGGATATCGCGTCGAACAAAGAGTCTAATATGCTTATGCATAGGTGTAATGAGAGAATTGATTTGGGGAACAAAATTAAAATTATTAATGAAGAATATAAATTATTCGAAGAGGACCCATTTTCATATATTGAAAATTTTAACAACCAAGGTTTGAATCATATTCTTGCCGACTTGGATACCTCTCATGTGGATAGTTTGATTGACGGAGCATTTCTTGATTGTATTTATAATGATTATAAGTCTTTCTTTACAAAGGCTATTTGGAATAATTTTAGGGCCAATTTCTTCCGAAATATACCATCTCTTAAGAGGATTATTTGGGGGCTGAAACGTTATTTAAAAACCCGTAATAGTGATCATCTACTATTCTTGGTTAATTATATTCTATGTCTCACTCCTTTTCATGTAATGCATAAACGGTGGGGGAAGAAGCATTGGCAAAATGATAATAGTATTCATACGATACTTAAAGCTGGGCTTGAACTTATTAAATCGAGAGACTCAAGTAAGCCATTTTATATGTATCTTAACACCGATGATCCACATAATAATATATCGATGTTCTCGTACGACACAAATGATCGAGATGTAATTAATGATGAAATCAAAATTCTAAATAATTATGTAGATGAATTGGGTACTGACTTCAAGGGTAGTCTTCTATATTTCTTGTCTCTTAGATATGTAGATTATGAAATTGAAAAATTTTGTAATAAATTGAAAGAGATAGGCATTTGGGATAATACCACACTTCTTATCCTATCTGATCATGGGTCTTCTTATACTTTCCACCCACTTCATAACGCTCGAGTCAATTGTTTTGATGATGAATGCTATCATATTCCGGTACTTCTTCGCCATCCTGGTTTTAATGGAATTTGTATAGATACTTACCAAAATTCTAAGGACATTTTTCCTACAGTTTGTGATTTATTAGGGTTGGAAATACCTAAGGCGTTTTCAGGCCATTCTATGCTTGATAAGAATCGTCCAATAAAAGATTATGTAATGACGGAGTATATGGGACCTGGATGCCCCGATATGACAGCGAGACGTATGTGGCTTAGTATTCGTGATAAAGATTTCGTAGTTGCATACAAAGTAGGTATTTATGAGCCCTTTGAGGATGGTGAATTAGCAGAGGTCTATGACTTAAAGTATGATCCGGATGCGATCTATAATATCAACTATAAAATTGATCGCATCAAGATTGCTTATCTGCTTGACCACTTAAAAGAAAGGTATAAAGAAATTAAACAAGACACGTTAAAGTTCATTCAAGATTTAGAAACCAATAATATTATTATATAAAATTATTATTATGAATATTGCTCTACTTATTGCTGGAGGTTCTGGCAACAGAATGGGACAGGATATCCCTAAACAGTTTATGCACATCGATGGGTGCCCTATTATCATTCATACTATGTTGTGCTTTCAGAAACACCCTGATATTGATATGATAGCTGTGGTGTGCTTAAAAGGGTGGGAAACGGTTCTTCAAGCTTATGCTAATCAGTTTAACATTACTAAACTTCAACACATCTTTCCTGGTGGTAATTCCGGTATGGAATCTATTCATAATGGAATATATGGTTTGAAAGATGCGGGGTATCAAAATGAGGATTTGGTTTTGATACATGATGCCGTTCGTCCTCTATTGAGTCAGGAGATTATAAGCAATAATATTGCAACCTGCAAGGCCTATGGTTATGCTATTACTGGAATACGTTGTCGTGAAGCTATACTTGTTAGTGACGATGGGTTTACAACAACAACGAGTATTCCAAGGGATAAACTTGTCCGTACACAGACACCACAGACTTTCCGTTTAGGTAATATTGTCAATGTACACGAAGAAGCTAAACAAAAAGGTATCATTGACAGTGTTGCATCATGTACTCTGGTAGCAGAAGTAGGTGGAAGAGAGATGCATATTGTCCCAGGTTCCGAAAAGAATATCAAGATTACTACGGTCGAGGACATCGAGATGATTAAAGCATTAATGCATACTGCTAAAGAATCATGGCTGAAATAATGGATTTGCCTTGGGAGCGACTCTCCGAGTGTAATATTCTTGTGACTGGCGCTACCGGTCTTATCGGCTCCTCCTTCGTGGATGTACTGATGAGTAATCCTAATAAGGATTATCAGGTCTATGCACTGGGAAGAAACGAGAATCGTGCTCAGACCCGTTTCTTCCGATTCAACGACGATCCCACTTTTCATTTCTTGTGTGGTGACGTTACGCTTCCTTTAGCCTGCGATGTGCCCTTTCATTTCGTCATCCATGCTGCGAGCAATGGTAGTCCCAATTTCTTCGCCAATAGTCCAGTCGAGGTGATGAAATCCAATCTCTATGGTGTCTCCAACCTTATCGAATATGGGCTCGCTCACGGCATGAAGCGGTTCCTCTACGTCTCTTCCGGTGAGGTGTATGGCGTCAATGAAGCTGAGGTTTTCGATGAGAGCAGTTACGGATATCTCGATATTCTCGATACGCGCTCCTGCTATCCTTCTTCCAAACGTGCAGCCGAGACGTTGGCCATGTGCTATGCAGCCGAGTATGGCGCCGATGTTGTCGTGGCCCGTCCATGCCATACCTATGGCCCTCATTTCACCGAGTCTGACAATCGTGTCTACGCCCAGTTCATCCATAATGTGCTCAACGGCGATGATATTGTCATGAAGAGTGCCGGCACTCAATATCGTTCCTGGTGTTATGTCGACGATTGTGTTTCTGCTCTTTTGTTTATTCTCTTGAAAGGGAAGAGCGGCCAGGCATATAATATTGCAGATAAGACTTCGGTCGTTACAATCCGCGAATTGGCCGAAATGATTGCACATATCGCAGGTCGTAAGGTTGTGATGCAAGTTCCCTCCGATATTGAGAAGAAGGAATTTACACCTATCAGGCGAGCTGTGTTCGACACTGCAAAATTGGAGGCATTAGGTTGGTCGGTCAGCGGAACGATGGAGGAGAAGTTAAGACACACGATTGACGTTTGTAGGTCAAATGTTCAAGGAAACTGTAAATAGTATAGTTGCTCTTTTGCATCAAGACAACAAGAAGGGCGAGTTCGCTCGCTTTGCCATTGTTGGTGTCATTGCTGCAATTATCCATTATGTTATTTATTTCGTTCTTTATCACGTTATTAACGTCAGTGTCGCCTATACTATTGGATATATTTTAAGTTGGTTTTGCAATCTTTATCTGACGAGTCGTTTCACGTTTCATCGTAAGGCGACAATCAAGAAGAGTGTAGGCTTTGCAGGCGCTCATGTCGTCAACTACTGCATGCATATCGTGTTATTGCAATTCTTCTTGTTTGTGGGTATGCACAAGGCATTGGCGCCTTTCTTTGTGATGGGAATTGCCACAGTTATCAATTTCTTTTTAGTCAGGTTTGTTTTTAAGTGTAATAGTAGAGTATGAGACCTCGTTTTTTAATTTTGATGCATTATATGGAACTTGGTGGAGCAGAGAGCGCTTTGTTAGGACTGCTTCAGGCTCATGATCCTTTAAGGGCTGATATAGATTTGTTTATTTATTCTCATCGAGGAGATCTGATGGAATATATACCTGGCAATGTTAATCTTCTTCCTGAGGTCCCTATATATTCTCTGTTGGAGGCACCTATAGCTGATGTACTCAAGATGGGATTTAGGAAATTGGCTCTTGCTCGTTTGATGGCTCGACAGGAAACCTTCTCTTACTCAAAGTATAATGTGAATCATTTGGACGATCTCTCCGGGTTCACGTTTCAGCAGTCTAAGACGGTTAAGTTGTTGCCCAATATCAGCCCTGATATTGAATATGATCTGGCAATTTCTTTTCTGACGCCTCATTATATAGTTCTTGATAAAGTCCGAGCTAAGAAAAAGATAGGTTGGATTCATACCGATTATTCCAATGTGTTTATCAACAAGGAAATGGAATACTTAATGTGGAGCCGACTAGATTATATAGCAAGTATTAGTGAGGAAGTGTCTAAGAAATTCTGCAGCATTTTCCCATTGCTAAAAGCCAAGATCGTACTGATTGAGAATATTCTTTCTGTTGATTTTATTCGTAAAAGATCTGAAGAATTCGAATCTAGCGAACTTCAACCTCGCAAAAATGAAGTCCATTTATTATCAATTGGCAGATATAGTTATCCGAAACGCTTTGACGAGATCGGTTCAATTTGCCGAATGGTTATCGATAATCTTCGTAGGCAGGGTTCGCCGATTATTGTAAAATGGTTTGTAATCGGTTATGGTTCTCAGGAAGAAGAGAACAAGATGCTTGAGAATATCCAGAAGGAAAATGTTGTTGACAACTTTGTAATTATGGGTAAGAAGTCCAATCCTTATCCTTATATTCGAGCTTGTGACATTTATGTACAACCTTCCCGTTTTGAAGGTAAGTCTATAACCGTACGTGAAGCACAGATTTTATGTAAGCCCGTATTGGTTTCCAATTACCCTACAGCTTCTTCTCAAGTCATTAATGGTATTGATGGAGTAATCGCTTCAAGGGACAGTATTGAATTTGCCCATGATTTAGCTTGCTTCATTCTCGATAAAAAGTTGCAGAATGATGTTTCCTCCTATTTGCAATGTCACAATTATGGAAATGAGAGTGAAATAGAGAAAATTTATAATCTTGTTTCTGAATGATACCAAAGGTAATCCATTATTGTTGGTTCGGTCATAATCCATTGCCGAAATCTGCGCTCAAGTGTATCAATAGTTGGAGATCTTATTTCCCCGATTATGAAATAAAAGAGTGGAACGAAACCAATTTCGAT
>JAEEGL010281413.1_pt1 | contig 17816 bp, 12 predicted proteins | sample 9134231 | NCBI WGS metagenome assembly JAEEGL01 (sample SAMN16246548, study PRJNA631951) | gut metagenome | biome: gut microbiome; feature: rumen; material: fiber-attached | host: Bos | place: Iran: Karaj | collected 2018-10 | reverse complement strand
TGGTATAATTTACTCTGTACTATTGTATGGTCCGATAGGCATAAATGGGCCGTTTGATGCGATTTGCAGATAAGGAAAATAGAGAATGAGAGTAAGTTATAACAAGCTGTGGAAATTGTTGATAGACAAGGGCATGAAAAAGATGGACTTGCTGGAAGCTATCGAGATGAGTCCAAATACACTAGCGAAGCTTGGCAGAAATGAAGATGTCTCAATGGATGTGCTTAAAAGGATTTGCGCTCATTTGCAATGTGATGTCGGGGACATTATGGAAATGATTCCGGATGAAAAACAAGATTAGATATTTGAAAACAAAGATAAGGATTTGGTGTTATTGATGAGCGGAACAGAGCCACGGTTTCATGGAGAGGTTTCTGAACGAAGCCATAAAAATATGAGTCATATAAAAGGCAAAGATACCTCCATAGAAATCATGTTAAGGAAAGCTTTGTGGGCTAAAGGATACCGCTTCAGAAAAAACTATAAGGAGCTTCCGGGACGTCCGGACATTGCAATCACTAAATTTAAAATAGCGATATTTTGTGATAGCGAGTTTTTTCATGGAAAAGATTGGGATCAACTTAAACCTAAAATCGAAGCTGGTAAAAATTCAGATTATTGGGTTAAGAAGATTGAAAGGAACATTGAGCGAGATCGAGAAAAAGACACTTTGCTTCGTTCTTTGGGTTGGACTGTAATTCATTTTTGGGGCAAAGAAATAGAAAAAGATTTAGAGGGATGCCTTCAGACTATTGAAGAGATGATCTTTGAATTAAAGATGTCAGAGGTAGATGTTAATGGCGAATGTTGAATATTTAATTGAATATGATAAGACCGACCCTATATCTATCGAGGTTTATTCTCAAAAGCTGATTGGAAAAACTTTTCGTGAAATCTGTGAAGAGGATGAGGCGAGGCAATCGACAATCATTCGAGAAGAAGATGAGCGTTATGGAGAAACCGATGCTGTAGAGAATAAAAGGAACAAGGGAAATCTTGGCCAGATAATTGAAGAACGTTTTTTCCATTATGCATGTAACAGCGATGCAAGAGCAGATTTTTATGAGGCTGGAGTAGAGCTCAAAGTCACTCCATATCGGATCAACCAAAACGGTTCTTTATCAGCAAAAGAGCGATTGATCCTTACAATGATCGACTATTTTCAAGTTGTTAATGAAACATTTGAGGAGAGCCATTTTTGGAATAAATCGAAACTGATCCTACTTGTCTATTACTTATACATGAAGGAAATCAAGTTCAACCTCGATTACAAGATAGGGTATTCTAGGTTGTTTACTCCGCCAGCACAGGATGTAAAAATAATACGTCATGATTATGATTTGATCGTTGAGAAGATTAAAGCGGGAAGAGCGCACGAACTATCGGAAGGAGATACTTTGTATCTAGGAGCTGCTCCAAAAGCAGCGACATCACAAGACAGAAGGAAACAACCATTTAGTGATGTCCCGGCCAAACCGAGAGCATTTGCTTTCAAAAACTCATATATGACTTATGTGCTGAACAATTATATTGTTCCTGGGAAAGTGACATATGAGCCGATTATCCAAAGCGATACAGTTGATTCTTTTGAGGACTACGTTATAGGAAAAATCGATAAATATATTGGCTGGTCTGTAAATGACCTATGTACGGAATTTTGTATCGAGATAGATAAGAGGCCAAAGAATCTCGAAGCGATGCTTGCTTATAGAATGCTTGGTATTAAGGGTAATCATGCGGAGGAATTTGAAAAGGCGAACATTGTAGTTAAGACAATCAGAATCGGAAAGAATAATCGGATAAAGGAGAGTATGTCGTTCCCGACATTTCGCTTCAAAGAACTGCTCGATGAAGAGTGGGAGGATTCGACATTTGGCAACTACTTGAGAGAAACTCGATTCCTTTTCATTGTTTACAAATTTGATGAAGACAACTCCCTTAGACTGAGAGGATGTCAGTTTTGGAATATACCCTATGCGGATTTAGAAACTCATGTAAAAACTGTATGGGAGAGGACACAAGAAGTGCTTCGTAATGGCTTGCAGGTGACGATAGAAAATGGAGTTCGTAGAAATAACTTTCCAAAAGCATCAGAGAATCCAGTATGTCATGTACGACCACATGCCCAAAATGCAATGGATACATATGAACTTCCTGATGGAAGACAGTATCCCAAGCAATGTTTTTGGCTAAACAATACATATATATATGATCAAATAAGCGATGAAATTAAAAGTTGATCAAAACGTATAAGGATGCTAAGATCAAACTGTAGAACTATAAACTATTATGTGAGGAGAAACAAAATGGAAAAGACAGTATGCGAGTTGTTTGCTGGAGTTGGAGGATTTCGCTGTGGACTTAATTCTATCCGAGAAATAGATGATACAAAGAGACCGGAAAAATGGAAAACTGTTTGGTTTAGTCAATGGGAGCCTGCAGACAAGAAAGTTCAGTGGGCTCATGATTGTTATGTGAATAGATTCGGGACGTGTCATGATAATGAAGGGAATGACACTACTAATACAGATATTAACGCTGTAGATAAAAATACAATTCCTGATCATAATCTCTTGGTTGGAGGTTTTCCGTGCCAGGACTATTCCGTTGCATCCTCGTTGGCGACATCTAAGGGACTTGAGGGAAAGAAGGGAGTCCTTTGGTGGGATATAAGAGATATGCTTGAGGCAAAATCGGCACCATTTGTTTTGTTGGAAAATGTGGACCGTTTGCTCAAGAGTCCTGCAAGTCAGAGAGGAAGAGATTTTGCCATAATTTTAGCTTGCCTTAGAGACCTGGACTATACAGTGGAGTGGCGCGTGATCAACGCAGCTGATTACGGCTATCAGCAAAGAAGACGTCGTACATTCATTTTTGCATATAGAAATGAAACAAAATACAACCAGAGAATTGAGAGTGATATAAAGTACAGTGACATACATGGAGATGAGTTACATAGGCACAGCATTGCTCAAGTGATAGGAAAAGAAGGTTTCTTTGCTCAGAGTTTTCCTGTTGATTCTTTCGATGCAAAGAAATTGAAAATGGAGCGTTTGCCCAAAGGAATAGGTGAACTTTCCCAAAAGTTTAAATTCGATTTTGAAAACGCTGGAGTTATGAAGGATGGAGTGATCTATACAGTGAAGACTGTTCCGGATTACTCGGGCCGGCAGATAACTTTGGGAGATATCATGGAAGATGGTCAGGTGGATGAGGCGTACTTTATTGATCCTTCAAAGATGTATTACACAACAGAAGGTGTAGACCATAGTGATGAAACGATGGAAAGATTGCCCGTGGAACAAAGGCAAACGTGGCAGTATATAAAAGGTGCAAAAAAACTTCCTCGAAAGGCAGCAAATGGGCATGAATACGTTTTTTCAGAGGGACCAGTACCGTTGTTTGACGAATACGATAAACCTGCTAGAACAATGCTCACCAGTGAAGGGTCATTTAATCGTTCAACACATGTGGTTAAAGATAAAAAAACCGGAAAGCCTAGACTTTTAACCCCGATTGAATGCGAAAGGATTCAAGGATTTCCTTCTGATTGGACCAAGGAGTGTTTAGTTAATGGTGAAAAAGTAGAAATGCCTGCGAATAAGCGACGCTTTATGATGGGAAATGCACTTGTAGTTAATTTAGTAAATCAAATGGAAAAACAATTATCGCAGATTTTTGACGCTGAATAGCACGTAGGAGTTTTGTTTATGGCAAACATTGTTGATTATGCATATGATGACAAGATCATAGAGAATATTTCTGCATGGAATTATGGGACCAACTGGCCGGTAGTATACATTTATTACAACAAATCCATAGCCTATGTTGGCGAAACTCTTGATGCGGTCAGAAGGACTGAACAGCATAAAGCCGAAAAACAATTTGATGGTTTTACTAATGTTTGCTTGATAACAAATAAAACATTTAATAAATCAGTGATTCTTGATCTTGAGGCTTTTCTTATCAAATATGTTAGCGCTGATGGGTCAAAAAAATTGATCAATGGTAATGCAGGGGTTGTTGACCATAACTATTTTTATAAAGAGGCCTATGAAGACGATTTCAAGGAAATCTGGAGCGTATTAATAGAAAAGGGTATAGTCAGTAAATCGATAACTGATATTGAGAATTCTGAATTATTTAAGTATTCACCTTATAAGACTCTCAATTCAGAGCAGCAAAAAACCGCCTATGAGATATTGCAGCTTGTGTATGAGATGAATAATGCTACGTCTAAGAGCCTTGTACAGGTGACTGGTGGGGCTGGAACTGGAAAAACAATATTGGCGGTTTATATTGTCAAACTCTTGGCTGATATAAGGGCCCAAAAGGCTGTTTGGAAAACTGTTGATGATCAGCAGGAGGCAGACTTGCTGGAGAATATTGCAAAGAAGATATCTGGAATCCATAAGATTGGATTTGTTGTTCCCATGATTGAATTAAGAAATACTATGAAGACCATTTTTAATTCAATTGAAGGATTGTCGTCAAAGATGATTTATGCTCCTGAAGAAGTGGCTAATGAAGGGCATTTTGATATCTTGGTTGTTGATGAGGCGCATAGACTATATCAAAATAAACATCTTCCACAAGGGGCAACTGGAAAATTTAAGAGAATAAATATGAAGCTGATGGGGGATGATTATAAAAATGCCCCTTCAGACTTAACAGAACTGGATTGGATCATTAAGAGTAGCAGGATACAGGTGCTTTTTTATGACTCAAAACAGGCAATCCGTACACCTGACATAGACAAAGATAGGTTTGCTTCGATTTGTGCGCCTCACTTATTTAAATATGTTGAACTATTCTCTCAGATGAGATGTAAGGGAGGGAATGGGTACTATGAATATGTAAAAAAGATTTTAGAGGGAGAGGGACTAACTGCACGGGATTATAAAGAGATCAAAGACTATAAAGTAATGGTACGAAACGATTTTTCTGAGTTGGTCGCTTTTGTTGAGAAGCAGAATCGTGAAGGCGAAGGATTGTGTAAAATCGTAGCTGGTCCAGCATGGAGCATTAATGAAGATATCATTATTGAGGGTCATACATATCACTGGGCTGGCGCTTCAGGTATGGATGATATTATCTACAGCATCCATAAAACGCAAGGGTTTGACCTTAACTATGCTGTTGTAGTGTTTGGCAGAGAGGTTTATTTCGATAAAGAAACAAAGCGCATTGAAATCAATAAAAAGAATCTTAAGGATAATCACACAAAGTCGAGCGGCGATGAGAAGATGCGAGATTATGTTTTAGACATATATCTGACACTTATGACTAGAGGAATATATGGCACATATATATATGCTATGGATCCTGGGTTAAGGGAGTATCTCAAGACATTTTTTGCATAGTATTTTGAGGAGTAAGTATGGGAAAGCAGATAGCAATAACAGATACTTTTTTAAATAGTGTATTCAAACTTAATAACCAAGATAGAAAACTTGCATTTAATACTGCTAAGCAGATTGCTGAGAATCCCAAGGCACCTTCATTACATTTACATAGTATTGACAGGGAAAAATGTGACAAGAAATTTATGAGTGCTCGTATCAATCTTGATCTGAGGATGATTTTGGTTAATCGCGGAGAAATCAGTACCCTTCTCTATGTTGATCACCATGATGCTGCATATGACTGGTGTGAAGGGAAGTATTTGCTCAAATCTGATTTTGGAGCGGAATATATCTATGATGAGAAACTGGCTGAGGGGAAGCTAGAATCATTCCAAGCGGCGAGTGCGGTACCGGATTATTTGAATTTTGCTTCTAAAGAGAAGATGTTTCAGAAGAATGGTATCAAGAAGAAGCAACTAGAGAAATTGGGAATCCAATCAGTTCATGTGGATAATTTGATGGAGATGGATGATGATGAACAATTATTGGCTTATATAGAAATATTTCCCGATGAACTGCAAGAAGCTTTGATTGATCTGGCAACCGGAACCAAATCGTTTGATGTCGTATATAATGATCTTTTTTGTAAGGATGATAAAGATAAGCAAGACTTTTCTGTTCGGAGATTTTATCTTACTGAAGATATGGACGAACTTGAAAAGCTCATGGAAAATGAGGACTTTGAGAAGTGGACACTGTTTTTGCATCCTTCACAGGAAAAGTTAGTTAACATGAATTGCAATGGTCCTATGCTGATCGAAGGCGGACCAGGAACGGGAAAGACTATAGTTGGAATCCATAGAGCCGTTCGCCTAGCATCATCGGTGTTTACTAAGGAAAATGAATGCAAGATACTATTTTGTACATTTAGTAAAAAACTGGCAAAAAATATCAAACATAAAATTGATAGATTGTGTGAGATAAAAGGAATACCAGATAACATAGATGTAATGAGCGTCGATTCATATGTGGCTAAAATGCTTGGGAAAAAGGCTTTGCCTATAGATGTTAATAAGCTTGAAGAAATCCTTAAAGATGTGTTCAGAAGGAGCAATTGGCGTTATTCTTTAGAGTTTTTTATTCAAGAGTATTATGAAGTTGTAGAGAAGTACAATATCGATTCCCTCGAAGAGTATTTGAATGTAAAACGAGTAGGTAGTGGGCAGGCATTGACAAAGAGTGCGAGGGAAGAAATCTGGCCTTATTTCGACGAGGTAAGAAAAGAGAAGAAAGCATATGGTGCATATAGTTTTGTTGATCGAGCTTATCAGTTGGAGTCAGCTATAAATGAGAATACTATACATAAGGTTTATGATTCTATAGTGATCGATGAAGCTCAAGACTTAGAGAGTATCAAGCTTAAAGCATTATGCATGAGCATCAAAAATGAGCAAAATGCTGTATGCATTCTAAGCGATAGGAATCAGCGTATTTTTAGGCTGAATAGTTGGGCCAATGAAGCAGGGGTCAATATTGTTGGCCGGACATATTACCTGAGAGTAAACTACCGAACCACGAAACAGATAAATGACTATGCAAGAAGTCAGTTTATGGAGTTTGATCGCACTAGTATAGCAGACAAGGAATACATATCGATCATGAGTGGTGATGAGCCGGAAATTATAGCATGCGAGACGGAAGGGGCCGAGAACCGGCTTATAGTTGAACGCGCAAAGCAATTCATGAGCTCTTATTCGCCTGATGAAATCTGTGTGCTTGCACCTACTCGTGAGAAGATGAGCGCGGTCAATGCTATTTTTGAATATGAAGATATAAAGACTGATATCTTGCTCGGAGATGACATCCCTTTGCCTAATGGACATGTAAAGATTTGTACAACTAGTGGGGTGAAGGGGTTAGAGTTTTCAGTGGTCATTATCTGCTCCTACAACAAGATAGGGACACAAAGACAAAATTACGGGTGTGCACCGGAAGCTTTGGTCAATTACGAAAAACTAGTCGAGTGTGAAAAGTACGTTGCGGTAACAAGGGCGAGAGATAAAGTGCTGATCACATATTTGGGGGAATAGCATGGTATTTCCGGAAAAAGGGTATAAAGGGAATAATAAAGCTTTAGATTATGTATGGAACAAGATAGCTGAATATGATACAGACGAAGTATTTGCTGTACATGGGGCACAGGTTGCGGACAAAAATGTGGATTGTATTTTTATCTGCCCTGATCGACTTGCGATTGTGGTAGCAGTTAAAGATTATCTGCCAGAAAACATTAAAACGGTGAATTCAGACCGCAGGATCGTATTTGACAACAGGCCTTCTGAATATGCTGGAGCGGATGTTGTGTTGATGTGGCGACAAGAAGTGGTAAAGATGCTTCAAGGCTCAGGGATAAACTCTGATTTGATATCTATTTCAGTTTGTTATCCGTTTGTAGATGCTCAGTCATTTGATGATAAAGAAATGAAATTGATAACACCAAGGGAATTGACTTTTCTTGCAGATGACTTTGAGAGTGAAGAGGTTTTTATAAAGAAGATTGATGATGTCTATAAGTATGTTGCCAAGTCATTACACGCAGAGTTATCAGGTTTTTCTTTGAATCATGAGAATGTATATAAACTGGGGGAACTACTCATACCAGGCTTTGGAAATATATTGACATCTTCAAAAAATAGAACGGCAACAGAAGTGCCTGTGGATCTGAATGCTAACAGTTCCAAGGAGTTGTTTTATGGGATATGCAGCTTTTTGATGAGAAATGGGATTACCCAGGGCTATGTTTATTCTAAATCAAGTGAATTGCTAGATGCTCTCGGTGATTATATGTCTGACATAAAAATACCATGGTCCTATTATACGGATGCTACTAAAAAAGGGTATGTGTTTGTTGACAGTGATGTACCGAAAGAAGAGAAGAATAATGGCGTCATCATAGACCTAAACGATGATTCACACATAAACGTCATTCAGGGACGAGATAGGGTGTTCCGAATTGCTGTTCATGACAGAAATGCGATTTATAAGGATTTGCATGTCAGGGAAGAACAGGTTCCGCTTCACCTCAAAAATGAGCAGATCCGGAAGATGTTTCTTAAGTCTTTTGTGCTTGCACAGAAGGAAATAGATATTATTTCTCCATGGATGAACTTTGGAGTCGTTAATGATCATTTTGTTGAACTTATGGAGGATGCTCTTGCTCGTGGCGTCAGGATCTGCATCATTTATGGATTGAATCCGGATTCATCAGAATATAATCTTTCACGGAGCAATCGCTCTGATCAAGTTGCGAAGTACTTACGTGATAGATTTAGCAAATATGGAGAAATGTTGAGTATTGTTAGGGATAATATCCACTATAAGTTGGTTTTGTGTGACGACTTGTTCAAACTAGAAGGTGGATATAATTACCTTTCATTTGTCGGCGATTATGAAAATGAGGATACCCGTAAGGAAGGGTCTCCTTATGGAACTCAGGTCGAAGAAATACGCTATTTGAGAAAGGAATACTTTGGCCATGAATAGTGCGGAGGTTAATATAGCAAAATATTCTGTACTTATCGCGGGAGAAAAAGTATCAGAAGAAGAAATCCGGGGGTATCTTCTTTCCGGATTGAAAGTGATACTTTTTTGTGACCAGCAGATATATGAGGTAATAAAGTTAAATATAAAAGAGTTTATAGATGCCGGATTTGCCGAAGTCTATGTTAATGCAAATGGTATCGATACCTTAATCGTTGATGGAATCGATGTAAATGATAATATTGGGACGTTATCTGAGTTAGAAGAAGGTGATCCACGATTTAATTTGGATCAGTTTGTTATTGAACATCAAGCTCCCGATATCAATATGATCATTGAAGCAGGTGCTGGAACTGGGAAAACACATGTTATGATCAATCGCATCATGTATCTGATGCATGTTGATGAATCATTTGATTTTTCTAAAGTTGCGATGATAACTTTTACCAACAAAGCAACAGATAATATGAGACATCGTCTCGTGAATACTTTGAACGCTAAGTATAAGCTTACAGGCAACCCTAAATACTTAGATAAGATTGAACAATTGGCACAGATAAATATTAGCACTATACATTCTTTTTTTAAAAAGGTCATTGTTGAGATTGGTCCTACACTTGGTTATGGTACAAATATTCAGTTAAAGAGTTATATCTATGAAAAAAGAGAATTACTGCGTGACTTGATGGACAAGCATTATAAAGGCAGTGGAAGGGTGCGGGATGCTATAGGCTTACCTGTTCATAAAATAGAAGAGTTGGCTTTGCAGTATTGGGAAAAACTTGACAACAATGGATTGTCTGAAGAGGAGATCATAACCCTGGATTGGGGAACTACAACAGGAGATGATTCAAAACGTATCCAAGAGACATTGAAGGATATTTTTTCACAAGTAGACGCCAAATATAACGAGATTAAGTATATAAACAATGCAATATCCATGAAGGATATCATTCATGAATTGAGTCGAGTAATCCATAGGCCAGAATTGAAGGATTATATCACAAATAATTATCGCTATATGTTTTGCGATGAGTTCCAAGACAGCGACAACGTACAGATTCAAACGATAGCTGTCCTTAATAGAGTTTATAATGGCAATCTTTTTGTTGTTGGTGATATCAAGCAGAGTATCTATAGGTTTAGAGGAGCTACAGATTCTGCTTTTAGAAAACTTGATGATTTATTTGATGATCATGAAAAAAGTCGTTTAGTGATCAAGTCACTTACTAAGAACTATCGAACATCACATGATATTTTGAATGTGTTGGATTCTATTTTTCAGTCCTGGGGGGCAAAAGGCATGCGTTTGCTCCAATATGAGTCCAGTGACAGACTTGTACCTCAGGTTCATGAGGGTGGATGTTATTGTCAGATATCAATAAAAAAAGGTGAACGAGAGAAGGCAGTGATAGATACGATCCGTAAGATCTACACGGAATCAGAACATAAGAAGATTACTGTATTAGCAAGAAAGAATAGTGAATTAAGAACTGTTAAAGCATGGTGCGAAAAAGAAAAAATAGTTTGCCTGATAAGAGAAAGGGGCTCTTTTTATGAGTCTGATGCTGTATTAGATTTTTGCGCGTTAGTAGAGGCGTATTTGTATGATAACGAGCCGATGTATTTATTTAATTATATAGCTAGCGCTTATGGAAGCGGTACGTTTGATTATGAGGCTTTGAGAGATTGCAATGGCGATAAGGGAAAAGTATTTTCTATATTACTAAAACAGATAAATGTTTCTGAGTGGGAGAAAAATAGAAAAGAACTTAGAAACAAGCCGGTCATGTCTGTTTTAAGAAGGATTGTTTCCGAAAAAACTCCCACAAAGAACTACGGCTTAAGGAAAAGAGACGAACTTGTAGGCAAGGGATATCCGTTAGAGAAAGCCGTAGATCAAGCTGTTATAGATATGACTCAATATGAAGCAAATCTGAAGAAATTACTGCAGTTAATGACAGATCAGTTTTCGGGCGATTTTTGCTCTCTCTTGGACATATGCAATTATATCCGCAACAGGATCATGACAGACAAGGAAGAGGAGCCGGCGGAAGTAAATTCTATAGAAAATATAGAGTACGTTGAGGGGCTTACTGTACATGCAGCAAAAGGATTGGAATTTGAAAATGTGCTTATTCCATACATGAATGATACATTTTATCAATCATTTAGGTCTGAGATACTTGTGTCACGCGATCACAAAAAAGTAGGGTGGGTTTACAGAGAACAAGGGAAAGAAGATATAAAGAGTCAGCAATATGATTTATTGATACATGAGGAGCTTGATGAAGTGGCAAAAGAGGAAACACGACTATTATATGTTGCAATGACTAGAGCTATTTATGGGCTGTATTGCTTTGTAGAGCGTAGGAATCATGTCACAGGAACGCCCTCAACTTGGGCCGAATTGCTTCCAGAGGTGAGAGACAATGCGTGAAGTGGTGGATTATAAGGATATAAGAAAACTGGAAGAGTCATCGCTAAATCTGGTTTTGAAAAGTGGAGTAGTGATCACTGCCACTTCGGAACTGGCAAGTGCTATGTCATCTTATTATCAGGAGTACACTGTCTATGATATCCATGGCTTTATTTCTGCAATCATTCCTGAGTGGGAAGAGAATGTGAAGGATATCAAGAACTATGTTATGCTCCGAAATGTTATTGAGGACTATTTGACGGACAATGAAGTTAATCCGGAAGCATCCACTTATCTACGTAGAAATGCGGGGGATATGTGGAATGCAATAAAACTTTTGATAGAAGCAGATGTATATCCTGATGATGTTGATACGCTAAGGTCAATTCCGTTAAAACATTTCAAAAACATCTGGAAAGAACTTGAAGTGGCAAATAGTCAGATAATGGCTTTTCGCTCGGCTTTTGCATTTGAATTATCACAGAAAGAAAATGTAGTAAAAAAAATAGAAGATGAAGTCGGAGAATTGAAACAAGATGTTTTCTTGTTTGGGTTTTATTTTATTACACCAATTCAGGATAGGATTTTTGATGTGCTGGAAGCGTCAGGATATAACCTTGTTTTTGTTAATTGTCATGATGCTGATTACGATTTTGCGACAAAGATATGGGAAGGTGCATTCCCCCAGCAGTATGCTGATGGAAAAATAAAAACAATACAGAATGAAGATGTGTTGAGGAATTATTTTGGTGAAGCCCTGAAGGGCGAAAAAAACGATATACCGATTGAGATATATAAGCATCATACAGAGTTTGATTTTGCAGAGATGGTCAAAGGAGCGGTGGATAGAGGGGAAATAGTATATTCTCCCAATGCAAAACGTTGTGAGAAGATACTTAAAGAGTATTATCCGGAATACTATCAAAGGAAACATCTATTATCGTATCCTGTGGGCCAGTATATTTATTACCTTCATATGATGTGGAATTCATTTTCAAATCATATGGATCTTAGATATGAATATGTATATAAATGCTTTGCGTCCGGCTGGTTAAGCGATGATGAGTTTAATGGTCGAGACTATTTATATGAAATGTCTTTGTTGGAGCCTTTTTTTAAGAGATGTCATTCTAGGGAGAAATGGGTTGAACGGTTACAATCTCTAAAAGAAGCAAAGGAAGCTATTTCTGGTTTCAAAAAAAGGGACAAAGGTGGTGATAGGTGGCACAGCCTGCTGGGGAACCCGTTTAATAATGTTGGAATATATACTATTGATGATTCAAGTATTGAGATAATAACAGGCTTGATATTAAAGCTTATTAAGGATGCTGATTACTTGTTTTCAAATAGTGATAGAACAGATCTGTTCGATCACTTTACAAGAATTTCTAACATAATTCGAGAACATATAGATAAAGATGATCTTTTGGCAGAAGAAACAGAAATAGCAAACGAATTGTTGATCCAGCTTAGTGATGAGTCTACTCATGGTATTGTGTGCCCGATGAACGGAATTCGTGACGCTATCATCATGCTTATAGGTGACCATTTTGAAGAGTATGAAAGCCAGGATGAGGAAACTGCGGACCAAGAAAGGATGGTGCTTCCGTTGTCTATGGTTGAAGCAGCAATGCTTAATAATTATGGGCAAAAAGTGCATTTAGTCTTAGCAGATGAGTTTGAACTTCCGGGTCAGCCTAAGAAACTGCCTTGGCCGTTAACAGATGAAATGTTGGATGGCTTGCAGATTGATGGGAGAGATAATACGGTCAAATATGTACGAGATATGCGAGCTGTAATTGATAACCGGCCGCTGGCATACAGATACCTATTCTTTTCTTTTATGGGTATTTCAAACAGTGAGAATAGGCCAGTATTATCATTAGAATGGATCTGTAACAAGGATAAAAAGGAAATAGATATATCGCCATATGTAAAGCTCCTTGATACAGAAAAAAAGATGAAAGATGTAATAGGCCTTAAAGAAGACTACCAAAAAGTGCTAACCGAAACTGAGGTATCGGTAAAGGGTCATTCGATAGATCCACCAGCAGCTCAATTGCCAGAAGAGGTGCGGATGGATTATTTGCTTTGCAAATCACGATATGTATATTCATATCTGCTTAATTGGCTCCCGAGGTATACTTCAGAATTCCAATATTCCTTTGAGCTGAGTAAATTGATTTCAGCATTTTCTATTGTTTCGGGAATAGATAAGGCTGTGATCGAAAAACGGATTGGTGAATTGTTCCCATTTTTGCGTCATATTGAATTAAGGCAGTCTGCTGATTTTGCTACTTCACAGGGAATACCTGAGCCTGTTGAGTATGATGGTGTGGAATACCCTGCACAACGACTTCTTACCCATTTTATTAATGATGATGTGATCAATAAGGCTAGGAAAAGAGATGCAGATTATCTTGAGGACAATAAAATACCGGATAAAAGAGAAGATGGGATTTGTATTTATTGTCCCTATTCAGATGTTTGCATAGATCGTCATAGAGAAGAGGTGCTTTCTTATGAATAAGGAATTTTGGGATGGTATGGCGCTTCTATGGTGCAAAGTGTTTTCAAGTGCCGAATTGGATAAAATTGCGGAGATGGCTAAACAGCATGCAAAAGAATCTCAGAAGAAAAAGGCCGGATATAGCGTGAATCCACTTGATGATGACGATGAGGAGGATGATTTCTGATGAAAGACGCAAGGTTTGAAAATGCGGCCTTAACAAAGGAACAGGAAAACTGTGTTGATTTTAAGGCTGGAGATCTGTTGATAAGAGGCGTTGCTGGTTCGGGCAAAAGCTATGTCATTTTAAAAAGAGCGATCAAACTATATAAGGAAAAAAAGGAAGACGAATCAGTTGCAGTGTTCACGTATACCAATTCATTGGTGAAGTATACTGATGACCTTTTGAGTGCCAAGATTGGTAATGAAGAAATCGCGGTTCTGACAGTTGATAGTTATTGTATGGGTGTTTATCACAAGATTACGGGAAAAAGCTTCTATGTTGGTAAGGCGGCGGACTATTCTAGGCTTGTTAGGGAAAGCATAGATGAACACCAAAAAAAGTATAGGCTCAATCACCGATTCTATGATATTAATCCAGTTTTCTTTGAGGAAGAATTTAGGTGGATACGTGAAAAATGCATAAAAACTAAAGACGCATATATAAACGCTGATCGAAAAGGTCGTGGTTCTCAGGTCCGTATGAATGCGGCAGACAAAGAGATTGCCTGGTCTATGTATGCTTTGTTTATTGAAAAGGCTAGGGTTGCAAGGTTTCACGATTGGCCGGACCTGTATATGATATTGAACGATAATCTGTACAGGATTCCGGAAGATAAAAAGATTGACTATATTTTGCTGGATGAAGCGCAAGATATGACGGTGGGAAAATTGAAGGTTCTAAAGGCTCTTTCGAAAAAGTCGCTTACCATTGCTGCTGATGTTGCTCAGAAAATATATAAAACCTCTTTTACTTGGAAAGAGGTGGGGATAGATATATCAGGTAGATCTTCGAAATCGTTGACTAAATCATTTAGAAGCACAAAGCAGATTGTGGAGTTGGCAGAGGATCTGATGGCTAATAATAGAAAAAAGGGAAGCGAAGATTTTACTGATGCAGTGCTTCCTGAAAAAGAAGGGGATAAGCCTATCTTGGTCAGGTGCAACTCTATATCTGAGGAGAATACGTATTTAATCAACCTGATAAAAGGGTATTCTTATGACCAAGAAGTAATAGGTGTAGTATGTCGAACAGATGCTGATGTTGATAACATGAAGAGGTTGCTTTATAGAAATGGTATATCCTACGAAATTGTTGATAAAAAGAAGAAAGATGAAGCACGATGGAGTTTGTTGACACCAGGGGTAAAAATAGTTACAGCTCATTCGTCAAAAGGCTTGGAGTTTGAACGCGTAATAATACCCTACCTGGACGATAGTATATATCCGTTTAAGACATTTAAGGTTGATGAGGAACAACTTGAAGAGCACTTGGAAACAGAAAGAAGTATTCTTTATGTAGCAATGACTAGGGCCAGATCAACTTTAACGATGCTTTGCCTTAATGTGGCTGCAAGCCGTTTCGTTAAAGAGTTTAGTGAAGAACATTATGAAGTGGTGAAATTATGAGCAGACGAGCAACTGATTCTCGCGGAGAACGCGCATTAGCGGTTTTTTTGGATCAATACTTCTATTCAAAAGAACAAGCAAACAGACTTCTTGCATATGCAAAACGGATTTATGAAAAACAACTTCAGATCCGTGGTATAGACATATTGCTTGAAGATAAACGAAAGATAGATGAAAAAGCACAATTGTATTATATCAACCGCCCGGTAGATTCTTTTGCCTTTGAGATTGATTATTACGATGAAGAAAAAGAATCTGTTGTAGATGGGTGGTTTGTTAGTCAAAGTAACGAGACTGATGAGTATTTGCTGCTTTGGATCGAGAATGCAAGAACAACTAAGATCAATCGACTTGTTTCAGAAGATTTTGAAGTCGTTAAAGCTGATCTTATTGAAAAGAAGCATTTGAAAAAATACTTAGAAGGAATAGGTATAACTGATCGCGGATTAAAGAAGAAGGCCATTGAGATGCGAGATAGTGATGTTACCAGAGTTGATTTTGATGAAAACTGTCATTTAACATATTCTACTTCTGGTTTTTCGGAAAGACCCATTAATTTAGTTATTCGGAAAAACATCTTGGACGATCTGAGCCTTGGCAGGTTTGTGATCACGAAAGAAGAAGTGAAGGCAATTTAGGAGGACTTATGGAAAGTTGGTCATTCCCATCGAAGAATCATGGTGAAATAGAAGGTTATGCCAATCCTGGCATGGAGATGTTCAAGGGTAATCCTTTACAGGCGTTGACTAGAGAAATATGCCAGAATTCTTTGGATGCTGCTGACGGAGATAAGACCGTTGAAGTTGAATTTAGAAAATATGATATGCAATTATCGAAATTTCCAGGTATGTATGAGATGGAAAGAATCATCCATAGATGCATTGATTTTTGGGGAGAAAACGCGAACAGAAAAACACAGGTTTTTTTGGATAATGCATTAGAGGTATTGAGTGAGAATCGACTTCGTGTTCTGCGTGTAAGCGATTTTAATACTTCTGGATTATCAGGTGCATATGCTACTGGGAAGGAAATAACCCCATGGGTGAAGCTGGTCAAGGGAAATGCTATCTCTACAAAGGAAGGAGATTCCGCCGGGAGTTATGGTATTGGAAAAGCAGCTGCATTTGTTAACTCAGCTTTCCAAACAGTTTTTTATAGGACGATGGATACTGACGAACAGGAAGCAGCGCAGGGAGTAGCTAGGCTTATGTCTTTTGAAGATCCCGATTCTGAAGATGATGATCCTATTCGTAGAGCTGTTGGATATTATGGAAATCCGGAAAACAACATGCCGGTAGAACACATTCGTCAGTTGGATGAGATATATAAAAGGAATTTGCCAGGGACTGATCTGTTTATTCCTGGCTTTACTGGTGTGACTGCTGATGGCAAGTGGATAATCCAGATGATCTGTGAAATCTTGGATAATTTTCTTATGTCTGTATACAATGGAAAGCTTATTGTTAGAATCCAAGATAAAGTTGTTGATAAAGATTCACTGAGATATTTGGTGGCTCAAAATGAAAAGCATGCAAAAGATGCTTACTACTTTAATAAGATTCTTTTGAATATAAATGGAAAAGTTGTTGAGGATACAATGGATTTTCATGGGATGGGTCACCTTAAGTTGCGTTTGCTATATGAGGGTGGTTTAAACAAAAAGATTCTTGTGGTTCGAAAAAGTGGGATGAAAATATCGGAGATTCCTGGCCTTCCGAAAAGTGTTTCATATACAGGAATCCTTGAATTGGAAGGATACGATCTTAATGTTTTCTTCCGTGAAATGGAGAACCCTCAGCATAACAGATGGGAGCCCAATCGCCATCCAAATACTGAATTGGCTAAACAATATAAGAATGAGGTGGAAGATTGGGTTAAGAGCAAGATAAATGAGCACATTGAAGAGATGGCGGGGGAAGAAATAGATTTAGATACAGGGGATCTTTTCTCTGCATCTAGAGCTCCCTCGGTAGATGAATTCAGCGATAAACAGTTAGAGGAAAATATTGTTGATTCAGTAAAATCCATTGATATTGCTCTAGTTGAAAAGAAAACAAGTACGATAAAAAAATCTGGGTCTAATGGTAAAGATAGGGAAGCTGGTAAAGTTGATGCTTTCGGTAGATATTCAGCGATTCGTTCACATGAGGGAAAAAAAGGAATAAAACCTGGAAAACCAGGCGGAGAGGCCGATAAAGATGGAAAGGATCAAGTCAAGAAGGGGACCAGAATCGTGAACGCAAAGGCTAGATCTATCGCTACTGTTGATGGCAGGTACAAAATCATTCTAGAGGCAGCAAGTGATATAGAGAATGGAAGAGTAGAAGTCATAAGTTCCGGTGAAAATGGAAAAGGCGCTTTGATTCATATTCAG
>JAEEGL012944629.1_pt1 | contig 17817 bp, 19 predicted proteins | sample 9134231 | NCBI WGS metagenome assembly JAEEGL01 (sample SAMN16246548, study PRJNA631951) | gut metagenome | biome: gut microbiome; feature: rumen; material: fiber-attached | host: Bos | place: Iran: Karaj | collected 2018-10 | reverse complement strand
CGCCGTCTGAAACGGCAATCAATATGTATTTTTCTTTTTCTTCTGTGGAATAGTCTTTCATAAAATTATTGAATCACTACGGCAGTACCGCTGGCAGTAACCATCAGCATTCCGTTGTCAGCTCCTAATACCTCATAATCAACATCCACACCTACAACTGCATTTGCGCCCATCTGAGCTGCACGCTCTTCCATTTCGCGAATTGCATTTTGTCTGGCCTGGATCAGTTCTTCTTCGTATGTGCCGGAGCGTCCTCCAAAGTAATTGGAAAGTCCTGCAACCATATCCTTGATTACATTTACACCGGCAACCACTTCCCCAAATACAATACCTTTGTAAGCAATAATGTCATGCCCTTCAATTGAAGGTGTTGTTGTAGAAATCATAATCTTCCCCCTTATCCCATAAAAACCCAAAATCCTGAAACCCATTCTACCATAACTTCCCCAATAAAAAACCCCCGAGCTGGGGTTTTGCCTTACGAAAGTTCTACGCTGGCATTTCTAAGGGTGCAATACTTTGACCCATTTTCTTCATAGGTATCAAATGTGCCTACTACCGTAATCTTGTCTGAAGTCGTTAAAGAGGCCATAAGTTCTATAGAGGCTTCATCAGGAACAAATTCTACTCCTTGGGTGCAACAAGCAGTGGCATCCTGAACAATGCAGGCGTAATAGGTGATGTCCTGAGACTCATCATAATAATTGTTGTACAAGCCCGTCATCTTTATGGTTTTCCCAACATAACCATCCGGTGCATACATCATATTATAGACTTCGGAATACACCATCGTAGAGGAAAGCTTGGTCAAATCCACATCAACGGAGGCTAAATCAGAGTTTTTTTTTGCGCATCGTCGCTGTCAAGAGATGCTGTAGTTTCTTCTCCCAATGCCTGTTTTAAAATAGATAAATTATCCTTCATAACGGATAAGTAGGTCATACCATTTTTCACATCATCAGAGGTGGTGGACTGCATGGAGTCTAAGGTAAGAATCTGCTGGTTTTTATTCGTGGTACTTTCCACAATGGTTTCCGCAATCTTTCCGTCGCTTCCGTCAATGATTAATACGGCAGGTAAAGACAATTCATCCACCTTTTGTGCCAAAAATGTTACCGTTTCAAAGCTAGCTTCTGTTTCTGCGGAGCATCCCACAAAAGCTGCATAATAATCCAAATCATAATCGTCTACCATATAACGGAAGGGAAAACGGTCCCCGAATAAAATGGCATTTACCTGTTTTTCGGAAATAGCTGCCTCGTAATCCTGATCTAACGCAGACAACTGTTCCTTATAAGATGTGGCATTGGCAGAATATTCCTGAGCATTTGCCTGATCTAAGTTGCAAAGAGCTTCTTCAATCTTATCTACAATCTTTGAAGCATTTCTTAAAGAAAGCCAAACATGCTCATCATATTCCACTTCCTCTTCTTCTCCTTCTTCGCCTTCTTCCTCAGCCTGCATTCCTTCTACAACTTCTTCCTCGCTAACGGAATCTCCCAAAACTTCCATAAGGTTGATGACCTGCATATCTTCATTTACTGCTTCTGCCAAAGCGTCATCTACCCATTTATCTGATTCTCCCCCCACATAAATAAACAAATCACAAGTCGTTATTTTCAGTACATCTTCCGGTGATGGTTCATAAGAATGTAAATCCACACCATTGTCCAAAAGCATGGTCACCTCGGCGTTTTCTGCCTGATTTCCAAGGACATTCATCACCCAATCATACTCCGGGAAAATCGTGGTAACGATTTGCATCTTATCACTGCTTCCAACGGCATTTTCCGTATTTGCACCGCATCCTGAAAACAATCCCAACGTAAGTACTGCTATGATTAATAAGCTAATATATTTTTTCAAAACAATTCCTCCTAAATTACGTACATCATCTAGTTTTCATATCAGATGCATTTCAACGGTTTAATCGCACTTTTTGTGCCACCAAAGAATTTATGGTTGCAAAGGATTCAACGCCAATCACCACAGACACAAAGAAAAAGGTCAATGCCGTCATGGCAATTGATACAAAAGCCCCGTCTCCGATTTGATGTAATACCTGCTCACATACCTGCAGGCAAGCACAGATGGGACAATCCCCATCATTACAATGGTGGGTGGATTCGAGAATTAAAAAAAAGGAGAAAAACAATACAGTTACAACTAAAACAACCACAGTAATCCACGAATAGATTTTCTTATTGTTCATATTTTCTCCTTACCTTTCTTTTTTCAGTCATTAACTGTTTGCACATTCCTCACATAATCCGTAAAACACAGTTCGTCTTGGATTCATGCGGAATTTATGTTCTTTATATAAATGGGCTTGCATCTCTTCCACTTCATCACAATGTAAATGGATGAGCTTCCCGCAACTTTCACACTTACAGTGGAAGCAAACGTGAACATTGTCCGAGTCCTCTTCACCCACGTATTCAAAGCAGGCCGGAGAATTGCCGTCGATAATATACTTATTTATCACACCCTCATCCACAAGGCCTTCCAGCTGGCGATAGACTGTGGACTGTCCAATATTGGAACCCTGATTTTTGAAATAGTCACACACGTCCTTTGCCGTAATATGAGTACCCGATGCGCTTTTCAAGTATTCCACCAGAATATCTTTTTGTTTTGTCTTATACTTTGATCTGGAATTCATAAACTTCCCTCATTTACTAATCCTAAAATACGGTTTTTATAACAATTGAATGTTAGCCCAATTTGAGAACCAATAACCCAAGCTACAATTCATCTAATTTGAGAATCATTTTCAATTTGAGAACCGTTCCCAATTATAGCAACCCCATTTTCTTCTGTCAACAAAAATGAGAATGATTCTCATTTTCTAAAACTATCCTTCTTCAATGACTCCAAAAATCAAAAAAACAAAACATAGATATTTATATGGACACTTATGCAAGTTTGTTGCATAACGTTTTAATTTATATTTCCTTATGTTATTCTAAATCTATACTTGAGGAAAGGGGAATATAAATGGATTCTACAAAAAAATATAGCTTTATTGCTATACTTGGCGCACTAATTGCAGTTGGGGTATCACAGTTAACAATCTCCGATTTTTTAAACGGAATTGTTTTAGGCGCAGATATTGTGATTATGCTGTTTGCGATTTTTAAAATTGTCTCAAATGCATCTGGCTCTAAAAACCATTCAGAGCCTTCTGAAAGCGAAAACTAAAAAAAGCAGATGAAGTATTTAGAGCTTATCTCTATTTACTTCATCTGCTTTTATTTTGAACTGATTAAATATTCGGGATTAATACTATTTCAAATCATATCTTTTAAAATTTGAAAACTGCATCCCTACTCCAATGTCATCTGAGAAGTCTTTTCTGTATTAATCAGAGCTACTCTTGCTGCACCAAACTGACTCCAGAAGTCTTCCTGTTCTGTCATCACACCACCGGGTAATTCTACCGGATAAGAAATATCTTCTGCATCTGTGTCATATGACAGGTTATATCCACCTACATCAGAGTATCCGTTGTACAAAATTCTGGTTGCTTCTGATAAATTGCAAGCCTGTTTTCCATCGGATGCATCTCCCATTTCGTAAGTTCCAAATGTAGTAATGGTCGTATTTGCTACCAGCATATCGTAAGCAAAGCAGGCTTCTGTCTTTGTCAATTTATAAGTTCCATCCTCGTACAAAGATAACTCATATTCATTGTAGTTGATTCCGCCCATTTCATTATCTACATTTTCTCCATAGATATAGATTCCACTGAGAGTTGCACCTTGAGAACCACCGGAACCACCTCCGAGAAGTTTACCTCCAAAAATACCGGCACACAAACTGATCAGTACCGCTAAAACAACGATTACCACAACTTTACTCTTCTTCACGATATCATCTCCTTCTTCCTCTTCCTTCTTGGGAAGGGTTTTTACATAAGCGATATGACGTATCAAAGTTCTGATAATCAAGAACAAACATATCGCCCCTACTACTACATCTAAGATAATCAATGCAATCTGCCAAAGAGGTGTTGCCTCTTTTACCGTACCGTCGGCTGATACGCTATCCATGGCATTGGATTTTGCTACTGCATAAATCACGTTTTTCGCAGCACGCTGTACGTTTGCCATAACAGTTGCGTTGGTGGTCCAATCCACAACAGAGCCATCCTCTTCTTCATAGGCTGAAATATCCCAGAAAGAACTGTTGGTATTCAACCAAAGGTCTGTTCCGGCTGCAAGTCCGGAAATAATATCCTGATAGAACATGGCTGCTACAGAAGCCTGGTCAGTAATTACCACACCTTCAAAGCCCCATTCATTTCTTAAAATGTTCGTAAGTAATCCTTTATTTGCACCAGCCCATACTGCACCGGTTCTGGACATTGCATCCATAATACCTGTGGTATTTCCAATGGCAACAGCACCTTCAAAGCCCTTTAAGTAAATCTCACGAATAGACTGTTCATTTGCAAAAATACATCCACCATAGCGGTTGGTTTCCTGGTCATTAAGTGCAAAGTGTTTTGCATAGGTTAAAACTCCGCCTTCTCTGGCTCCTTTAATCTCGTATCCTGCCATTATTCCGGAAATATATCCGTCTTCTGAGAAATACTCAAAATTTCTTCCGGAATAAGGTGAACGATGAATATTACAGCCGGGAGCATACCATCCTGATACACCGGTTGCCACAGAATCTTCACCAATCATCCGTCCCATTTCTTCAATCAAATCCCGGTTCCAGGTAGATGCCATTACTACTTCTACCGGATAGGCAGTGGCACTCTGTCCACCTACCAATGTACCGGAAATACCGGAAGGACCATCTTTGTCTACTGTAGAAGGTAGTCCGATAGAATCAATGCTAATGGTGGCATATCCTCCCTGGCGAACCAACTGCATCGCTTTATCTGCAGGCAATGCTTCTACCAATTCCATCCAGATATCATCCGAATATTCCGCATCTTTTGCACCTGCCACATTGGCATCTGTTGACTGTTCCCATTTGCTTTCTTCCGAAGTAGCATTTGTGACTTCGTCACTTCGAATCCAGCTCAAATCAGAAATCAAAGTATCCGGTGACGTCCAGCTTCCATCCTGATATGTAGTGGGATATGTACCACTCCAGTCGCTTCTGGAAAGATAGGTAAAGCTTTCGTCATAGTATTTTACATCTGTCTGCTCCATTTGATTTGTCACTTCTGCACCTGTTTCTTTGGATGTGGCATAGGTGGTTCCATCAAATTCTGAAACTGTCACTTTAGATGTAAATGTAACGTTTCCATCTTCATCCATACCGTTTTCCACGGAATATCCCTTTGCAGACAAAATATTGTTTACTGCCTTATGGGCATCGGTTGCGGCGGTAAAATAATAGTCTCCCGCATCTAAAATATAAGTCTTGGCATTATTGGAATCGTAGGCTTTCATGCTGTCCTTTTCCACAGAAACCGTTACAGTCTCGCTTTCGCCGGGAGCAATCTCTCCTGATTTTGCGAATCCTACCAGTTCCACAGAGGATTTTTCCACACCGTTTTCTTTATCGTAATCTGTGTAAGGAGACTGCATATAGATTTCCACTACATCTTTTCCTGCAACATCTCCGGTATTTTTTACATTTACACTGATTTCATAGGTATCCTCCGTTTCTTCTACTGAATAATCGGACCATTCGAATTCCGTATAGGAAAGTCCGTATCCAAAAGGAAACTGTACCGTGGAAGCATAATCAAATTCTCCGGCATTTTCGGTTCCCATTACCACATCTTCATAACAGGTTTCATAATAACGATATCCTACATAGATGCCTTCCGAATAAACAATGTATTTATTGTAGACATCATTTCCATCCTCATCCTGACCTTTTACACTGTTCACAATACTATAGTCTCCAAGGTTTAAAGCAGATGGAGCACTTAACGAATCATAAGCATATGTATCTACCAAATGTCCGGAGAAATTTGTGTTACCGGCAATGGCTTCAGCAATAGCGTTGATTCCGGTTTGTCCGACTCCACCAACCCATACACAAGCCTTCACATTGGCATATGATTCATCTTCTAAAAATCCCAATTCCATTGCATTATTGGAATTTAAAATCACAACAACATTTTCAAAATTTTCACAGGCCATGGAAAGCATGTCCAGTTCGTTGTTATCCAGTTCCAGGTACTGATAACCGGTCTCTAAAGCCTCCGTTGGAATATCCGCAGATTCTCCACCACTACGTCCTATACAAACAATGGCCGCATCATTGTATTTAACAAAACTGTCCTTAACCTCATCTGTATAAACGGAAACAGGCACTTCATTAACCTCAAAAGCTCCTTCGCCCGTTTCATCCGGCACAGCTTTTCGATAGTCTTTTCCAGCTCCATTTTCATAAAAATCCCACAGAGTATCGTTTACTTCAAATCCGCTTTCTTCAAACGCATCCTTTAAGCTGGAAACTGTTTGTGTATTCACAGATCCGGAGCCGCTTCCTCCGTAAACAAAATCAACAGAGTCCTGTCCAAAGAGTGACACCTTTGCCCCTGCTTCAAGAGGTAATCCACCATTGTTTTCCAACAGTACCATTCCCTCTTCTTCAATTTCCTGACAAAGTGCTTCGGACTCCTCAGAAGTCACTGTGCCGGACCCACTGGTGTAAACTGTGATTAAATCTTTGTAAGTGTAAGCAAAATAATTGCCGATGCCCAAAGCCACAATCAAAACACCGCATACAACATAGGTCAAAATCGCCTTTGCCATACGAAATGGTTTGTTCATAAGTTCTTCCTCCCTTTTTTTTGATATTTCAAACATATCAAAAAAGCCAACCCAAATGTTTGGGTTGGCACAGATAACAAAAAACTGTCATAATTGGCAATCTGTAATTTTAAACTGGATGGTTTACACTGTTGATTCTTTTTGCTCCTGTTCCCGAAGTTCATACAGTCGCAAAAACTCTGCCGGCATGGGGAGTAGAATTTGCAACGTAAAACTGTTGTTTTTCGCCCCACACACAAGGGAGCCGCCGTATTTTTCTGCAATATGACGCATACTTTTCATTCCATATCCATGGTAAGCTTTGTTTCGCTTTACGGTAACCGGAAGTCCGTTTTCAAATGTTACTTCCCCCTGGCAATAGTTTTCCGTCTGAATACTTAAGAAATCCCCTACTGCTTTTATGGAAAGACTAATGACACGCTTGTTGACATCCTTGTATTTGCTGACGGTTTCAATGGCATTATCCAGGGCGTTTCCCAGTAAAGCATAAATGTCCAGTGTACTCATAAAGTCCAGATGACTGGCGTCGCAGATACAGGACAGACGGATATTTCGCTTCTCGCAGTTTAAACTCTTTTCCGAAAGAATGGTATCCACCACTTCATTTCCCGTATTTAAAACAGAGTCATAAATCTCTATGGCCTCTTCCAGTTCTTTGATGTAGGCACTTCGCTCTCCCTCATCCACTTGCTCCAAAGCTTTAATCTGATGTTTTAAATCGTGACACTTACTGTTAATCACATCAATGTTTTCTTTGGAAAGCTCATACTGTCGTTTTCTCTCATATAAAAGCTGTTCAATAATCTCTTTTTCCTGATTTAGCATATGGATTCTCCCGAAAGAAAATCCCACCGACAAAACCAAAACACAGACAATAATATCCACAATCCCTCCCAGGGTATTTGGCGAATCATAGTCCATTCTTCCTGCGGTAAAAATGGTCTGACACATAAAGGTACACACAATCAGCATAAAAAGCATAGCTGTCATAATGAGAATATTCTGTGGGGTATCAAAAAACAGACCTTCCCGATAAGAATCAAAGAAATGATGAAAAATCAGATACACACCGGCATACAAAAGCATGGTAGAACCGATACAAATCACAACATATAAAAACGCATGATTTGGCAAATCCACCCATCTTCTCTTTGCCAGCCACTCGTTAATAAAAACAAACTCGATATGTTGCAGGGCATACCCCATAGTACATACAAAAAGGGCATCCGATTTTGACAGTTTATAACATAACAAAATAATGATGTAAGCGAACGCCACCAGCAAGCAATACCAGCCGGAGTTCAAAATAATGGTAAGTAATCCCATTTTCGAAAAAGAAAAGTAGTTTAAAATCACAATCGGATAAAAGAGAGAGATGCAGGCTAAAACCACGCCGGAAACCACTGCCATTTTCCAAAAGTTTTCTTTTCTTTTTGAAAACATGGTTCCAAATAAATGGACTGCCAGAAGGAGTTCCGCTACAAAACGGATTTCTTCAAAACACTCCAAAAATGTAATCTCTATCATAGACTCATACCTCCCACATATCTGGCAAAGGCATCCATAAAGGAATTCTTTCTGTTTCGACTAATGGAAAGTTTTTCATTTCCCACTGTCACCTCATTGGAGCGAATAGATTTCACATAGGCAAGGTTCACAAGAAAACTCTGGTTGCACCGGAAAAAATTCATGCTCTCCAGTTCATTTTCAAGTTCTTTCATGACTCCTCGGGACTCGAACACTCCATGCTTGGTGTGAAATTGCAGATAATGACTCACCACTTCAATATAATAAATATCGGAAATCAAAATAGGGACCTTTCCATCCTCTGTTGTGTTTAAAAGCATCTGCTGCTTTTCGTTCTGACGAATGTAGCGCATGGCCTTATGCATTTTTAAGGAAAAATCCTCATAGGTAATGGGCTTCAGCACATAGTCAACGGCTTCCACCTCATATCCATGAATGGCATACTGTGACATATTGGTAATAAACATAATAACCGCATCTTTGTCATATTTGCGAATCTCTCTGGCGGTTTCTATTCCATTGCGTCCAGGCATTTCCACATCCAATAAAAAAAGATCAAATACATGATCTTTTTCTTCCATAATCCGCTTTTTCTCGAAGGCATCCAAAAAAGCGTCACCGCTTTCAAAACATTCCACATCGGTGACAATCTCGTTTTCTTCTTTAAAACGATTCATGAATTCCATCAAGAGATGGGTCATATTCTTTTCATCATCAATAATTGCTGCTCTCATACTTCCTCATAAAGGTTCTACACTCCGGTAATCACCTGCTCTGCCAAAGTTGCAATCACACGATTCTTTTCCACAAACGTTTTGCTGCTTTGTTTCAAAGCATCGGTATGAATACCAATTCCTACAATGTAATAACTATAATGTTCCGTTTCCAAATCCACAATAGCTTCTGTAAGAATTCCGCAAATTTTTTCATCCTTTAGAAAAAAGGTGGAATCTTCTTTTTGTAAAAAGCTATGGTCAAAGGTTTTTTCCAAAACATCTTTTACAATCTCTCGAACCTTTAACGTCACTTTTTTTCCTTGGGCAGCAATGTCGGAGGCATCCAACACTACGCTGAAATAAATCCCACCTTTTGGAGACAAGAACCCTCCTTTGTGTCCTTTTCCCGCAGACTGGGATTTTGCAACAATAATTGTCCCGTGATGAGCATCCTCGGGATCAAACAACAGCTTACGCTTTGCTTCGCTGTTGGTGGAGTCCACTTCCTCTAATACAATCACCTTTGCAGCAGACTTCATGTATCGGGTAATCCCCTCAGGTGAGATTACATCGTTGTCCACCGCCAGGCAGTATCCCCGATTGGTCACGGAGGAAATGGCATACCCCTTCTTTTTTAATTCGGTAATACTCTTCCAAATAGCATTTCGGGAAACATTACATTCCCCGGCCAAAGCCTCTCCGGAAATAAAGTTTCCCTTTTCCCGTTCTAAAGCTTCTAATACTTTTTCTTTGGTGCTCATCTATGTTTATCCTATCAACCTCTTCTGATTCTAGTGTAATCCCATACCATGTTTTCTTAGATATCGGTCAATATCGCTTAATCCGTCTCCCTGAGAAGAAGCCTTTTTCTCCACTTCTTCCGCCATACAGCGCTTGCAGGCGCTTACCACTTCATCCTGAAGTTCGCTGGTAAACCACGCATCAATACGTTCCTGCTGATCGACGTTTTCCGGGAAGGTCACCCCGCTTAAAGAAAACATAAGCTGGGAAGTTGCCCGCTGCTTTACAGCGGTTTGAATATCATTGTCCAAAATTTCATCCGGATGATCTCCCATGTACTCATGAAGGGCACGTTCATAAATCAAGGATGTTTTTTCTTCAACAATTTTTGCAATATCTTCTATCATGGAATCCCCCTTTTTCCATAAAAACCCTAACTACGATTTCTATTTTACCACACATAGAAAAAGAAGAGAAACCTTTCCTAGGCGCCACGTCTTGCCTTTTTGGAAAGGGCAAGGCCTGATTCCTGAATCAACATCACCATTACAATTAAGATGCCAACGGTAACCCATAGCACATCTTTTTGATAACGGTAATAACCATATTGAAGGGCCAAGGCTCCCAAGCCTCCGCCACCGATGACACCTGCCATAGCAGAATATCCCAGTACCGTTGCCACATTGATGGCTCCGCCCAAAAGAAGAGAAGGGATAGCCTCTGGTATTATAAAATGAACCACGGTAAACACCGGCGTTGCTCCCATGGAGTTGGCCGCCTCGATAATTCCCGTCGGAACCTCATTTAAGGAAGATTCCACCATCCGGGCCACGATAGGAATGGTACCGATGGTTAAGGGAACAATGGAAGCCTCGGTTCCAATAGAGGATCCTACAATCCATCTGGTCACAGGAATAAACAATACCAGCAAAATCAAAAATGGAAGGGACCGAAACACATTTACAAAAAATCCAAGCACAGCGTTTAGAATTCTGTTTTCGTATAAGTGTCCCTGAGAGGTTAAGTACAAAAGTACGCCCAAAGGAAGTCCCAAGACATAAGCGAACACCGCAGAAAAGAATGTCATCTGTAAGGTTTCCACAATTCCTTTTAAAATTGCATCTATGATATACTCAGTCATCCCGTTCCACCTCCGTAACACTCAATCCTTTTCTCTTAAAATAATCCAACACTACTTCTCTGCTTTTTTCTTCCACTGGAAGTTCAATCACCATCTGACCATATCCGATTCCATGCACACTTTTTGTATTTGCACTTAGAATATTTACCTTTTCTCCTGTTTCCACTACCAAATCTGCAATGAATGGTTCTTTGGAGGATGTACCGTCAAAGGCCAGGCGAACCAATCGTGCCGGTTCAGCAGATGCATCATAAGGATTAATCATATCTGCCGTTCCATTGGGAAATACCAGTTTTTTCGCTACCTTTGTCTTTGGATTTGTAAAGATTTCTTCCACCGGTCCCATCTCCGCCAGACGACCCTCTTCTAAAATCGCTACCCGGTCACAGATTTTTTCTACCACCGACATTTCATGGGTAATCATAACCACGGTAAGATTTCTCTTTTTATTAATCTCTTTTAAAAGTTCCAAAATTTCCTCAGTCATTTTTGGATCCAAAGCCGACGTTGCTTCATCGCAAAGGAGCACCTTTGGGGAATTGGTAAGTGCTCTGGCAATAGCAACACGCTGTCTTTGTCCTCCGGAAAGTTGCAAGGGATAGGCATCTTTTTTATCCAAAAGCCCTACCACCTCCAGCATTTCCAAAGCAATGCGTTTTCTTTCCTTCCTTGGTACACCTGCAATTTTTAAAGGAATCATCACATTTTCCAAAACAGATTTTTGTGACAAAAGATTAAAATGCTGAAAAATCATGGAGATGGATTGACGCACCTTGCGAAGTTCTTTCCCGTTTAGGGCGGCAAGATTCTGTCCATAGAAACTCACCTGACCCTCATTGATTTCTTCCAAACGATTCAAAGTCCGGACCAGAGTCGATTTTCCAGCACCACTCATTCCAATAATTCCAAAAATCTCTCCTTCCACGATTTCCAGATTTATATCTGAAAGAGCTTCCAACGCATCCTTCGTATGTATATCATAGGTTTTTCCCACATGTTCTAAGGTAAATACCGTCTTTCGTGACATAGTGATGTCTCCTTATTTTTACGCAATATTTTCTCTCCAGGTTGCAGGTTGAAACTCATCCAAAATAGGCAAAAGTCTCTGATCCACATCAATCTTTAACACGGAGTTGAAGTTGTTGGTAGCAATCATCTGACCGGCAAATCCTACGATTACAACGATTTCTTTATCACTCCAAAACTTATGAAGTTTTTCAAATAACTCATCTGATACCGCCGTAGGATTTTTTACAATCTGGGCACCCAGTTCTGTTAACACCTCTTCTTTTTCATCATATTCCAAATGATGAGGATCCAAGCCAAGTCCCTTTACATCACTGATGAAAAACAAAGAGCATAACTGGCAGGAGTTTGTGGTAGAAATGGAATGGGCATAAAGCACTGCATCCTTTTCTCCAACCACTTCCACCAAACGGTTCCATGAAGTATACCATGCCATGTATGCATCATAGGTCGCCGCATCGTTCAAAAGGCCTTTTTTCATATTTGTCACTGCATTTCTACCCGCTAATTCCTCGTAACGCTCTTTTTCTGCACCTGTAGTTTCTTCCAATTCCAAAAGTTTAATTCTTGCCATAATCTTTTCCTTCCTTTTCTAAACTGCTAATTTCAAAATATCTTTAAATCTTTTTTCATTTACTTCCAAATAATGTCCCACACTTCCATTTCGTGTAGCACGCTTTGCCATTTCTTCAAATCTAGTCTCATCAATTTCCAGTTCCTTTAATGAAGTGGCAAGCCCCAAAGCTTTGTAAAAACACTCCAATTCTTCCGCCAATAACAGTGCCTGTTCTTCTTCGCTGTAGTTGTATGCGTCCACCCCAAAGACTCTCTGGGCCAAAAGAGCGGGACGCCAAGGTTTTTCTTTTGCCATATAACGAATCCAGGCCAAAATCACAACCGCCATTCCCTCACCATGGGTGATGTTGTATTCCGCCGACAATTCATGCTCAATTCGATGGGAAGCCCAATCCGCCGAGCGACCGGCGTCCAAAAAATTATTATGAGCCACAATAGCTAACCACTGCACTTCTGACTTTGCATTGAAGAATTCCTCCGAAGAAAGTAACTCCTCTTTTGTTTTTGTTTCATATAGCTTTACCAGACGTTTTCCATTCAACAGCAATGCCCTTAAAGCACCTTCAATTAAATAGTCCGTTGTATCGGAATATTTCTCATCAGAAAAATATCGCTCCAACAAATGACTGGATACATCTGCAATTCCCGCTACCGTTTGATACTTTGGCAGTCCCAAGGTAAACTCCGGATTTACAATTGCAAATTTTGGAATGATACGGTCATCTTCAAATCCCAATTTCCATGGACCATTGGATATAATCGCAGCATTGGAGGTTTCAGAGCCACTGGATGCGATGGTAGGAATCACTCCCACAGGAAGCACCTGATTTGGAGTTACTCCTTTGTCAAAAAAATCCCATACATCTTTTTCATAAGGAATTCCCAAAGCCACTGCTTTTGCCGTATCAATGGAACTACCGCCTCCCACTGCAAGTATAAAATCCACCTTCTTATTTCTCCCCTCTTCCACAAGGGTTCGAACCAACTCTACAGAAGGATTTGGTACCACATTTCCGTTTTCCGAAAAGGTGATATTTAAATTTTTCGCAGCCTCTTTAACCCTGTCATAAATTCCCAGGTCTTTAATAAACTCTCCACTGTAAATCAAAAGCAATGAGTGTACCTGGTAACGGGCCAATTCCTCTTCCAAAGCATCCAAGCTGTCCTTTCCAAAAATTATTTTCGCCGGATTGTAGTATTCAAAACCTTTCATAGAGTCCTCCTTTTTTTAACTAGTTTAACGGAACTACTGCACCATCATAGGTTGCGTTGATGAAATCCTTTACTTCCTGTCCCTGAAGTACTTCCACCAAAGTCTTAATTGCAGCGTCATTTTCTTTGTCTTTTGAAGTTGCAATAATGTTTCCATAAGTCTGAGCAGCCAAACCGTCATTTGCTTCCACAGCCAATGCTTCGCTTACACTAAGTCCGCCTTCAATTGCGTAGTTTCCGTTAATAACTGCTACATCCACATCAGGAAGAGCCTGTACCAACTGCTCCGGTGCCAACTCCTTAAACTGAATGTTCAAAGGATTTTCTGTAATATCTGCTACCGTTGCTTCAATTCCTGCATCATCACTTAAGGTGATAATTCCTTCCTGTGCCAAAAGAAGAAGTGCTCTTGCCTCGTTAGTTACATTGTTTGGAACTGCAACCACTGCATTTTCTCCAAGTTCATCCAAAGAACTAACCTTTCCTGCATAGATTCCAAAAGGTTCATAGTGAATTGCACCAACGGAAACCAAATCAGATCCATTTTCCTCATTAAACTGCTCTAAGTAAGGTACATGCTGGAAATAATTGGCATCCAAGCTTCCTTCGATTACTCCGGTATTGGGGGTAATGGAATCCTCAAGCTGTACAATTTCCAGTTCAATTCCAAGATCCGCCAAAATCGGCTTTGCCACTTCAAGGATTTCCGCATGGGGTGTAATGTTTGCGCCAACCTTTAATGTAGTAGGCTCTCCATCATAGGTATATGCGGAAGAAGTTACGGTAGTATCCTTTTCCTCCGTGGTTGCCGGATCTGAAACCTCAGCACTTTTCGATGAACCGCAAGCGGTCAAACCCAATAATAATGTTGCAATCAGTCCTAATGTTACAATTGTTTTCTTCTTCATAGTCTTTCCTCCTTAGTCTTTCCTTTACTATGTTGTGTCTTATATAGAAAGGTTTTCTTTCGAAAACACTAACTAACCTGCCAATGAATCTTCTTCATCAAAGATTCCTTTACTGAAATAGCGATCGCCCCGGTCCGGAAAAACCGTAACGATGTTTCCCCGGTCAATGGTCTCTGCCAGTTTTAAAGTTGCTACCAAAGCTGCTCCAGAAGAAGTTCCCGCTAAAACACCTTCTTTTTTCGCTAAAAGCTTTACCATTTCTATGGCTTCCTTATCTGTAACCTTGATGACCTTGTCCACCAAAGAAATATCCATGGTATCCGCTATAAAATCATTTCCGATTCCTTCTATATCGTAATCTGCATGCTCCCCTCCGCCGATAATGCTTCCTACGGGATCAGCCAACACTCCCTGAATCTTTGGATTTTGTTCCTTTAAATACTTCATAACTCCACTAAAGGTTCCACCGCTTCCTGCACCTGCCACAAAATAATCAATGTTTCCATCCATCTGTCCATAGATTTCCGGTCCCGTGGATTCGTAATGTGCTTTTGGATTTGCAGGATTTTCAAACTGATTTAAGGAAACCGCTCCGGGAATGTTTTTTTTCAACTCATCCGCAATTTTCTGCGCTCCCAGCATTCCTTCTTCCCGCTTGGTATGAACAATCTCTGCTCCTAAGGCAGCCATGACCTTTTGCTTTTCGAGAGAAAATTTTTCCGGTACCGCAAATACCACCCGATAGCCACGGTTCAAAGCCGCCATGGCAATTCCAATGCCAGTGTTTCCTGCCGTTGCATCTACGATAGTTCCTCCCTCTTTTAGAAGACCTCTTTGTTTCGCATCCTCCAACATGTAAACACCAACCCGGTCCTTTACGCTTCCTGCGGGATTCATCAACTCCAACTTTGCGTATACGCCAACTTCTGCTTTAATATCAAAATGATTCAGCTTTAACATTGGTGTATTTCCGATTAGCTCCTTTAGATCCATATGAACTTCCATCATCATTCCCCCTATCTCTTTGCTTTTAAAATTGCCTGCTGTAAATCTTCTGTTAAATCTTTTGCAGATTCGATACCCACAGAAAAACGTATCAACTCATCCACAATCCCAACTTTTTCTCTAACTTCCTTTGGAATGGCTGCATGGGTCATGCTAGCGGGATGGCAAACCAAAGACTCTACCCCGCCTAAACTTTCTGCCAAAGTAATCAGCTTTAATTCCTTAAAAAATACGCGATAGTCATATTCCTTTTTTAAGACAAAGGAAATCATGGCGCCACCACCATTGGCCTGATGTCTTTGAACGGCGTACCCCGGATCATCCTTTAAGCCGGGATAATAAATCTTTTCTACATATCCGCTTTTTTGAAGCCACTCTGCTATGATCAAAGCATTCTGTACATGACGCTCCATGCGAACCCCTAAGGTTTTAATGCCACGAATAATCAAGAAACTGTCAAAGGGAGCAAGGACTCCGCCTATGGCGTTTTGCAGGTAATACAAACGGTCTGCAATCTCTTTGTCCTTCACCACAATAAATCCCGATACAGTATCGCTGTGGCCTCCCAAATACTTCGTTCCGCTGTGTACTACAATGTCTGCCCCCAACTCCAAGGGTCTTTGTAAATAAGGGGTCAAAAATGTGTTGTCTACAATCAAAAGCTTGTCATGCTTTTTTGCTATTTTCGATATTTCAAAAATATCCGTTACACTTAACAAGGGATTGGCCGGTGTCTCAATATAAATCGCTACTGTTTTTTCATCTACCGCTTCCTCCACAGCCTTTGGATTTGTAGTATCCACAATTTCGTATTCCAATCCCAAAGGACGAAATACCGTCTCCAGCAATCGGAAGGTGCCTCCGTAAATATTGTCGGAAACCACCAGCTTATCTCCCGGTGCAAACAAAGAAAGTGTGGTATGAATGGCCGCCAAACCGGAAGCAAAGGCCAATCCGTATTTTCCTTTTTCTAAATCTGCAATCAGCTTTTCCAAAGCTGCTCTGGTGGGATTTCCGGTTCTGGAATATTCCCAACCGGTATTTTTCCCCAATTCCCATTGCTTGTAAGTGGAGGTTTGATAAATGGGAACGTTCACCGCTCCGGTATGTTCATCCCCGTCAATTCCTCCGTGAATTAATAAGGTATCCAATTCTTTACTCATAATCTTTTTCCTTTCCATCTGTTTTTTTGTACAAAAAAAGGAGCTCTCTTTACGAGAACTCCAGGCGAAATCCGATATCGGTTTAACATTGCAGAAACATACTGCCCTGTGCATTTTGCTCATCACAAAAAGCCCGATTACGAAGACTTCGTCTGGGGTTCATCATGCAACAACACATGCACATATACATTTGTTTCTTTGTAATGTTTCTCATAACCGTTTCCTCTCAAATTTGTTTTCGTCTCATTGACTGAAAATAAAATATCATTTATTCCCTACTATGTCAATAGGAAATGTAGGCATTTAATCAAAAAAATTTTTTTATTTTAAAAAAGTCCCTTCTACACTGAGGTAGAAAGGACTTAAAATCCAGGTTTTACAAGGAATTATTCCAATTCCATTTTTGTTTTGATGTAATCCAAAAGGATGTCTGCCGTCTTATCCAAGCCCAATCCAGAAGCATTGATGCAAATATCGTAGCCCCTGGAATCGCCCCACTTCGTATCGGAATAATAATTGTGATACTTCTTTCGAATGGCATCCATCTGTTGGATACGATGAATGGCATCCCGCTCCTCGCGGTTTTCCCGATCCATCACTCTTTGAATCTTGTCATACATATCCGCAAGAATAAAAAAGGAAATATGATTCTCGTAATCCCTGAGAATGGTCTCGGCACAACGTCCCACAATCACAAAGGATTCGCCGTTTTCTGCTTTATTTCGGATAAACTCAAATTGTTTCTCAGCCAAAATCTCTTCCAAAGAGTTTGTATAGCCTCTCACCCTTCTGGTTAAAAAAGGATTGGGCAGACGTTCATCATATTCTTCCATATGCTCGTAGGATTCCCTATCGTCTCCAAAAATCTTTTCCAAAATATTTTTATCGTAATAAGGAATGCCCAGTTCCCGGGATATTTTTTGTGCTATTTTATGGCCCCCACTGCCAAATTCTCGTCCCAAAGAAATCAAAATCTGTTTTTCCATCCCCAACTTCTCCTCTCGATTCTGATTCAATCAACGGTTTCTAATTTTATTTTAACATGAGATGGCT
>JAEEGL010131572.1_pt1 | contig 17817 bp, 14 predicted proteins | sample 9134231 | NCBI WGS metagenome assembly JAEEGL01 (sample SAMN16246548, study PRJNA631951) | gut metagenome | biome: gut microbiome; feature: rumen; material: fiber-attached | host: Bos | place: Iran: Karaj | collected 2018-10 | reverse complement strand
GGATATCCTTATGCATCTTCTAAGACTGTAACAATAACTAAATCATATTTTACTGAGGCTCTAGAATTAACTCGTGCAAGCCAAGGCTATAGTGAAGATTTCGATAATTCATTCAGAAAATGCTTAAAGACTAATTTAAAGGCTTCATATCCTGATTTATCAGATGCAGATTTTGATAGCTTATTTAATGATGTTTATGGTCATATTGCAGGTTTAGCTCAATTTAGTGCAGTAAAAGCTGACACTGCTAAAAATATGAGAAATCTATTTGTAGATTTTGCAAAGCAATTATCAGGTAAGGCAACTGGTACATCTAAGATGGTTTATTATTATAAAATGCTAGAATCATTATATAATTTCCAAAGTGAAGCTAAAACTGAAATGAAGCAGTTTAGAGTTAATATGAAAAAGCTATTAGATAAATATGCAGGATATGCAACTATAATGGCACAATTCTGTTCAGGTATAGATAAGAGTGAAATCACAAGTTCTTATAATGACGCATATGAATATATTAAGAATAATGATAATATGAGAAAGGTTGGAAAAAACCAGGATTATTGTTACACAATAAATTCAAATATAGCAGCTAATGTAGTAAGATGCTCATTTGATAAGGGCTTTACTGATGCAGGAAAGAATAAGTGTTCATTCTGGTATAATTATAAAACATATAATGAAGAAACTGATCAAACTATAGATGTAGTTAATAATTCTAAATTATTATCAGATGCTAATTTAAGTATTATTCATGCACGTGCTGTAAATATACTTCAGTATAGTGGTAAATCTGGAGATGTATCATTATTCTCATATTTCCAATCTAAAGGAATAATCACTTCAAATATGACAAAAAAATATAATGGAACTCAAGCAATTACTTCATATACTGGTATTAATGATCCTTCATCATCTAGCTTTAATGTAATATGTACATCAATTGGTGTTGGTAATTACTTCGATTATGGAACGACTTATTCATATAAGGGCTCTAGGGATAGTGGCTGTTGGAGTGCAAGAGAGGCTTCTGGTACAATATTCGATTTAGCATCAAATAAATCAGCAGATAATCATATTAATCGTATGGCAAGATATGATGAATCACATTGGTATTGGTCAACAGATGAGCATTGGGCATTCGAAGAATATATAACTGGTAAAATAGCTTATGCTATTGTAAGAGCTTAAATTAATAATGGAAGAAAATAAAAAAGAATCTTGGCTTGAAAGAATGGATAGAAAAGCTAAGGACAAAGGAAATAAAATTAATTTGTTATGGCAGATTATTAAATTCACTATTGTAAGCCTTGGTGTAACCATTATTCAAATAGGCTTAGTTAATCTCTTATATTTTTTAATGAAAGGATATAATGAAAAATTACCTGATTTTTTAGCAAATATATTTACTGAAGATATAATGGGACAAGGTCATTCAAATTGGGGATATATTTTACCATTCTTTTTGTCAAACGCTATAGCAAATACATTCGGTTATTTTGTTAATAAAAGTAAAACATTTAGATCAAATGCACCTATATGGCATTATTTTCTATATATAATTATTTTGATAATATTGATATTGTTTACAACCTGGCTACAAGGCTTAATTGTAAATTCTATGAATAATGCTAATTTAGAAGGTATAGCACCAACTTTAGCATCTATTGTTGCCGGAACAGTACAATTTATAGTTATATTTCCATTACAAAAATTTGTATTATTAAGAAATAAACAAATTGAAAATGAATAATATATTAATTTATTAAGAAAAAGATTATGAGGAATACACAATTTCCCATAATCTTTTTTTCTATTATTGTTGACTTTTTGATTGAAATAGATAGAATATCTAATAGTGTTAGATAAAATTACTAACCATGTTAGATAAAGAGGTGATTAATTACATGACTGGTGAAGAATATTTTGAAAGAATAAGTGAGATTCTTAAAAAATGTGGTAATGCTAGATTTGAACATAATGAAGGATTTCATGGCTTTGTCCCAGTATTATTTGAGCTTTCTAAAAGAAATGAGGGTATGACTGCTGGTGAGATTGCAAATATGTTTAAAGTTACTACAGCTAGAGTAGCTAGAATGTTAAATACATTAGAAGAAAAGAAATATATTGAAAGAATAAAGGATAATAATGATAAAAGAATTATTAACGTTATGATTACAGATTTAGGCAAGAAATATTTATGTGATTTTAAAAAGCAAAGGCTTGAAGATATTTCTTATGCTATAGATGGAATTTCAGATGAGAATTTAGATGTTTTCTTTCATGTTACTGAAAAGATGTTGGAAAGATTTTGTGAATTAAGGAGAAAAAATAATGTTTAAATTATATAAAAGATTTAGTGCACGAGATTGGATTTTTATATTATTAATTATTGGATTAACTATATTATCAGTATTTTTCACAATGCAATTAGTAGATTGTATTCAGGATATTATAGCTTCAATTACTAATATTAATTTTAAAAACCATCCAGAGGAATTATTTAAAGATACATATGAGGGATTATATCCTATTTATCAAAATGGTGGTTGGAGTGGTATTAAAGAATTTGCTTTAACACTTGGTGATAATGGTAAAGCTATCGTTGATTATGTGGATAGAATAGAAAATGCAAGCGTAAATGATATTTGGAAATTTGGTGGAATTATGCTTGCATATGCATTTGGTTCAATGATTGTTCAAGGTATTATATCAGTTCTTGCTTCATTTGTTGCTGCTAATCTTACTACAAGAGTAAGAGAAGAATTATATAAGAAAATAGAATCATTCTCTTTACAAGAAATAGATAAATTCTCTACATCATCTTTAGTAACAAGAACTACTAATGATTTACATCAAATTCAAATGGCAAATCTGATGACTATGAGAATGATCTTCCAAGCGCCAGTTACTGCTATATGGGCTTTAATTAAATTCTCTAATTCAGCAACATCATTGTCATATGCTACTATAATTGGTATTGTTAGTATCGTATTAGTTATTGGAACAATTATGTTCTTTGCTATACCAAAATTTAAGATTATGCAAAAATTAACAGATAGCTTAAATCAAGTAACTAGAGATAATTTAACTGGTATAAGAATTGTTAGAGCTTATAATGCTGAGGATTATGAAGAAAAAAGATTTGATAATGCTAATATCAAATTCACTAAAGCTCAAATATTTACTGGTAGATTAATGAGTCTTATGAGTCCAGTTATAACCATAGTTATGAATGGATTAAGCTTAGCTATTTATGTAATAGGTGCTTATTTAATAAATGATGGTAAAATTTTATATTCAGAGGTTGTAGCTTCTGTAATGCTATCTAGTCAAATAATAATGTCATTTATGATGATATTAATGCTATTTATTATGTGGCCAAGAGCTCTTGTTGCTGCACAAAGAATAAATGAAGTATTAGAAACTAATCCTTCAATAGTTAATCCAAAGGAAGAAAAGGATTTTATTGAAAAGGGTACAGTAGAATTTAAAAATGTGTCATTTAAATATCCTAAGGCAGAAGGTAATGTTTTAGAAAATATAACATTTAAAGTAAATAAAGGTGAGACACTTGCAATAATAGGTTCTACATCATCAGGTAAAACAACAATCATTAATATGATTTCTAGATTATATGATGCTTCTGAAGGAGAAGTGTTAGTTGATGGTGTTAATGTAAAGGATGTTAATTTAGAAAAATTAAGAAGCCATATTGGATTTGTTCCACAAAAAGGATTCTTATTTAATGGAACTATAAAGGAAAATATTTCATTTGGTAGTGATATTATTGATGAAGAAAGAGTAAAATTTGCAGCTAGTGTTGCATGTGCAAGTGATTTTATTGAAGAAAAAGATGAAAAATATGATTATGTTATAAGCCAAGGTGGTAAGAATGTATCTGGTGGACAACGTCAAAGATTATGTATTGCTAGATGTGTTTATTTATCTCCTGAAATATATATCTTTGATGATTCATTCTCTGCACTTGATTATAAAACTGATAAAAAGCTTAGAGAAAATCTTAATAATTTAGATAAGGAAGCAACTAAAATAATAGTTGCTCAAAGAATAGGAACTATTATGGATGCTGATAAGATTATGGTTTTAGAAAATGGAGGCATAGTGGGATTTGGAAAGCATCAGGATTTAATTCATAATTGTGAGGTATATAAAGAAATAGCATTATCACAATTATCTAGAGAGGAGTTGGGATTATGATGAGAGCTCATCCTCAAAATATGAAGTCTAAGAAAAAGGTAAATAAGGATTCATATTCAAATTTAATTAAGTCATTAAAGCCTTATTTAATACCTATATTAATTTCAATGATATTTGTTATAGCAAGTGTAGTTTTATCTATATTAGCTCCACAGGTGTTAAAGGATTTAACAAATCAAATTCAAAGTGGATCTGCAACAGGATCAGTTAATTTAGATAAGGTTTGGTCTTTAGCAACAACAATGATAATAATGTATGTTGCTAATGCAGTAATGGCATTTTTATCAGGAATGATAATGACTACTGTTACCCAAAGATATGGATATCATTTAAGAAAAGATATTATTGTTAAAATTAATAAAATGCCATTAAGTTATTTTGATAAGAATCCATATGGTGATACATTATCAAGAGTAACAAATGATGTTGATACTATATCACAAAGCTTACAACAATCAATTACTATGTTACTTCAATCAATAGTAATGCTAATTGGTGTATTAATTGCAATGTTCATTTCAAATTGGATTATGGCTTTAACAGTTTTAGCAACATTACCACTTGCTATATTACAAACAGTATTTGTAACTAAGCTTGCTATACCACATTTTAGAGAAAGACAAAAATCTACTGGTAAGGTAAATGCTATAGTGGAAGAGAACTTTACTGGTGCTTTAATCATCAAATTATTTAATTCTGAAAAAAGAAAAGAAGCTAAGTTTAATGAAGAAAATCAGAATTTAAGACACATAATGATTAAAGCACAAATATTTGGTGGAATGATGATGCCAATAATGATATTTATTTCATATTTCGCATATGTGGCTGTATGTGTTGTAGGTGGTCTATTAATGGCTCATGATATGGGTGTTACTTTTGGTATGATTTCAGCATTCTTAGTATATGTAAATTTATTCCAATCACCATTATCTCAACTTGCTCAATCAATGAATACAGTTCAAATGGCCGCAGCTGCATCTGATAGAGTATTTGAATTATTAAAGCAAGAAGAAGAAATAAATGAAGATGATAAAGAATATAAATTACTTACTACAAATAATAATATAAAGGGTAAGGTTGAATTCAAAAATGTTAGATTTGGTTATAATCCTGATAAAATAATTATCCCTAATTTCTCAGCGACAATAGAACCTGGTATGAAGGTTGCGATAGTAGGACCAACAGGTGCTGGTAAAACTACTTTAGTTAATTTATTAATGAGATTTTATGATATTAATGATGGTGATATATTGATTGATGGTGTTTCTATATTTGATATGTCAAGGAAGGAATTAAGAAATATTTTTGGTATGGTACTTCAGGATGCTTGGATATTTGAAGGAACAATAAAAGAAAATATTGTTTATTCAAAAGCTGATGTATCAGATGATGAATTAGATAAAGCATTATATAATTCATCATTACATCATTATGTAGACACATTAGAAAATAAAGAAAATACTTATTTATCAGGTGAAAATAGCCTATCACAAGGTCAAAAGCAGCTTGTTACAATAGCAAGAGCATTTGTTGAAAATGCTCCACTTATGATACTTGATGAAGCAACTAGTAATGTTGATACAAGAACTGAAATTCAAATTCAAAATGCGATGGATAATTTAACTCATGGAAGAACATCATTTGTTATTGCTCATAGATTATCTACAATAAAAAATGCAGATTTAATATTGGTAATGAAGGATGGAAATATCATCGAAAAAGGTAACCATGAGGAATTGATGGCATTAAAAGGCTTTTATGAATCATTATATAATTCACAATTTACAGAGGAATCAGAATAATTAAAAATATTTAGAATATCTATTATTAATCTCCGTTTTGAGCTTATAATTATTGTATTTTAAAATATATATTTTATAATTAATTTAATAAGGGTCATAAAAAATTTGGAAATACTATTTCAAAACGGAGGTTAATATTTATGATTACATCTATTATTTTAATGTGTATTTCAGGATGCTTACTTGTTTGGTATATAATATCAAAATGCGAGAAGTATGATTTAAAGGAATTATTCCTTAAGATAGCTATATCCTTTTTATTTGTTGTAGTAGCTATTGTTTCCTCATTTAGATCTGGTAAATTTACTATATTTAACGTATTAGTAATTACTGGATTATTATTAGGATTACTTGGAGATGTATTCTTAGATTTAAAATATGTCGATAAGGAAAGAGAATTAGGATATACATATGCTGGCTTTATAGTATTTGGTATAGGTCATATATTATTTATTACAGCATTATGCTTAAATTATTATCAAAATGGTGGAATATTATTTATTATTTTACCAATAATAACATCAATATTATTAGCAGCATTAACTATATTACTTGAAAAGCCATTAAAGCTTAAATATGGTAAAATGAAGCTTATATCATTTTGTTATGCTATATGCTTATTTGGTTCAGTATCCTTTAGCTTGTTTTTATCAATTCAAAACGGATTTCAAATCACATCACTTACAATGTTCTTTATAGGCTCAGTATTATTTACTTTATCTGATTTAGTATTATCAGGAACATTCTTTGGTGAGGGTAAGGAAAGGCCAATCGATTTTATATTAAATTATTCAACATATTATAGTGCCCAATTTGTGATTGCGTTTATGTTGTTATTTGCATAATAAAAACTCTTCGTTTGAAGAGCTTTTTTTATTGTGATACGAATAGAATAAGTGGAAATATTGCAAGTAGATACAAGCCGATAATTGCGCTTATAAGCTTAAAGCTTGATGGCGTATTTTCATATTTAGATTTTGGCTTTTCATAGTATCTAAATAGAAAACTTATAATTATTAAACCAATAATACCTACTGCAGAAACAACGAAGGTTAATGGAAATATTTTTTGAAATGCACTAGATTTTGTGGAATAGACAACTCCACCATAAATCCAGGCACTAATATCCATAAATAGACAAATTAGCGCACCAATTAAATTGTTTTTCATTGTTATCACCTTATCTTTATTATACGTTTACATTAATAAATTGTAAACAAATAGTGAAATATGTTATATTATTATATGGTTAGAAAAGACTGGTGATAGGATGAAAAGGAACCTTATTGATTTTTGTAAGAGTAGAATTAATAATTTATCAATTGTTGGTAATACTATACAAAGATATAGAATGTTACATTATGTAATTCTTTTTTTAGTAACTGTACTTGAGATCTTTTTTATAATTTACTGGGGTATAAATACTAAAAATTATACAAGTGCTAAATCATTAACATATTTATTTTCTTATATAATATTATTAGTGGCTTCTATAGCATCATTAATAGTATTAGTTATAAACGAAAAGAAGAAAATACCATTTAAGTATTTAGGATTATTTATCCATGCATATGGCTTTATATTAATGGCTTGGGCAACAGTAATAGCCATTATGGATTTATCTTCCGGTAATGGACCAATAGTATTATTTACAATAAGCCTAGTAATGTGTGCATTCCTATTACTTGATTCTATATTTTATATATTCCTAACATTTATAGCATATGCAATTATTTTTATTTTCTCAATCGTTGATGGATATCCATTTTTTTCTAACGCTGCAGTTTATATAAATGTTTCTATTTTTGTATTATCTGCAATATTATCATCTATTAGAAATTACAATATTAGTATTAATGAAGCTAGACAAAGAGAATATTTAAAGAGGATATCTTATACTGATGAATTAACAGGCTTAGGTAATGAGACTGCTTATTATAAGATGATTGAAGAGCTAACAACTGAAATAAATAAAAATACAGCTAATTTTGGTATAGTTGTATTAGATTTAAATAACCTTAAGCATACTAATGATCAATATGGACATAGATTTGGATGTCATTTGGTTGTTACATGTGGGCACATATTACCATCAATATTTCCATCAAGTAGGCATTATCATATTGGTGGAGATGAATTTGTTGTGATTGTTACAGGTGAGGATTTAATTCATGTTGAGGATAGATTATTAGATTTTGAGAAGAAGCTTGATTATACAAAGGTAGAATTTGAAGATCATGAATTATTATTATCTGTAGCCAAGGGTTATGCTTATCATAAGGGTAGTGATACCTATAATGAAACATTCCAAATAGCTGATATGGATATGTATAAGAACAAGGAATTGATGAAGGAAAAATATAATATTGCTATAAGACAAAAGGATAGAGATTATAGCCAGCTATAGTTATCATAAAATTCACTGATGAATTCAGTGGATTTTTTTGTTATAATGGTTTTTGGTTAAAAGGATGGAGAAAATATGGGAAAAAGGAAAATTAGATTTGCATTATTGTTATCATTAATGTTTATATTTGTAATTACACTTGTATCCTGCTCGCAGGGTCAGACAGGAACTACAACTACAGCAGGTAGTGATGCTTCAACAACATTAGTGCCTACTACGACAACTGAACCAACAAAGGAGGATATTACTATTTTATATACTAACGATATACATGGATATATCGCTAATACTTTAAAGGATAGTAATAACCCAGGATTAAGATTAGATAGTATTTCTGCATATAGAAAGAAGCTTATTAATGAAAAGAAGAATGTTCTTTTATTTGATTGTGGTGATGAAATACAGGGTTCTGTATATGGCGCTTTAGATAAGGGTGTTGAAATGGTCGGCATAATGAATAAGGTAGGCTTTGATCTTGCAACACCTGGAAATCATGATTATGATTTTGGTATGGATGGCTTTAATAGAATAGTTAGTAGTGCAAGCTATAAATTTATATCATGTAATTTTAGATCATTAGAAACTAATAAAACTGTTTTAGATTCATCTAAAACATTTGAAATTGGTGGAGTAAAAATAGGCGTTGTTGGTATTACAACACCTGAAACATTAACATCATCTACTCCAGCATTCTTCCAAAATGATAAGGGTGAATTCATTTATACATTTGATGGTGTTTCAGATAGAAATGATTTATATACCTCAGTACAAAATGCTATAGATGAAATAAGGAATAAGGTTAATTATGTTATAGCATTAGGACATTTAGGTGTCGCAGCTGACGATGAAAAGCTTGGAACTAGAAGTATTGATGTAATCAATAATACTACTGGACTTGACGCTTTTATAGATGGACATTCTCATACATTAATGGAGAAGGAAATTGTTAAAACTAAGGATAATAAGGATTGCCTATTAACTCAAACAGGCTGTTATTTAGATGGCTTTGGTGAAATGACTATTAGTAAGGATGGAGTATTCTCAACTAAGATTATTAATAGCGTAGATGAAAGAGACGATAGTGTTACAGCATTAGAGGATCAATTAATTGCTCATGTTAATCAGGAGCTAGGTGAGAAAATAGCTACATTAGATAAGCCATTATATATTACAAGCCCTGATAATCTTAATCAAAGATTAGTTCGTGCAAGAGAAACTAATTTAGGTGATTTCGTTGCTGATAGTATCTATTGGTATATCAATGATTACAAGGCGTTAGATTGTGATATAGCATTTAATAATGGTGGCGGAATAAGAGCGAATATCGATAGTGGAGATGTAACATATTTAAGTGCTAAAACAGTAGAACCATTTGGTAATCAAATATGTGTAGTTAAAACTAAGGGTATTAATATTAAGAATGCTTTAGAAATGGGACTATCAGTATTTGAGGGTTGGAATACAGAATGGAATTGCCCAGCTGAAACTGGAGGCTTCCTACAGGTTGCTGGTATTAAATTTCAGGCTGATGCGAATGTTAAAAGCTCTGTTAAGACTGATGATAAAGGTATGTTTAAATCAGTAGATGGTGATTATAGAGTAAAAAATATAATGGTTTATAATAAGCAAACTAGTGCATATGAGCCACTTGATGAGAATAAGGAATATACAGTATCTGGTATTAATTATATTTTAAGAAATAGCGGTAATGGATTATCAATGTTTAATGATTCAACTGTAGTATTAGATTATATCGCAGAGGATTATATGGTTTTAGCTGATTATATGAAGGCATTTAATGGTAATGTTAATAATGCTAATACACCATTAAAGAAATATGCTAATTATTTACTAGATTATGAGACTCCTAGTGGATCAGGAAGAATTAAATTATTAAATCTACAGTAAAAATAAAAGACGATTTCGAAATCGTCTTTTTTTAATTATTTAAATATAACAGTTTTAGCTAAATTGCTTAGGTAATCTAGATTATAATAATTTGAATAATCTCCAACTATTACATCAGTTCCATCAGCCTTCTTAGGAATGTCAGGATGAGTCGTGTCAGGATGCTCAATGAAATGATCACATACATATTTTCTTTCATAATCGATACCACCTAAGGTTGTAGGTGACAAAACGTTGAATGGAGCTGCAAATCTATATATGAAGCCTAATGCGTTAGAGTGCATCAAAATAGCACAAGAGCCACCACCAGAGTTATCTCCAACAACTGGAATACCATAATCATGTAAATAGATTGGTGTTATACCACCACATGAGAATGCATTAATTGATGTTATAACAAATATCTTTAAATCACCAACTGCATCATAGCTATCATCATTCTCATCGAATTTTCTATCTAGGTTTCTATCAATCTTAAATTTTGTAGTAGTAATATTATTATCAAGCTGATTTCTAGTGAAGAACGAATTACGTCCTTCCTTATTCTTGGCTAATAATGATACAACATACATAAGCTCATCAGAAGAACCACCTGAATTTCCAGCAATATCAATAGCGACATATTTAATATTAGGATTTGCGTGTGCTCTTTCTAGTCCCTTAAATACAGCCGCTACAGAGCCACCCTTTTCACTAGTATAAGGTATTTCATTTGTTTCACCATTATAATATGAAGCCCAATCGTCATTTTTATGACCATCACCCGAAAAATCATCTAAGCATATGATTGCAATGTCATCCTTTTCATAATATGTTTTAGTACCTCGTAGATTAACACTTTCTGTTCCTAAAGCATCCTTTCTAAAATATCTAGGATATGAAGGTGACATAGTATGTGTATTTTCTAAGGCTGTGTAAGCTAATTCCTCGTAGCCAGCACCCTTTATTTCTGTAGAAAGAGTGACAAGTGTATTTGTAATATCACTATTAAACCAGCTAACTAAACCAGTATCGGTGCTACTGCTAAAAAGATTATTGTTGATGGTTAGACGAGTATGTCCTCCATCATGGACTAGCTGACCTAATGTCTCAAGTCCTAGCATATATTTTCCAATATTCTGGCTATGTAGGTATTCCTTAATAATTCTACCAAGAGGTCTTTGATCAAGTGCCTTATCTAATCCGTATGATAAATCATAATATTTTTCTAATGCTGTCCTTCCAGGCCTTCCTGCAAAATGATCATAGAATAGGCAGAAGGAATTATATGTAAAATCCATATAATTTTGTGTAGCTGGTGTTTTAAAAATATCATCATTATAATTTTCTAGCTCTCTAAAATCCTCTTTAGCTTCACCATTTATAATATATAAATCCTTCCTGTTATAAGCACTATATAATAAATTCATTCCAGAAAACATATCACTTAAAACATTCACTGGTAGATAAACATCATTATTGTCTCCGTAAATATCGATAGAATAGTTATTAAAATCTATATATTTTGGATGAGATATTTCATTTGATGTAACACTTTCTATTTTAATCCATGGTGAACCATCAAATGATGTAGATTCACCAGTCTTAATGAAGCTGCTAGTATTAATGAATTTACTGAAATGTGCTGAGGATAGATAATTATCCTTAACATTAATTGTCATATTCGCATCACGAGGTGATGTTATAGTATAGTGAATATTATCAGCTGTTGTTACTGCTAAATCACTAAGCTCCTTTGAATCTGATTTTTTAAGAAGAAGCTCATAATAATCCTTTATTCCAAGATATGGAATCTCAGGGCTATTTTCGTAAAATCTTATTTTATGATCCTCACTACTATCCTTATAATATACCTTAATAGCCTGCTCAGTATATTTCTCCTGTGGCTCTAAAGCACTAGATGAAGGAGTAGTAGATGTTACTGGTAGGGTAGATGAGCTTGATGGAGGAGTAGTAGGTCCAATCCAACTAAATGATGTTGATGGAATTGTTTTAGAATTCTCATTATTACAAGCAGTTGTAGTAATAATGGCCAATGCCATTAATCCTCCAATTAATAATTTTCTTTTTCTCATATTGTAATCACCTCGAGCATTTAGAATAATTTTAGCACAAAAATAAATGTTTGACTACGATTATAGCTGTTATTAGTTCTATTTTTTATTTTATTTTGAAAAATCATTATATAAATGATATAATGTTTTTAATATTTGTTATTTATGGAGGTAAAAAACAGTATGGCAAAGAATTTAACGTATAAAATTTTAGATGCGCATAAGGTATCTGAGGATTTAGAAAATAATAAGATGAGTATTAAAATTGATCATACATTAACTCAGGACGCTACAGGAACTATGGCTTACCTTGAGTTTATTAGCTTTGGTATAGATAAGGTTAAAACAGAATTATCTGTATCATATGTAGATCATAATACATTACAAAATGGTTTTATGAACGCAGATGATCATAAATTTTTACAAACTGTTGCGAATAAATATGGAATTGTATTCTCTAAGGCTGGTAATGGTATTTGTCACCAGGTTAACCTAGAGAGATTTGCTAAGCCTGGTAAAACATTACTAGGTTCAGATTCACATACTCCTACATCATCAGGTGTTGGTGCACTTGCAATTGGTGCTGGTGGACTTGATGTTGCTTGTGCTATGGCAGGTATGCCTTTTACAATCGTTAGACCAAAGGTTGTAGGTGTTAAGCTACTTAACAAGCTTAGAGATGGAGTTTCTGCAAAGGATATAATTATTCACCTAATTGGTATTATGACAGTTAAGGGTGGAGTTAATAAGGTTATTGAATATTATGGTGATGGTGTAAAGACATTAAGTGTACCTGAGCGTGCTACTATTTGTAATATGGGTGCTGAGCTTGGAGCTACATCAAGTGTATTCCCATCTGATGAGGTAACTAGAGAATTCTTAAAGATTCAATCAAGAGAAGAGGATTTCATTCCTTTAGAGCGTGATAGTGATTCTACATATGATGAAAACATCACTATTGATTTAGCTACACTTGATCCATGTGCTTCATGTCCTAATTCACCTGATAATGTTAAGAAAATTGATGAGCTTAAGGATATTAAGGTTGATCAGGTATTAATCGGTAGCTGTACAAACTCAAGCTATTATGATTTCGTTAAGGTAGCTTCAATCCTAAAGGGTAAGAAGATTAATAAGAATGTATCATTAGGTATCGCTCCTGGTTCACAGCAGGTATTACAAATGATAACTAAGAATGGTATATTAGATGTATTACTAGAGGCTGGTGCGAGAATATTAGAATCTGCATGTGGACCTTGTATCGGTATGGGTCAATCACCTGCGACTGATGCAGTATCATTAAGAACATTTAACCGTAATTTCTACGGTAGAAGTGGTACAAATTCAGCTAAGGTATATTTAGTATCTCCAGAGGTTGCAGCATTATCTGCAGTAAATGGTTATATCTCTAATCCACTTGGTATGAAGCTTGATGCATTTAGTATGGATGTAGATTATCCTAAGTGTGATAGCTTACTATATTATCCAGAATACGATGGTGAGGTAGTAATGGGACCAAACATTAAGCCACTTCCTAAATTTGAGCCAATCGGTGAGGATTTTGAGGCTAAGGTTATGATTTCATTAGAGGATAATATTACTACAGACCATATTATGCCAGCTGGTGCTAAGGTATTACCATATAGAAGTAATATCGAAAAGATTAGCGAATTCGTATTCTCTAATATTGATGAGGGCTTCTCTAAGAGATGTTTAGACAATGGTAGTGGTGTTATTGTTGCTAAGGAAAACTATGGACAAGGCTCATCTCGTGAGCATGCTGCTATAGCTCCTAGATATTTAGGTATCAAGGCAGTTATCGCTTCATCATTTGCGAGAATTCATAAGAAGAATCTAATTAACTTTGGTATTTTACCAATAGAGGTTAATATTGAAGCTGATTTATTTGATGTAATTAATGTTAAGTATGATAGAAATACTATTACTGTTATCAATAAAACAAAGAATAAGAGCTATCAGGTAGAAAACCCACTAACTGATGAGGAATATAACTTAATTAGTGTAGGCGGTTTATTAAATACATTCTAATTGGAAAGGAGAATTCCATGAACGAGTTTTTATTAGAAAAATATCATGATCTATTAAAGGATGGAGCTATAGCTCCTGAGCTTTATGATTTATATGAGGTTAAAAAGGGACTAAGAAATAATAATGGTACAGGTGTACTTGTAGGCTTAACTAAGGTATCTGAGGTATCAGGCTATAATGTAGAAAATAATGTAAAGCTTCCTAAGGAAGGTAATCTATATTATCGTGGTATTGATATTAAGGAAGTAGTTAAGAAGTCTAAGGATGACTTTGGCTATGAGAATACATGCTTCCTATTATTATTTGGTCATTATCCTAATGATATTGAATCATCAATATTTAGAAAAATATTAAGTGATAATTATGATTTACCAGAGGGATTCTTGGAAAATATTATTTTACCTCATCCATCTAAATCATTAATGAATCATATTACTAGATCAATATTATCATTATATTCATTCGATGATAATCCAGACGCAATTGAAGGTACTGAGCTAATTAAAAAGGGCGTATCCCTAATAGCTAAAATGCCTGCAATTATTTCATATTGTCTTCAAGCAAAGACACATTATCTAGATAAGGATTCATTACATATCCATTTCCCTAAGAAGGAATATTCATTCGCAGAAAATGTATTATACCTATCTAGAAATGATGGACATTTTACTGATATTGAGGCTAAAACATTAGACAGATGCCTAATGGTTCACGCAGACCATGGTGGAGGAAATAATAGTGCCTTCGTTGGAACTGTTGTTTCATCTACTTTAACTGATATATATTCAATGCTATCTGCATCACTTGCTGCACTTAAGGGTCCACGTCATGGTGGAGCAAATATGGCTGTTCAGGATATGATGAGCGTAATTATCGATGATATAGGTATTAACGCAACTGATGATGAAATCAATAATGTAATTGATAGATTATTAAAGAAGGATTATTTTGATAAGTCTGGATTACTTTATGGTATTGGACATGCTATCTATACATTATCTGATCCAAGATGTGATATTTTAAGGGAAGAGGCTAAAAAGCTATCAGAGGATAAGAAATCTCCTAAGTTTGATTTATATTATCGTTTTGAAAAGCTTGCTATTAAGAAGCTTGAGGCTAAAACAGGCAAGAAGTGCTGTGCTAATGTCGATTTCTATTCAGGCTTAATCTACGAGCTATTAGATATTCCAAGAGATTTATTCATCCCTATTTTCGCTGCAGCTAGATTAGTAGGCTGGGTATCACATGATATTGAGAATTTATTATATTGCAATAAGATTGTAAGACCTGCAACTAAATATGTTGGCTTTAAGGAAGACTAATTATGATTTCTACAAGATATAAAATAGGTATATTTGGCATGGGCGCTGTAGGCTCATCTATATATGATGAACTAAATGGCTATCCTAATCTTTATGCATTATTAGATGAGGATAGAATTAATAAATATAAAAAGAATCCACTTTATATAAATGGAAAAAAGGTAGAGCTTAACTCTACCTCAAATAAAAAAATGGATTTTATTTTCCTATGCGTAAAGGTATATCATCTTGATAAGGCTTTAGTTGATTTAAAGCCATTCGTTGATGACCATACTATTATTTTACCTATATTAAATGGTATTGATGCTCATGATATAGTAAGTAAGGCATATCCACATAACTGGGTTCTATATGGAGCTATCAATGTAGAATCAAATAAGGAAGGTAATAATGTAAAAACAAGTAAGATTATGAACCTTCAATTTGGTGATAAATATAATTATCATCTAAGATTTCCTTTAATAGAATATAAAAAGATATTTGATCATTATAAAATAGTTAATCATATTTATCATAATGTAAATAGAAGAGTATGGCTAAAATGGATGATGAATTTAGCTATTAATCAGATATCTGCCTATGGTAACTATACCTACAAGGATATGAGTGATCCTGAGATACTTGATTTAATGTATCATGTATTTGATGAGGGATATATAGTTGCCCAAAGCTATAATATCGGTGTAACAAGAGGCGACATCGATGAGCTTAAATATAGATGTAGCCTATTTGAATCTGATAGAGTAACAAGCTTAACCCTAGATGTTAATAAGGGTGGATTAAATGAGGCAGCTATATTTGGTGGTAGAATGCTCGAGCTTGCTAAAGCTAAGAATATAGATATACCATATAATACTATGGTTTATGAAAGATTATTAGAAAGAATAAACGGAAAAGGACACTAAAACTAGTGCCCTTTTCCTTTTTTTGGGAGAGATTATTTTGAAAAGTTATTATCTTTTGCACTTTAATATTATCACTTATGAAAGCGCTTGTCAACCTTTTTATATAATAATTTATTAAATTTGTGCTATAATGTTTTTGGAGTTGAATAGATATGGATAGAAAAGGAATTTTATTAGACCTAAGGAATGAAGGAAAACTAAAGGGATTAAAGCCATGCTTCGTAAATTTAAGACCAAACATGGGTAAAATATATAATGGTGGTAGTGGAACATTTATTATGACCATTAGAGATAATACTCTTTATTTTCAAAAGCTATCATTCTTTTTACATAGATTAATACCATCTGATGATTTTAGTGTAAATGCTAAGAGATTTACTGAATATGGTATAAATAAGAGAACAGGATTATCTATATTAAACCTATATGATAGTGAAGGAAGATTTCTTCCTATAGCCTATCAAACAGGCTTAAAGGAAACTTTTTCTACTGAGGATAATATCAGTAGAATTCTAAAGGAATTAGAAGAAAAGAATGGCTTAAAGCTAGAGGGTGTTGAAAATGGAGAAGAAAACGTTGAATCAGAAGGAGAAGGACCTAATAAAGAAGTATGAGTCTGGTAAAAAAAGAAAGCCTTCATTTAATGATAAAAAGGAAATGTATTTAAAGCAAACAGATAGAAGCTATAAGGATGGTGATAGGAATTGATTAATTTAGGAGAATTCGTAGAATTAAGTGTAATAAGAAAATCAGATTTAGGATATATGCTTACAGATGGTAAGGAAGAGGTATTATTACATTTTAAGCAATCACTATCTGAGCATGAAATATCTGATAAGGTAAGAGTATTTATATATAGTGATAAGCAGTCTAGAAAGACAGCTACAGAAATAGAGCCATTTATAGGTATTGAAAAGCCTGACTTTGTTAAGGTTGTAGGATCTAGAGCAGGTACTGGTGTATTTGTTAATATTAATACGCCTAAGGATGTTTTAATATCTAAGGATTATCTACCATATAATGAAGCGTTCTGGCCGGTTGAGGGAGATACTATTTTAGCACACCTTAAGGTTAGAAAGGATAATATTTGTGCAAAGCCTCTATCACGCTTTGATATTATTGGAATGCATAAGGATGTAAGATATGGTGAGG
>JAEEGL012410652.1_pt1 | contig 17818 bp, 18 predicted proteins | sample 9134231 | NCBI WGS metagenome assembly JAEEGL01 (sample SAMN16246548, study PRJNA631951) | gut metagenome | biome: gut microbiome; feature: rumen; material: fiber-attached | host: Bos | place: Iran: Karaj | collected 2018-10 | reverse complement strand
GTGACCATGAACATGAAGAATGAGTTCATGATGCCTGTTGAGATATCAACATCAGCTAAGAAGAATTATGCATCTATACTTAAGATACAGGAAGGTGTAGTATTCTCTAATCCTAGATTAGATATTAAAGGTGTAAATCTCCGAGGTTCTACATTTAGTCCTAGTACAACCGCATATACACAATGGTTCATACGTGATATAATTGATACGATATGTGTATCTCGTAAAATCGATCCACGTAAGAAGATACTTGATGTTCTTAAATATGAGAGATTGATACTTGATGATATCATGCATGGTAACAATACATATTTGTCTATCAAGAGTATCAAGTTGGCTAACGAATATAAAGACCCTAGTAAGAGTATATATTTTAATTATCAGATATGGGAAGCAGTGTTTGCACCTAAGTATGGTTCTATCTTACTACCAACTAAAGCGTATGTATTACCTGTTAGTAACTTAGCTAACCCAGCTTATGTTGAGTACTTAGAAAGAGTTGAACCTGATACGGCTGCACGCTTAAAAGAGGCATTGGAAACGTTTAAAGATAAGGAAATAAACTTTATCCCTATTAATCCGATGTTGAAAGAAGTACCTGAAATCCTTAGAAAAGTTATACGTGTACGTGGTCTGATATATAGTCAGGTAAGTCCGTTATATTTGATTATGAAATCATTGGGATTAAGTATAGGTGCAGACCCAGGTAAGATGAGTGCTAGACCAGAATTGTATTCTGATGTGTATGGCTGGGTATCTAGCGACGAAGCGGTAAAAGCATTACCGTATACACAATAGTCAATCGAAATACATTTATATATAATTATTAGGAGAATTTAGTTATGATAATGTGCAATTTACAAGTGTTACTAGGACGAGTTCCTGATGGTGTTACAGGTGGTGATATTCATCTTCCTGAATTCAAGTGTTCTACCCACAAAGGTGTACCGTATACGCTTATTGCTATTCTTGATGATATACAGGAAAATGATATTTACAAACAGATGGTTCAATTATTCGATTGGATGACTTGTTGTACTGGAACTGGTTTTGTTACTGGTCCTAATCTTGTATATCTAGACACAGACCATAGCCATATCAAAGCACTATGTGCTCGTATGGATCTTCCTGTGTGGGTATTAAGTACATTGAACACCATGACGGAAATGATGTCAACAGTAGATGTAACTAAACTCTCCTCGGATTTAAACGATATCCGAGTAGGTGATATTGCATTCATGTCAGGGATGTATTCGACAGTCGTTGAATTGATTAAGACCGTTCACAAGGATGATTTGTTCAAGTATGATCTTCGTGATGGCGTTGAAGGATTGGCGAATATAACTTTACCTATGTATGTAGATGAAGTTACTGATGAGTATGTGGTATTTGATTTGGCCCCATATTTAAAACCGTTAGTCCCATTGAACAAAATGAAGTTCACTAGGTCTACAGTAGCTAATATGGAGCCCTATATAAAGTTATACAGGGAGAGTGTAGATGAAAGTCTGTCCGATTTGTGGAGCACCGGTAAGGTGTGATATTAAAGCCACTGCCCATCAGGAGTATAATGCCGATGGCGATGGTTTTTGGGTGGTTGATGATGCTGATAGTTTAGATGAACTATGCGAAGCACCATACAACCATGCGTACTGCACTAACGAGTTATGCGGTGACGTGCTCATATTTGCTGATGAGACTAAATTGACATGTGTTGCAACTATACAGCGTGAGAGTATTGTTAGTCCTGTTACGTTAGTATATAGCAATCAGTCAATTAGTCCAGTTGTATTCAGTGATGTTGACTCAGCGTTAAAAGCATACTTCTATAGCAGCGTCAAAAGCATACCTAACGGATCACCTATACCTAAGAGTGACCGTGCTTATGATTCCTGGTATTCTACTTGTATCGAGTATGAACCGTGGGTTGGAAGAATGTTGGAGGCGCCAGATGTTTAATGAATTACGGAGGTGGCTTATGGCCATATTCAGTAGATTTAGAATACCTGATGTCTATGTATACACCGATGGGTCGTGTAACAATGAAGGTCAGGGTGGTTGGGCTGCGGTTATTCTGTACAACAACAGTGTGATAGAGATTTGTGGTTCAGAAGATAACACCACCAACAACCGTATGGAACTTACCGCGGTATTGGAAGCTCTTAAGCGTATCGATGAAGATGTTAACATCATCTTGTATAGTGATAGTCAATACGTAGTCAAAGGTACAGAAAATGTATTTGACTGGCGTAAAGCTAATTGGGTCACAAAGAGTAGCGGCCCAGTCAAGAACAAAGAACTGTGGCAACAATTTGTTAATCTTGTTTCATGCAAGAACAATTTTAAAGCAGTCTGGGTTCGAGGGCATAACGACGTATTATACAATGAACGCTGTGATGTTCTAGCTAAGAAAGAACGTGATAAGCTTATAAAGACTAAAACCAAGCCCAAATTGAGAGGTAGGGAATATTCATATGCTTAGACACTTAATGTATTGTATAATTGCATCATGCATGGTACTTATCTGTATGGTGATTGTGTTACAGTCATTCAGTAATCGGTATACACTGATTTACAAATGGGTAGATGGTAGAGAAATCTATCTGGGAGTCCGTGATAATGAAGGAAACCCAAACGTGTTGTTAGACCCAACTGACGAAAACATAAATCTCACTAAAGGTGATAAAGTGATAGTGTCACCTAGATGCGAAAATATGGACAAAAAGTTAGTCTGCCCAGCTGATATCTAATAATAAATAACACCATCTGGCATATCGCTAGATGGTGTTGTTATTATTTTTTATGTTATGAGTTTAACTAGCACATTTGGAGGTTTCTATGCCATATGTCGGTTCGAAAGAACAATTAAATACTCTAACAGGCGTTGCCGAGATTATATATCTAACGGAGTCATTAGAATCAGAATACGCTAACAAAATATTCAAAGCTAACTTATTTTTTAAGAAAGAATCAACCGGCTTAATCTATCTTAGTGATGGGGTAAAACCATTATCACAACTAGACCATATCACTGCTGATGTTCTGAATGCTCTTATAGCGCATCAGGAAGATACGAATCTTCATATTGACGCTGAGCTCAAGGCCAGGATAAATGCTACTATAGCTAACGTAGCTACTCTCGTCGGAGGTTCTTACGACATAACAGATACGTTGAATAATCACATCAACAATGCAGATATCCATGTATCATCAGACACGTTGGCACGTACTTATGCCACTAAACAGGAATTAGAAGCACTGTATGCAACTAAGCAGGATCTTAATGAATTAAGTTCCACCTATGCAACTGCAGAAGCTTTTAACAACCATGTTTCTGATAACAATGCGCATATAACATCAGCTGATAGAGCAGTGCTATCTGGATTATCAAGTGCACAAGCTCTGACTGAAGCAGAGTTAGATGATTTTCTTGTTGGTATATATAGCTAGGAGATTTAACGTGAAATTATATATTTTATATAGCGGAACTGTTACTTCTGCAGCCTACACACCTGTAGGTGAAAGTAGTAGTGTTGATGCACCGGTAACAACAGCAGGTGCCGATGTATCTATCGATATACCAGATGCTGTACTAAGTCAAACTGACGCTACAAATCCAGTTATAGTTACTATAAATGGTAATACAAGTATACCAGTAAAACTTAGTAATAATGTATTTTTAGATGAGATTGATGTAGATAAGTATATCGCAGATAACACGTATATAGCCAACGTTAACTTAAAAGCAGCTGCTGTGGTGCGATATAAAGATTTATACAAGATATTGTGTACAGTAGTGAATGGTACCAGTGCTAGAATACTTAATCTTCTAGACCTTTAAATAGGGAGTAACTAATGAGTACAAATAGACCATTGACACACCTATCAGGTTTGGTGTCCATAGTTTCGTTAGATGTAACTAAAGAAAATTTATATGCTGATAATTGTATATTACCAGAAGGTGTATTGGTTAAGAAATCTGATAATATCATATACCTGTCTGATGGTGTACACAGCATACGCAACCTTGTACCTATCATTGACAAGCTTCTTACCTCACCTGAAAAAGTAGCACTTAATAACGCATTCTCTACAGGCGTATATACTGTTAGATCCGGTGGTGTAGTAGTACATAACAGTAATGGCAAGATAGACGATTCATCATTAGGTATAGTGGAATCCGGTAAGATAAAGGAAAGCTATCTTAGTGATTTTGTAGAATCAGGTATACTCAAGTATGCTAAACTACCTGATAGTGTAAAGAATTCATTTATTATAGTTGACAGTTATACTGACTTACCTAATGTTAGTGTAGAGAACCGTAAAAAGTTAGTATTGGTTAGGGATGCTTCTAGTGATCCTAATACCAACATAACAGGCAATAATTTATACTACTATGATACAGACAGATGGCAGAGTCTACTTACTGTAGCTAGTAGCGATGTAACATATGAAAGCGTACAAGCAGCTAGCGGAGTCATGTATGATCATCCACTGCACCTATGTACAGGTGAGAGTAATATACATACAGTGTTAGATGCTTTAGTTATCGGTGAGGTTGAAACACCACCAGATGAGCCAGACGAGCCAGATGAACCTGATAATCCACCTGAACAGTCAACACATGATGAAACTGCATCACCTATCGAACAGGATTATGCTGATATCATAAATGCTATCGAGGCAGCTGAGGGCGCAGATTCACCAGATTTATATATAGAACAAGACAAACCATATAGCTATATGCTTATAGTTGATGGTTCAATATTCGATAATCCAGAACAGATTACGGTCACTGTAACTGATACAACATCAAATACAACAGGCACACTACAGCTTACTATGGTTGCTAATGATGATCCTAATGTATTTGTTGGTGGATATGAGTCAGGTGGTAGTGACGGCATGTATGAAGTAATAGATAATAACACATCTAACAGCGACCACAATGCTACAGTAATGATAACAGATGGTACTAAGACTGCTATACTGAGTGGTACTGTGGCTGATTGTATATCCGGATACGGTGCAGTACTCTCTGGTGTAGAAAAGTCATATGGCTCTATAAAGTTTGTACCTGGTTATACTGTTACTGGTATACAGCGTTGGTCTATAACTAGCTAGAGGAGATTGTAATTTATGTCTGATTCAATTAACTCATGGATCCAATCTAAACTGAGTGGATCTGAGTATGCTAAATTCTCAGAAGTTAATAATGTATTATTGTCAGATGGTAACCGCTATGTACGTATACCAGGTTATCTTATCGATAATAGAAATATTTATTACAAAAACGCAGACGGCAACCTTATAAGCGTTGGTGATATAGCACACGATGACCTTAGTTATACTTCACAATCCTACAGTGGCGCATATTTTGATTACTTTGATGAAGAGATACTCTCGGATAACGTCAATGGTAACCTATATGCCAACATAACTAAAAATGGTGTTGACTCTATTGAGATTGTAGTTCCTAATTATGCTGAAGATGTATACAATTCAAATGCATATAGCTCAGTATACACAGTATCCAACGGAGAGACTGTATACGTAGGTCAGTTCGGTACGATATTATCTAATTTGTATTCATCAGGTAAGGCAGTTATATCGTTAGATGGTGTAAATGATGATACGGGTAATCGTTTTAGACTTAGTATGTGGTACCAATACTATTATGATGAACCATACGAAGTGAGTCGACAGTTTTCCGCAATACAATCATATACCCTGAAAGTACTTAATCTGAATGTAATACCTGCGCAGGTGTCGTCTATAGACAGCAGTGGTGAGTACGATATAAGCAAATACTCTGATTATACCGACGCAGATGGTGATGATGATTACGGCTACACTCAGCTAGATGTTGATACGGATGGTGATGGTGTAAAGGATTTCGGGTATCCAGTGTCTGGTCCTATTCATTCTGGATTCAGAGCGCCCCATGACGTATATTCAGCTGATGTAGTTACTGGATATCCAGTTATAGGTATGTTGTGTGATACATTTCAAGGTGTTAGAACACAAAATGCTGATGAAGTTATGTCATACACCATAGTGTCAAATTGGGGCTACGATGTGAGACTACATCAGCCACAGCCAATGATTCTCATGAATAAGGTTGATAAAACTATCACCCTCACACATGCAGTTGATATAATTGCAAGAAGTGTAATAGATTTCGGTGATGGATCAGCTCCTGTTGTTATATATAGTAATGGTAAACATCGTGTTGCGAACCAACCCATAAGTACGTTATTGATTGGTTCAGGATATCATACCGACCCATATAACGGCACGTTAAATTGCTCACGTGGTTCATCCTGGAACGATGCTGTAAAAATGGATGATGGTTCATTCGACGAAATAAAGTTCCGTGAACGTGATTATCGGGGTGAGCATACGTATACTAGAGCTGGCACATATATGATAACCATAGATACGTATTATTTCGGTAACAAATTAGCTGATACATCTTCATATTACAGCAGTGATAACCTGAATGTATATAAGATACACTCAACTAAAGAAGTAGTTATACAAGATAACGAACAACAAGATCTAATATATTTTAAGATACCTAAAGAAATACCTAATTTATACGTTAATGGATACAGATGCCCTGTGGTACAGACAACGGACGATGCCAATATCGTTGCACTCAACTTTACAGGATATGATTGGGTTAATTATGGTAAGATACTATCACGTGACGCTAACTTAGCTAATTCCATAAATTATGCTAATTTAAGACGTAATGATGAAGGAACGGTGTTACCTACTGCAAGTGACTATGAAGTATACACATCCAGTAATATACCGGTTATAACTAAAGCTAGTTTCCGTGTTGCTGTATGTGAAATAGATGATGTCAGGAATGACCCAGAAACTCTTCTGATTAGTGACTTCACAGATGACCCTACGTTAGAGTCTATTAGAGAAGTATTCGGCGAAGAATGTGCTGTTGCAAATAAGATAGAACCTATTTATGGCTACGGATATGATCATCTTGAACCAGAAAATCCAGAAGATATCACTGATAAAATGGCAGTACTTGGTCCACAGTGTATAGGTAAAACATACGATTTACGAAATGCAGTTGAATGGCAACAACTGTGGCCTAACTATTATACAACCGACAGCGAGGTAGTGGAAGGATGAGTGAATTAGTACATGTAGCTACCGCTATAACACCAGGTGTGTATGAAGATATAGTCAAAGTACTAGCATCTTCATTTGTTAGAAATAGCTCATACACACTTCATATATACTGTTTGAATTTTGACGACACACAGTATGCACATTTTAAAAGTAATTTTGCTGTAGATGGAAACATCGATATCAAGAGGATATCCTACACCAGTGGATATACAACATCTGGTACTGGATTATATACCGATGTATTGGATAGTTTAAGCTGTAAGTTTAAAATATTCAGTCAGCCGATAGATTGTACATACTTCTTGTGGCTGGATGCAGATACGCTCATTATGAAGAATATAGATAACATAGTTAGTACTATAAAACGTGGTGAGGTTGCAGGTGTACCTAAGAATGTATACGTGCCACTAAGTGCTATAGAGTTTAACTGTGGTGTCATTTTACTTCGTAACCTAGGTAGAGATTTGCTCACAGAATACGAAACATTTTTAGATGAGATAAGCATCGATTTAGATGCCCGTTATCTGATGTGTTTTGCTGATGAGAAATTCATAACCAGAGCGTATAGAAGTAAAGTAATCATGCCTTCTACATATAACTCAGTTGTTAATGCATTCTCAAAGAAAGCATTTATACAACACTTTGGTGGTATGTATGTACCATGGGAAGTTAAGCTTAGTCAAATGCCAATGAATGCTAAACAGATGGGATTAATGTGGCTAGATGAATATAGTAAGATTAAACATGCATTAAGTGCAGACTTTTGTAGACGGGTAGACGAACTTTTAGAATAAATATATACATATAACCACAGCCTACCTCTTACGTAAGAGGTAGGTTGTATGGTGGTTATTGTGTTATAGTTATTATCTTTTCTTTTAGTTTCCTTAAGAATATAGTAGAGTCATCATGTGGCATAAATACTTTCTGCTTGCCTACATAATGCACGCTGTGTGTACAATTTAGTATACTTATATCTTTACTACTACCATATTCATACACAAGTATGTTCGTGATAGAACTGCAGTAATTTATATCTCTGTGTGCATAGTTAGTTACAAACTGGTCACATGGATGAATTATACGATTATTACTGAAATAGTTTAGAATATCCTTTAAAGTGTAATTGAAAGAATAATCTTTAACTAATAGTAATCCACTATTGACAGCAGTAGAGTAGCCTACTTTTTCAACAACAATATTAGTTCCAGTTACACCAGGTTTAGCTCTAGCCCAGATTGCATCCATACTGCGTAAGAAGAACACATCATTCTCGAAAAATATAAAATTCTTATACTTTGTTAAACAAAGCAATTTCTCGATAAGGACATTACTGGCTGTCTGATATGGTTGTGGCATGTTATCTACAGTATATTCAGTTTTAGGTAATCTTACTATTTCTATACGCTCATCGGTAAGACCAAGTTCTTTGTCACCGACGATATGTACAAATAGTTTCGTATCATGAAACTTGAGAAATGATTTGATGGATCGTATGGTCATCTCCCTATACTTTTCATTCAAATCCGTGATAGTTACACCTACAAAGTTCATGATTCCTCCTCAATAAATTCAATACGATCTTTCGTTGAGTAATTCCACTTAACGAATTTACCATTAATACCATGATCATATCCCGCACTACAGTGTTTACAGAAGGGTAATATAGCACCTACAGGTTTATCACTAGTGTATGCATCGATAGTTTTATTGAAAGTTGTTATATTTCTTATATTCACATAATCTCTATCTTCAACAAGCATATCGTTTAACGTGGTACCGAACTTGGTATCTATATGCTTTAAGTTACACATAACACCACACTTGTAGAATATACCGTGCTGCAATTCACCGCAGTTATACATCTGCTGGAAACATTTAACATAAGTTAAATCTCTTTCTTTTTCCGACAGGCGTAATTTCAACATCAAATATCGCCGTTTATTATCATTATAATTTTTAAAGTAGGTCGCAGTACGTTTAATAAATGGTATGTGTTTAGCGTTTAGTCTAGCGAATAATGAGTCGTAATCTATCTTTGATAGTTCAGGATATACTGAAATGATTAAGCTGACTTTGTGTGACACTAATTTATCTAATACATCATCGGAAGCTCGGGCTAAGTATTTACCATTAGTAGCTACATATATTACACCTATGTTAAGTTCATGCGCTATGTTAAGATAATCCCAAAAGTATTGGTTAATGGTAGGTTCACCGCCAGTGAAACATATAGCATCAAACTTGTGACCTAAACTCAACAAATGCTTTAAATCATTACGCACATCGTCTGGATGATAGATATCAGTAGGTGGACATACACTAGCATGTCGGTTACAGTATTTACAGTTTAAATCACAGTGACTATTAACAACAATCTCAATCCGATGCATACGAATCTCCTTATGATTAATATAAGTTGTTACAACTAGGGTTGGTGTAGTACCAACCCTAGAGGTTATATATTATCTATCATATTTACGTTGCTCCTGTATAGCACCGACGATCCAACTCCATACTGTATCATCACTTATCGATTCATCAGAAGAATTTTTTAAGCGAATAACACCATATAAGGTGTTGACAAAGCAGACAAAATACCCTATAATTAGAGTGAACTCTGTCGCTGATTCGATACATCGTCCTATAAGGCACCAACCTTTATATAAAAGATCATACTGCGTGACATTGTATATTTTTTTAGGATTATTTATGGTAAGATGAAACTTACGTGACAAATACTCAAGTATGATGGAATTATTCATAACACATACTCCTTATTTGAGTATACAATGCTCATTAAATTAGTGGGACACAGTTGCAGGAATCAAAAAGATATAGTATGAGTGTACCTTATATTAGGGTTCTCATGTGTGATTCAACCGTTTTGGGAGGGATAAAACTATGCCTATAACACCTGGATCATCATCTAAATTAAACACAATTAAGGGCGTGTCTGCTGTACTCGTCACAACAGCCGCTGAGGAAACCACTTTAGCTAATAAAGTGTTACCTGCTAATGTTCTAGTCAAAAAGTCAGATGGTAAAGTCTATCTTTCTGATGGTGTTAAAACTTTAGCTAACATCGACCCTTTAATTGATCAACTGTTAAATTCTGTAGAGAAATCAGCGCTATCCAGTGCCTTAGGTACAGGAACTTATGTTCGTACAGCCAACGGTGTGGTAGTTCATGACAGTACAGGTAAAATCAGCGACGATTCTTTAAATGTTGTTAGTAGTGGTAAGATAGTGGAAAGCTACTTGTCTGACTATATCGATCCTACTACGCACAAGATTTTAATCGAAGCATTACCTGATACAGCCAGAGCTGGTGTTAAATATATTGCTACTTACTCCGGATTAGCATCATTAACTGCAGAAGAAAAGAAAAGTCTAATATTTGTTATTGACGCTACCGGAGATCCTAGCGGAGATGTTGTTACAGGAGCTGCTATGTATGCATGGATAGAAGATCCTGAAAATGCAGGTTCATATATCTGGAAGAAAATAGCAGAACAAGAATCTCTGGATATCGATGTTGCAGCTATTCGTTGTGATTATACTAACGTACAAGCCGCTGGTGCCGTTATGTATGACCATACTTTATTTCTTGAAGCACCGACTGCATCGCAGTTCGTGCAGCTACAAGAAGCAGCCGCACAACAATCAGGATCTGGTTCAGGGTCATAGCTTGAAAAGAGTATATGCCTATGTATGAAACTGTTACAACAACTGTGTTAATATTAATGTGTGCCTTTTTTATAGCGTTTATTAGTTATTCTTTTGGTAAAACTATACGGCTACACGAAGAAAAGTTATCTGAATTATCTGACGATATTGATCGCCATGAACGTGATATATCGCGGATAGATGATACGCTTATAAAGCACATAAATGAAGAATCTAATTCTAAACGGACAAAATTAAACTTAATAAAGAAAATGTTTACAACATAAAGAGAGAGAGTGATAAACATTATGACAATAAGGTCTGATTATACAGCTGCATTGATAGAAAAAGATCTGTATCTGCTAGGCGCTGTATTTTCTTCTATAGAAGAGCACAATATAAATATACTAAAAGCAGACATAACAAGTCATAGTGGTGTTGATGTGACGACTATAGCTAAGTTGTATCACTTAACTCCTAACGATATAACTAAGCTAAAAGAATATGAGAAAGAATACCGCGACTATTTATATGCATACATCGAAGTATCTATGGATAAGTATCGTGAGATCAAAAATCTTGCAAGAGAATACAAGGCAGAGAACAAGAAAAGTATGTATATCCGGTTGATGTGTATACTCATGTTGCTTGCTGCAATCTCTTATTTGTTCACTATTACTTTTTTCGTGATACCACAAGAGAATGTGCAGATAGTCAACACGATTGGAGGTATGGTTATTGGGTGTACCGTACAATCGATGATGCAGTATCTATTTCCGAAAACAGCACTTCCAAAAAATGAGAAATGATAATAACAACTTATCTCCTAGTCACTCGCAAGAGTGACTAGGAGGTTTTTATTTTACATATATTGTTCAGTATAGAACTTGAATACAACAAAGTCTACACGTGCGGAGCTACCACCTTCATCGAGATGATTAGAGTATATATTGAAACCATTATCCGAAATATTTTGTGCAAATACGCAGAAATAGTCATCACCCCAACGATCACCACCAGACGATCCTCTAGATGGTGTTAACATGACATTGGTGTGCATCGAAGGTCTGACGATCGGATTAGTACCACCACTCGCAACCATAGGTTCATCCCATGTTACAGTAATATTAGATCCTCTACCGGCTGTGTACACACTACCTACTCTAACTTGTACAAATTGGCTCGAACGCTTCTCGCTAGTATAGAAATCCCCAAGTTGTAATATGAATTCTTCATAGGTCTCACCAGTCATTAATGTGCCTCCTCTAAAGCTTTTCACACCAAACACCATAGGGATATTTACACTGATTTTACCGTTACTATCTACATCTATACCGTCGCCAACTTTAACTATACCTGCCACCTGTTTAGATGCGGGTGGTATAACATCACTATTTATGGTTATGATACCTGCATCTGCAGTAACACTCACTGAACCCGTACCCATAATCTTGATACGTGATCTTGCAGTATTATTGTCATATAACTTTAAGTATGTGTAACCATTAGCACTAGCATCATTATCTTGTGTAGTCTTGGCACCAGCATACATCATTGTAGTGTAATGGGTATCTACAGATGTATACGTTCTGTTAGTTATACTAGTCACCAGACCCTTAGAGTTTACTTTTATCTGTGGTACTGATATAGTGGTATTATTGTTACCAGTTACATTAGCGGTAGGGCCGTAGCTACCAGCAGTGACACCAGAGTTAGCTAATGTAGTTGCTACGATCCAACCACCTTGACTAGATGCAGTACCTGTAACGTCACCAGTCAAAGTTACCGGTTTATTCGCACTAAACTTTGTGGCAGTTCCAGCATTTCCTACCAAATCAGCTTTTATTATTCCAGGTAACTTCAGTGTCACATTATCACTACCGTCAACACCGGTAAAATGACCAGAGTAGGTGCCATCATTATCAGAAATCGAGAAAACTCTAAGAGCTCCCCACTTAGCTGTAGTTATATTAGCACTTCCATCAAAAGTTGTACCATTGATAGTTCTAGCGGTAGTTAATTTTAGTGCATCACGAGCTGTTCCGTAAAAATTATCACAGGCTATAGATGCAGGTAAGTACAATTCTATATCACTACTTCCGTTAACGGATACGTTAACGCTTTCATGAGTTCCACCGGCATCTGATATCTTTATATTTCTAGCAGTACCCCATTTAGTTGTTGTGATATTACTTGTACCATCAAAAGCTGTACCATTTATCTGTCTTGCGGTATTTAACTTAGTGGCACTAGATACGTTACCGCTGATAGAAGCTTTTATAGTACTAGGTAGCTTTAGGGTTATATTTTCACTACCATCTACACCAACAACACCACCTGCATTGGTACCACTAGCATCAGTGATATTCATGCTTCTTGCTGAGCCCCACTTATTAGTAATGATCGCAGTAGTACCGTCAAATTCGGTACCGTTTATCTGTCGGGCAGTCACTAACTTAGTAGCAGTACTTGCATTACCAGTTAAGGAACCAGTAATGCTAGGTATATTAGCAGTTTCGCCTGTAATATTAGTACCATGTATCTCTTCATATGGTGCACTAGTACTACCTAGAGTGGAACCTGCATGTGTCTTAGGTATGATAGTATCACTTCTCAGAGTACCACTGAATGTCTTAGTACCAGCTATAGTTTCATCTACATTAGTTTTATGCATGTAAGTGTTAGCTATATTAGCACCCATGCTATCAGCTGTAGCATAACTAGCACCACCAGTGATGTCTGTACCTCTAAGTATAGATGGTAATTTTAACGTTACATTACCAGTTAAATCAGTTGTGACTGAGCTAGCAGTTTCGTTAGTGGCATCTTTCAGTGTAAAGGTTACATTATGATCTAGTTTAGAAGCATTTGCTGATGTAGTGGCACTTGATGCATTACCGTTAAATGCAGTAGCAGTTACGGTTTTAGGGAATGTGGCGTTACCACTTTCATCCAGTAAAGTAGCGGCATAAGTTGGTACACCCGTAGTATTACTAGAGGCGGTATATTCTACAGTATTCTTACCATCACGTACATTATAAGTAAATGAACCGTGTGTAGACGGTATCTTAGCTAATGTTAAGTTTCCAGCATCTGCAGAACTTTCTATTATAGGTGCACCATCTACAGAACTCACGATAGTGGTACTTGTTGATAATATAACATTTTCTACTTCAGCACGAATATCAGCTAACTCAGTTTCGAGTTGGGTTACTTTATTACTTAATTGATTATTGGCAGCAGTTAAAGTAGTCTGTGTAGTTTCAAGTGAAGTGTTGAGTTCTGCTATACTAGCATCAACGCTAGTCATTAGACCAGCTATGCGTGAATTTACGTTATTGATAGATTCACGTAATGCACGATGTGCGTCTGTAGCATCGTTGTGATCTGATAATCTTGTTTCTATATCGTTGCATAGCTCTGTTAATCTATAGATGTCATCAGCGATATCGTTTAATCGCTTGATAAGCGCCGTATGGTCTAAATGTTCAGAGTATCGAATCTTAGACAACGTATTGTACGGAACGCCTATATTGTTTGAGTCAGTCATTAGGTGAACCCTCCATTAATGTGCTTAATCATAGAATAAATAACAGCATGTATCCTGCATATGCAGGATACATGTGTTAAATAGTTAGAGTTTTTGAGTTGGAGTCTATATGGAGTTGAGAAGTGCTTACACCAGTTTAGGGATTCGGATCACCGGTGTAAGAAAATTCAAATTTGCATTCGATTACACTTCTCTGCTCAAATAATAGGAAGTTGTATTTTACTATTTATAAGTTAGCTTAGCTAAAGTATAAGCTATACCTATAGCATCAGCTTCATGTTCCACTATATCAGTTATGTCTTTCTCTATAACTAAATCGGGTAATTTAGCTATGGCTGTCATTATGTCATCTTTGTTAGCTGTAGCTTTAATCACTGTCATTTTAGCTAGTTTGGGAGCTATCAAATTTAGTTTTAATCTGAAGGTGTAGAGTACTCTCTTGATACTGAGTATACATGCTTTTAATGATGCATAAGCATTTGGAGTTCTTGGGTTATAAAAGGCATCTTCGCTAGCAACAGCATCTGGTAAGTAGTTAGCAAATATCTCGTTGAACTCTTTTTCTAATAAAAATAAGGAGAATACACTACCATAGTAGTTACTATCTTTTCTATTCGCTTTCTTAGCCAGGTCAGACGCATGTATAGTGAAGAAATCTTTTACAGTTAATAAATGTTTATCTGTGTCAAATTCACATAACGCAACACCACAGTTATGTATACCTGGGTCTATCCCGATAATTTTAGTAATCATGCTAAATATCCCTGTATGTCATTTACTAGAATATTTTAACCAGCAAAAGAAAATAAAGGCAGTCTACCCATCTCCGTAATAGAGATGGGTAGATTGTTTTAGTCTAGTATACTACTGGTTATAGCTGATACTTCATCTGCTGTCATCTCATCATCCGACATAATCTCGCAATGTTCTAAGACATATGCTAAATTATGAACACCGTCTGTCAAGTATAATTTACCAGCAACGGTGTCCTTTATTATTATGTTTTTTGGAAGAACTTTTGTATGCAACGTAGTATCAGCACCATTCACTTCAAGTATAGAAGAACATCCGATTAATCGGTTTAACTTTGCGTTACTACCAGGTGTTATAGGCATGGTAAGCTCCCTCCTATACTACTAAGTTAATATCTCCGCAGATATGGCTGTTACTTCAGCTGCTGTCATTTCCGTCATATCACTTATAGTAGCATATGTGGATGTGATTACATTACCTGAAGCATCTTTAGTCGCTTTATCAGCAGTACCGCTTAAAGAACCAGAGAATGTAGTAGCAGTCACCGTACTTGTGCTAGGGTTAACTTTAACTCCAGAACCAAATATAGAAGTCTTAGCTCCTTGGTTTGCAGTAGCATTAGCTGTAGCACATAGCAATATAGGATATGTACTGTTAGTAGTAGATACATTCTGCGTAACCAGAGTATCTGTATTATTATCTGCAGGTAACGTTATCGTCTTGGTGTTGACCTTAGTGACATGACCGTTACTATCACGTGTTACACTGTCGATACAGGTGAAAGTACCACTATGTGCTGGAGAAGCAGTTGAAGTGGTATCCGTATTTGTTGTGATAGCCGGATGAGCAGTAAGTACTGCATTACCACCACTATATAGCTTAGTAGCATATAGTGAACCAGTAGATGGGTTAGCATATATACCGTTGTTAACTATACTAGTAGTAGCACCACGTGAAGAGGTAGATGTTACACCAGCCGTAGCACTGAATAATACCGGATAACTATTGTTAGTAGTACTATATGCTTGAGTTACCTTAGTATCGGTGTTACTATCTGCAGGTAACGTGATAGTCTTAGTACTAGCAGCTGTTACTCTACCTTTAGCATCTACCGTTATAGACGGTACAGTGAAAGTACCACTATGCGCAGGCGATGCATCAGCACTCGGACCATAGTCACCAGCAGTAACACCACTGTTAGCTAATGTTGTGGCCACTGACCAACCAGCTTTAGATGAGGCAGTACCTGTAACATCACCAGTCAACGTTACTGATTTATTTGCACTAAACTGTGTGGCAGTTCCCGCATTTCCAGATATACTACCGGTTATGGTAGATGAAAATATTTTGGTACCTGCTATAGTCTCATTGCCAGTATTGTGTACTACAGCACTATCATCAGCCTTAGTTCCTATAGCTGTTGCTACAGTAGTCGCAAAGTTAGGGTCATCACCTAATGCCGCTGATAATTCGTTAAGTGTATCTAATGTTTCAGGTGCACTATCAACCAAATCTGCTAAATCTTGTTTAGTAGCATATGTACTTAAGTCAGAGCTTACTAAATAACCACTATCATTAGTTAAATCAGATACTTTAGTAGGTACAGTTATGTTAGCAGTTACATTACTAGAAGCATTAGCTGTAAAAGTATTAACTGTAGTACCGTTTTTCTGTATAGTTAATGTAGCGTTGTTAACTGTAGGTATAGTTATAGTCTGCCATGTAGCATCACCGCGTAAGAACTTCGCCTGGTCACCTTTAGCGGGAGCTACAACCAATCCAGTACTACCCGCTGCAGATGAAGATGCTCCAGTAAATGCTGAATATGTCGGAAGTGTTATAGTCTTAGTTGATGCCGCAGTAGTTCTACCCTTAGCGTCTACAGTCACATATGGTACTGAGAAAGTACCACCGTGAGATGGTGACGCATTGGCACTAGGGCCATAGCTACCCGCAGTGACACCAGAATTAGCCAGTGTTACAGGTACGCTCCATCCCTTTTTGGAACCAGCAGATGTACCTGTAGCGTCTCCCGTTAATGCTACTGTAGTTGTTGCTGAAAATTCAGTAGCACTAGATGCGTTACCTGTAACATCACCAGTTAACGGACCACTAAATCCTGAAGCACTAACTACATTGGTACTAGGATTAATCTTAACACCTTTAGCAAATAGTGTAGCTTTGTTACCTATATTAGATGTCGCATTAGCAGTAGCACCTATTAATACAGGGTATGTGTTGTTAGTAGTACTGACATTCTGTGCAACTAATGTATCGGTATTAGTATTCAAACTGTGTACAATCTTCCAACAGCCCTCTACATTAGTTACTGTATCGTATATCAATATGTAATATGCATTAGCTATCATACAGTCTTTAGTGGTAGTATTATTCTGATAGTATATAGGTTTAGCACCTAATTCATTTACATTCAGTGTACTACTCGCAACATTGTTGAACGGCATGCGTATACATATCGCTAATCCAGCATATAGCGCAGTAACATCACTGAGCGTTACTGTTAACGTTGCAGTAGATGTTGCTTCATTTACTGTACCTGTAGGCAAACCTCTTGATTTAGCCACGGTAGCTGTACTTAATTTAGTTATAACCCAATTTTTTATATCTGTTAATAACTGGATAACACCAGTAGGCCCCAATCGTGACATAGGTAAGACCTCCAAT
>JAEEGL011439898.1_pt1 | contig 17818 bp, 15 predicted proteins | sample 9134231 | NCBI WGS metagenome assembly JAEEGL01 (sample SAMN16246548, study PRJNA631951) | gut metagenome | biome: gut microbiome; feature: rumen; material: fiber-attached | host: Bos | place: Iran: Karaj | collected 2018-10 | reverse complement strand
CCGCGCCCCTTCACCGTCACCACGTGCACCACGACGCTCCGCTTGTCGTCGCGCGCCACGGCGAGCGCGTTCTCCACGGCCTTGAGGTCGTGCCCGTCAACCGGCCCGATGTAGCGCAGGCCGAACGACTCGAAGAACGCATTGCCCAGCCACATCGACTTCACCGCGCTTTCGAGCCTGTGGTATATGCCGCGCAGGAACGTGAGGCGCATCCTGTGCCCCGCCCTCTCGGCGGCGGCCTTCACCCTGTTGTAGCGCACTCCCGTGAGCATGCGCCCGAGGACGCGCGCGAACGCGCCGACGTTCCTTGAGATCGACATCTCGTTGTCGTTGAGGACGAGTATGACCTTGCCCTTCAGCTGGGAGCAGTTGTTGAGCGCCTCCAGCGACTCGCCGTTGGAGAGCGACGCGTCGCCCACCACCGCCACGACGTGCTCCGAGCCGCCCTTCAGGTCGCGCGCCGCCGCCATTCCCTCCGCCGCCGCGAAGGCGCTTCCCGCATGGCCGGAGACGAACGCGTCGCACTTGCTCTCCTCCGGGCAGCAGAATCCCGACAGCCCGCCGAACCGCCTCAGGGTGCCGAAGCTCTCCCGTCTTCCGGTGAGCATCTTCCACGCGTAAGTCTGGTGCCCAACGTCCCAGAGTATCCGGTCGCGCTCCGGATCGAACACGCGCGCAAGCCCGATGGCGAGCTCCACCGCCCCGAGCGAGCTCGCGAGATGGCCGCCCGTCCTTGAGACGCCGGCGACTATCTCGCGCCGCAGCTCGTCGGCCAGCGCCGGAAGCTGCGAGGGGGCGAGGGCCTTGACGTCCGCCGGAGTGCGCACATGTCCGGGCGAACCGCTCATGCGTGGCCCCCCATGCGGCGGTCGCGCCGCGCGTAGGCGGCAAGCGCCGCGTCGAAGTCTTCGCGGCTGAAGTCGGGCCAAAGGGAGTCGGTGACGTACAGCTCGCTGTAGGCGCACTCCCAGAGCAGGAAGTTGGAGAGGCGCATCTCGCCTGAGGTGCGGATGATGAGCTCTGGATCGGGGACGTCTGGCGCATACAGGCACGACGCGAATCCGGCCTCGTCCTGCCGCTCGGGCGGAAGCTCGGCGAACCTGCGCGCGGCGTCCACTATCTCCGCGCGTCCGCCGTAGGAGAGCGCCACCACGAGCTGGCGCCTGAAATGCGCGGTCTCGGCCTCCAGCTTGGCGATGCTCTTCTGGAGCGCGGGCGATAGGTCGGCGCGCCGGCCTATCGTCCGCAGGCGCACCTGCTCGCGCAGCAGCATCGAGCGCTTTTCGCGGATGAAGCTGCCGAGCAGCCGCATCAGGCCGGAGACCTCGTCGGCCGGCCGCCGCCAGTTCTCCGTCGAGAACGCATAGACCGTGAGCGTCTCCACGCCCGCCTCCCCGCACCAGCCCAGCACCTCCTCCAGCTTCTTCGCGCCGGCGCGGTGACCGGCGAGGCGCGGCTTGCCGCGCGCCAGCGCCCAGCGTCCGTTGCCGTCCATGATCATCGCCACATGTCTTGGCGTCGCATTCATCGTTGCGCCTCCTTCTCCGACGGCCTGCGCCTGTACACGAGCAGCGTCGTGGCGTTCTGCCCGAATCCGATCTCCCTGTACACGGGCTCGTAGCGTCGGTCGAGCTCCTTGAAATACCGCCGCTGCTCCTCGAACGGCGTCTCGTCGCAGTGCGGGGCGGCTATGGCGAAGGCATATCCGCTGCACGCGGCGATGGCGCAGGGCGCGGAGTCGATCAGCCGGTCCATCAGCTCGCGGTTGAGCACGTGCACGGCGCGCGCCTCGTCGGTGGGGAGGTCGGGGAAATAGCTGAACGGGCCCATTTCAAGCCCGCGCGGCACGGCGCGCCCGGTCTCCACCGCGAGATACAGGTCCTGCGTGAGGATGTCGCGTCCGCCGGGATCGAGCGCCTCCACGTCGCGCCCGACGAGGCGCAGCTTCGCGAGCTCGGTCATCTCCTTCTTCTGGCTCCAGAACCTGTCGTTGCTGAACGTGGCCCACTCCTGAAGAAGCGGCGATGCGAACGACGTCGCCGCGGCCGTCAGCGCGACGAACCACGCGGCGCGCCCCGAGGCCCCCTCGGGAACGCTGCGGGCGAAGAGCGCGGCCGCCAGGACGGCCAGCATCGGCATCACCGGAACCTGGTAGTCGTCGTAGGGGAACGGCGCGCTCAGCTGAAGGGCGAACACGGCCGCGAAGCCGAGCCCCAGCATCCACGCGACCGCGCCGGCCGCCGCGCCGCGCCCTTCCGCCTCCGAGGCGACGCCGTTCCATCTGCGGAGAAGCGGAACGGCGAACAGCACCACTCCGAGCGCCACGTATCCGCGCGCCAGCCGGCTCACGCTGCCTATCACGAAGAACGGGTCGAAGCCGCCCCGCGCCGCATGGTACCGCTGCGCCGCGAGAAGCCCGCGCAGAGACTCCGGGTCGAACGCGAACACCCCGTACGTCAGGGCCAGCCCCAGCGCCCCGCCCAGGCCGAACACGAGGAAGCTCCAGCGGAACTCGCGGAAGCGGACGAGCAGCGTGACGCCGACGACCGGGAGAATCAGCAGCAGCGAGATGCGCGTGCCGGTGGCGAACGCGAGCGACAGCCCGCCCGCGAAGAGGCACGTCGGCCGCACAGCCGCCGGGCCGCCGGACTCCAGCCCGCGCGCCACCAGGAGGAAGCCCGCCATCACGAACAGACCTCCCAGCGCGTAGGTCTTGGGAATAGTGACGAAGTAGAGATGGTAGAGGTTGCACAAGAGCAGCGCGAACACCGTCAGCCCCGCCACGCCGCGCCGCGGGCGCGGCACGAGGCGGCGGGCGAGCGCGACCGCGCAGACTCCTCCGAGAAGCCCGAACGCCAGCGTCACGATCCTCCCTCCAAGCAGCCCCTGGAGAAGCGCGCCGCGCCCCCACAGCGGCGACAGGACGGAATACACGAACGGCATCGCCGGGCCCTGCGTGTAGAAGAAGTCGCGGTACGGCATGTAGCCCGAGCGCACCATCTGCGCCGCGTAGAGGTACCAGCCCTCGTCCTGGTTCAGCCCGCCGAACCACACTGCGGCGACGCAGAGGCAGAGAGCCGTGGCCGCCGCCAGGGCGACCGGCGCGGCAAACGAGCCAAGGAATTCTGAAAGCCTTTTCATGGACGCAAGTATTCTACCATTTTTACGGGCCGCTGTGGGAAATTTCTTCGCTCCCGGTGAACTCTCCCATGGTGGCCTCGCCCGCGGCGGATATGCCCGACGCGCGGAAAACGGCCAGCACCGTCATGAGAAGTATCTTGACGTCGAGCAGCAGAGAACGGTGGTCCACGTACCACACGTCGAGCCTGAACTTCTCGTCCCAGGAGAGCAGATTGCGCCCGTTGACCTGCGCCCACCCCGTGATGCCGGGCAGCGCCTCGTGGCGCCGCATCTGCCGCGCGGTGTAGCGCGGGAGGTAGCGCGTCGGCAGCGGACGCGGCCCGACGAGCGACATCGTGCCCCTGAGGACGAGCAGCAGCTCCGGCAGCTCGTCGAGCGACGTCGCGCGCAGCATCCGCCCGAAGCGCGTCAGCCGCTCGGAGTCGGGGCCGTCCCCGTCGCGCATCGTGCGGAACTTGACCATCGTGAAGGGCCTTCCGCCCTTCCCCGCCCTCTCCTGCCTAAACAGCACCGGCGCGCCCATGCGCCACCGCACCGCCGCCGCCACCGCCAGCATGAGCGGCGCCCACGCGGGAGCGGACGCCACGACGAGCAGGATGTCGAGAAGCCTCTTCATGCCTCCCCGCGCACGGCCTTCGATATGCGCCGCAGCTGCGCCGGCCCCATCCCAGCGCCGGACGGCAGGCAGAGGCCGCGCCTGAACAGGTCCTCGGCCACCTCTCCGCCAAACGTCTTGCATCCGCCGAACGCCGGCTGCAGATGCATCGGCTTCCACACGGGCCGCGACTCGATGTTCGCCGCCGCGAGCCGGGCCGCCACGGCGTCCCGCTCCTTCTTCGTCGGGAAGAGGAACACGCTGAGCCAGCGCGTCGATTCCGTGAAGTCGCCGCAGGGGAACGGACTGATCTGCCTTCCGGGACGCTTGTCGCCGCACAGCAGCGCCTGGTAGAAGTCGAATATCCTCCTCTTGCGGCGCAGCACCTCCGGCAGACGGTCCAGCTGCGCGCAGCCCACCGCCGCCAGCAGGTTGCTCATCCTGTAGTTGTAGCCGACCTCGCAGTGCTCGTACCACACCGCCTTCTCGCGCGCCTGCTGGGCGCGCCAGCGGGCGCGCTTCACGATCTTCGGGTCGCCGGAGACCACCGCGCCGCCGCCGGACGTCGTCAGTATCTTGTTGCCGTTGAAGGAATACACCGCCGCAACTCCCGCGCTGCCCGACGGCCTTCCGCGGTACGTCGCCCCCACGCTCTCCGCCGCGTCCACCACCAGCGTCGCCCCGTATTCGGCGCACAGCGCCTCGATTGCGTCGTAGTCGCAGCACTGCCCGTATATATCGACGGCGATCACGACCAGGCGCGTGCCTCTGGGACGCAGCTTGAAGCTCCACAGCGCGCGCTCGAGCAGTCTGGGCGACATGGTGCCGGTGTCGGGGTCCGAATCTACGAACACGAGCCGAGCCCCCCTGTGGAAGGCCGGCCCGACGGACGCGATGAAGGTGAGCGTGGAGGAGATCACGATGGTGTCGCGCCCGACGTCCAGCTCCTCCATCAGCAGGTCGATCGCGGCCGTGCCAGACGCCACGGCGGCTGCGTGCCGCCCGGAGAGGATCCCGAGCCTGCGGTCGAACTCGTCCACCATCGGGCCGCACGGCGCCACGTACCCCGAGCGGAAGGCCTCATCCACGGCCTTTCGCTCAGGCGCGCCGACCCAGGGCGGCGAAAGGTATATCCTCTTATCCATGGCCGTCGTCCTCCAGGCGGACTACACCCTCACGAACTCATACGAGTAGTCGTCCGCGCTCGCCACGTCGAACATGCGGAATCCGTGCGGGCGGGCGTCGAAGTTGGTGGACGTCGTCTCGGGGTTCAGGATCGTCAGCTCCTTGTAGCCACGCATCATCATGCGGTGGGTGTGCCCCGCGAGGAATATCCTCGCTCCGGCGGCGCTGTATGCGCGCAGCCGGTCGCCGCGGCTGGCCTTCGGGCAGTTCTCGTAGGAGTCCTTCTCCTGGTGCGTCACGGCGAACGGAGGCACGTGCCCGGCGAGGATGACCTTGCCGCCATAAGCCTTCGCCTTCCCGAGCTCCGCCTTGACCCACTCCTCGTACTTCGCCTCCTCGTCAGGGAGGCCGCCCTTGCGCCAGAACTGCGTGTTGCCGACTATGACGCGCCAGCCGTTGAGGTCAAACGCCTTGTAGTCGTAGCCGAACACGGCGAGATATCCGTCGCGCATCTCCCTCTTGACGGGCATCCCCAGATCGTGGTTGCCGGGCGCGACGGCGACGGGCACCTCGATCGTTTTGAGGAGGCGCGGCCAGTCCCTCGCGACGTCCTGCCATCTGTTCGTCATGTCGCCCGTGAACAGGGCAAGGTCGGGCTTGAGGCCGTTGACCATCTTGATCGTGCGCTCGAGGCGCCTGAGGTCGGCGTCGTATTTGGCGGCAGGCGTCTTGCCCGGCCCGAAGCCCAGCTGCGGGTCGGTGAGGTGCGCGATGCGGAGCCTCGCCGTCGTCTTCTTGTCCGCGCATTTGGCGGATGCAGTGGAAAGCGCGGCCCCTGCGGCCAGCGCGCCCATGAGAAATTCTCTTCTATTCATGGCCTCATTGTACCAAATCCGACCCGCCCTTGACAAGAACGTAAATTCGAAGGCGCCGCCGCGCTACGAGACGATCCGGCCGGCGTCGAGCCTGAGAACCCGGCCGCAGCGCTCCGCGGCGACCGCCGAATGCGTCACCATGACGCACGCGACGGGCTCGTCCTCCATGCCGAAGAGAAGCGAGAGTATCTCGGCGCCGGTCATCGAGTCGAGGTTGCCCGTCGGCTCGTCCGCTAGTATGAGGCGCGGGCCGCACATCAGCGCGCGGGCGAGCGCCACGCGCTGCTGCTCGCCGCCCGAAAGCTCGGCCGGCAGATGGCCGAGGCGGTCGCCGAGGCCGACCTTCTCAAGCAGCGAGCGGGCCCGCTCCCTCGCGCGCGGCACGTGGACCGCGCCGGTCATCGCGGGCAGCATCACGTTCTCCACAACGTCCAGCTCCGGCATCAGATGATACCGCTGGAATATGAAGCCCGTCGTCGTCGCCCTCATGCGGGTGCGCCGGCGCGACGCCCATCGGCCGGAGAACAGCGGCTCGCCGCCGATGCGCACGTCGCCGGCCGTGGGCACGTCGAGTCCGCCGAGGATGTTCAGCAGCGTGGTCTTGCCGGCCCCGCTGCGGCCGACGACCGCGACGTGCTCGCCCTCCTCGACGCAGAAGGACACGCCGTCCAGCACCCTTATCGGGCTCTGCCCGGGGATGCGGTAGTCCTTAACGATGCCGTCAACTTCAAGAAGCGTCATCCCTGCAGCGCCTCCACCGGATTCTTCGAGGCCGCCAGGAACGCCGGCACGAGCGCGGCGAGCAGCCCGAACACATAGACCACGACGACGACCCACGCGACGTCCGCCGCCACCACGCGGTGCGGTATCTCCGCGAGGCCGTAAACCGACTTGGGGAACACCTCCACGTCGAAGCGCGCCAGCATGTCGACGATGTTCTGGAGGTTCGCGAGAACGCCCCACGCCGCCGCGAGACCAAGCATGGTGCCGGCGGTGACCTGCACGAGGCCGTGCACCACGAAGGCGCCCATTATCTTGAGGCGAGGGAATCCGAGGGCCTTAAGAAGGCCGATCTCCTGCGTCTTCTGGACGGTCAGCACAAGTAGCGTGTTCATCACGCAGAAGAGCGCCACGACGGTTATGAGCATCAGCAGCAGCGCGGTCATGTTCTTCTCGACGGCGAGGGCGTTGAACAGCTCGCGGTCCACCTGCTGCCATGAGCGCGCCCGGAGGTGCGGCGCGATTCTGTCGATCTCCCCGCAGACGGCGCCGAAGGCCGCCGGATTGGCCGGTTCGGCAGTCTTGACGTGTATCGCGAAAACGCCCTTCTCCACGCCCATGAGGTCTCGGGCGTTGGAGAGCGAGCATACGCAGAAGCCGCTGTCGTAGTCGCGCTGCCCGCACGAGAATATGCCGACGACGCGCCATTTGAGCGGAAGGAATATCTCGTCGCGCGAGGCGAGCGTCCTGGGCGAATAGACGGTGACGTCGTCGCCCACCCACGCGCCGAGCGAGCGGGCGAGATCTATGCCCAGCACTATCGAGTCGCCGTCCAGGTCGAAGTCGCCCGCGACGGGACTGCCCACCTGGTAGGCGGAGAGGAAGCGGTCGCCATCGACGCCGATGATCACCGGCGCGGAGACGCGCCCTCGATGCTCGAGCATGATGCGGGTGTCGATCTCCGGCGTGACGGCGACCACCCCGGCCACGGCGCCGATCCTCTCGGCCAGCGCGTCCTCGTCCATGACGAGCTCGCCGCCGGTCTGCGACGTCAGCGTGACATGCGGCTTGAAGTCGAGTATCTTCTTCTCCCAGAGGTCGCCGAACCCGGTCATCACGGCGCGCACCACGATCACCACGGTGACGCCGAGAAGAACGCCGAGAACCGAAACGCAGGTGATCACGCTCGTGACGCTGCGCTTCGGCTTCAGGTACTTCAGGGCTAGAAAGAGGCTGAACGGCATCTTCCGGATGCAGGGAGGCTAGATGTCGATGCCCACCTGGACCTCGCCCGACTTGTCCTTGGAGAGGTCCTCGATGTCGGCCTCGACCTCCGTCGCCTTGAGCGACGTGGTGGGCAGATAGCGGTAATAGACCATCAGCTGGAGAGCGGTGAGGCACGTGTCCATCACCGGGCGCGTGGAGAAGGAGTCCTTGTTCTCCCAGTGGCCGACCGGCTGGTCCTTGCCCTTCGGGTCCTTGATCGTGACGGGCCTGCCGTCCTTGTGCTTGTCGTCTATTATCTTGCCGGGGTAGAGCGCCTTCATCGCGACGTTCCACTTGGTCCAGAGCGTCTTGTTGGCGGGCGCGGCGTTTCTTGCCATGCCGGCCTGGTACTTGCACTGCGTCGCGTAGTAGCAGTAGTACTGCGGAGACGGGCAGTCCTTGCCAACGCCCATCTCGGCCGCCACGAAGGTGGGCTTCCACTCCTTCATGTAGTCGAGCGACATGCGGACCTCTCTCTTGTCCGAGTGGCCCAGGAGCTGCATCGCGAGGCATCCGGTCGCCGTGAGGCCGGGATGGCCGCGGGAGTTAGCGCAGTATGTGAAATGGTCCTTGTGGAAGCTGCGCGTCTGGAGGCACTTGATCGCCTTCTTGATGCACTCGTCCATGCCGGAGAGGTGGATGCCGGCCATCTTGCCCGCCTTGAGGGCCTGAAGGGCCCATCCGGCGAAGGAGAGGTCGTCGCGGGTGGACTGCGGGTTGATCTTGTAGTCCCATCCGCCGGTGGGGGACTGTCCCTTGATGATTCTTGTCAGGCCCCTTTCGGCGGGTTCGAGCGCGTTCGGGTTCTTGGTCATTCCATACGCCTCGCACAGCGCGTACATGGCGATGAGGAAGGCGTACTCGTTGCCGTCCGCCCCGTCTATGACTGTCTTTCCGTTCTTCTCGTGCACGGAGCGTATGAGGAACTCGAGGCCTCTCTTCACCGTGTCGCCGAACTCCTCGGAGGAAGGCGTCTCGCCGTGGGCCAGATATGTGAGAATCGCTAGCCCCGTGGCGGCGGGCTTGTTGCCTGGCCAGGAGCCTTCGGAGTTCTGCTTCCACTTGAGCCAGCGCAGCGCCTTGAGCACGGCGCGCTCGGTGTTCGGGTCGCCGTACTGCGCGCCGCCGCCGGTCAGCTTGCCGCGCACGCCCGTCGCGGTGCGCGAGCCGAACACGGAATTGAGGGTGACCGGGCTCTTGATGCTCTGCATGGCCTCGACGTCGGCCACCTTGACGGACTGCGGCTCCGCGCTGGGGGCGGGCGCCTCGTTCATCTCCATGGACTCGCCGACCGTGGGCGTGTCAACGTGGATGTCAACGTCGGGATCCGGCGGTGGCTGCTCCTCGGGCGGAGTCTCTATCTCCTCCACCTTCGTCTCCTCGTCGGCGGTCACGATATCGACCTTCACGGTCTTCTTGACCTTGTCGCTCATCGCGGTGACAACGAACAGCACCACGACTATGATAAGAGGCACGAGTACCGCCAGCACCGGGGCCACCTGGCGCTGGAGCTCGATGACGGCCTCCTTGTACTCGCGCGAGTCCCGGGAGCGCCCGAGGCCCGCGAACATCTTTCCGAGGCGCTTGAAGTAGCCGTCCTCCTCGAAGCGGGCCATGTCCTCTTCGATCAGCTCCTTGAATTCTTCGTTTTCGTCGGTGTTCATGGCTTTTTCCTCCCTGAAGTGTGCTACATGCTGAATATCGACAGGTTCTGAAGGCCGTATTTCGTGCAGGTGTCGAGCGCGTCCACCAGGAACTTGTGCGGCGAGTTGAGCTCGCACTGCAGCAGAACGGTGGTCTTCTTCGAGATGCCGGCGGCCTGCTTGATGTGACGGTCGAACTCCTTGAGCGAGACGCCGCGTCCGTTGTACACGAGGCCGTTGGGGCCGATCTGTATCTTGATCTGCGTGTCAACCACCGTCTCGGGCTGCTTGTCGCTCGGGGCGGGGCGGTTGGCGTTCAGCTTGGAGAACAGGTCCTCCTGCTTGATCGTCACGACGAAGAAGATGATGAGCTCGAACACGACGTCGATCATAGGCGTCATGTCCAGCTGCGGATTGTCATATTGCTTGCGTGCCATGCGGACCACCTCACTTCGTAAGCTGCTTGCCGCTCTTCCGGTCGTAAACCGCCACGAACGACAGCTGCCACACTCCGTTCGCCGTGCAGGCGTCCATCACTTCCTTCACGTACTTGTGCTTGGCGCGGTAGTCGGCGCGGATGAGCACGGGGAAGTTCGAGCCGAACTTTCGCTTGCGGTCTCTCACGCGCCTGCCAACCTCGGCGGGGGTGATGGTGAAGTTGCACATTGATATGCGGCCGTTCTTGGCGACGTCGATGACGAGGTGGGAGGGGGGGAGCTCCTCCGCAGTCAGCTCGATGCCGTGCTTGCCGTCCTCGAGCTGTATGGTCTCGTCCTTCTCGACGGACATCTTCAGCGTCACGACGAAGAAGATGATCAGCTCGAACACGACGTCGATCATCGGCGTCATGTCGAGCGAAGGATTCTCCATGACCTTTCTTGCCATGCTCTGCGGTCCTTTCCGCGGATGAGTTCAGGAGGGACGTGATCAGGCGGTCTGCTGGCCGTCGTCCACCTCGACGTGGCGCAGCCCCTTCAGGAGCTCCATCGTGAGGGCGGTCATGCGCATGATGAGGCGGTTGGCCCTGTTGCGCAGCGAATAGAACACCGTGATGGACGGAATCGACACGCAGAGGCCGCCGGCGGTGGTCCAGAGGGCCTGGCCGATGGAGTTCGCGAGCGCGGAGGCGTCTCCCGCGCCGCCCTCGGCGAGGGCCTGGAAGGTCAGGATCATTCCCTGCACCGTTCCGAGCAGGCCGAGCGAGGGGCCGAGGTTGGAGCAGACGGAGATCCAGGTGAGGCGCTGCATGATGCGCTCGGTCTCGAGGTCGGCGGCTCCGTTCACCGCCTCCTGGATGACGTCGTAGCCGTCCTCGACGTGCTGGAAGGCCGTGCTGAGGATGTTCGACATCGCGCTCGGCTCCTTCTCGCACACCTCCAGGGCCTTGACCACGTCGCCCTCCGCCATGGCGCTCTGGACGTTGTTGACGAGCGACGCCGGCATCAGCTTCTCGGGGTTGACGAGGATGAAGCAGTCAACCACGAAGTAGATCGCCATCACTCCGTCGAAGAACAGCGCGAACCACAGGATCGTGCCCAGCACGCCGGATCCGAACACGATGTCGACGAATCCGCCGCCTGACTTCTTCTGCTCCTGCGTGGGAGAAACGGCCTTGCCCGTGGCGGAATCTACCAGCCCGCCGCCTTCGGCTGCCGCCGGCGCGGGTTCCTGCGCAATCGCCACCGTCGCGGCGACCGGGGCCACCACGAGGCCCAGCATGACAAGGGCGGACATCGCCGACTTCTTCATCGTCTTCATGTTCATCTTTTTGCTCCTTTTTGATTGGGCTGACTGACGTCAGGCTTTCTTTTTTCGAAACTGGTAAACTTTCCTGCAGTGGACGCGGGCCGTCACTTTGCCGTGGCCCACACGCTCTGCGGGTAGGCGCGCTTCAGCTCGGAGCGCATCTGGTCGGCCCGCGTGGCCTGGGAGAGTATCTCGAAGCAGCGGGCCGCCTTGAAGAGGGCCTCGGGCTGAAGCTTCGCCGCCACGGCCTCGTCCGTGTAGAGCAGCACCACGCGCAGATATCCGTCGACGAGCGCCTTGCGCGCCGCGTCGCGCGACTCGTTGCCCTCCTTCATCAGCATGTCGCCGCGCATTATGAGGGCCGAGCCGCTGGAGAAGCGGTCGCCCGACTTCGCGGCCTTCTCAAGGGCGGAGGAGAGCGGCGCCGCCCTTCCAAGCGCCATCAGCGCACGCCAGTAGGAGGGAGCGAGCTCGCCCTTGTACGCGGCGGTGGCGTCCATGTTTATGATGTCCTGGCAGACGGCGAGCGCCTGCTCGGCCTTGCCGGTGTCGATGTACGCCTGCGCGAGGTAGCGGCCCGCCGCCTGGTCCCACTGCAGCCGCTTGTACCCGTCAACGATCTTCTTCAGCACGGGAATCGCGGCCGCGGAGGCCGTGGGCGAGCCCTTGCTCGCGTTAGCCACCGCCTCGTCGAAGCCCGCTGGCTTCGGTATGTCAAGCGCCTGCAGCTCGTTCAGCTTGACCTGCAGCTCCACGCCGCCGCTCGTGACTACGTACGCCTTGTCGCGCGCGCTCCAGCGGATCTGGCCCTTGAGCCTCTCGTCGTTCTTGTTGATCACAGTGCCGGCTACGTCGCCGAACACCGTCGCGGCCGCCATGGCCGCCGCTGCTATTGACATGATTCTGCGCATTTTCGTGGCTCCTTGAATTCGTTGTTATCACTTGTCGGCCTCGGCGGCGGCCATCGCGTTCTGCACCTCCGCCTTGTGCCTGCCGTCCGGGAAGAGGTCGAGATACGCCGCGCCGTAGGCCAGCACCTGCTCGCTCTGCTCCTTGCCGAGCTTCACCATGAGAGGCAGAAGAGTCGAGTAGCAGCGCTCCAGGTTCGCGAGCTGCGCGGGCGTCATGCTCTTCGCCGGCTTGCTCTCCGTGGGCTCGCGCGACTGCAGGAACACCGTGAACATGACCACGGCCGAGGAACACGTCTCCCTCGCCTGGTCGGCAAGGCCCATCTGCTCCTCCGCCTTCATCTTCTTCACGAGCACGTCGCCGGAGCGGAGGGTGAGAAGGTCCTGCTCGGCCTCGGTCTTGCGGAAGCCGCGAAGCCTCTTGATAGTGCCGACGGCGTCGTTGAAGAGCCTGCGGCGGCGGTCGTTGTCGCGCTCGGCCGCGCCGTCCTCGGAAGCCACCTCGACGAGAAGCTCGTATGCCTCAACCGCCACCGATGTGCCGCCGTACTTGGAGAGTAGGTCGTCGAGCCTGCCGTGGGCCTCGGCCCACGACCTGTTGGCCACGCTGACCTTCGCCTGCCCCAGCATCGCCTTCGCCGTCACGCTGGTGCGCACGGCCGCGTTCGTTGACTCGGCGGCGAGCGCGATGGCCCTCTTGTACGCCTCCTCGGCGACGTCGAACCCGCGCGCCTCGAGAAGAGCGTCGCCCGCAAGCAGGAACTGCCCGGCCGTGTACTTGCCGCCTGCGGCGAGCATCTGCCTGTACTGCTCCACGCCCTCCTGCTTGAGGCCCATGTCGATGAGCGTCTTCGCGAGGCGCGGCACCGAGTTCTTCGCCTCGTTGGAGTTCGGGAAGTCCTTCTGCAGCCGAGCCAGCGCCTGCTTGGCCTCGTCGGCCTTCTTGTCGGCCATGTATATCGTGGCCAGCTTGACGAGAACCAGCGGCGCCCACGTGCCCGAAGGGTTGTCGGCGAGGTACTTCTCGAACGACTTGACGGCCTGGGCGCGGAAGAGCGGCACCTTGGCGGCCGGCCAGGAGAGGCGCGACCAGCTGTCGCCGACCACGCACTGCGCCTGCTCGCGCCAGCGAAGGAAATCGTTCTTGGCCTCGGCCCCCATCGACTTGTCGGCCGCGAGCGTCTCGTTTATGAGCTTCTCGACGGCGACGAAGTCCTTGATCGAGGCGGCCACGAGGCGGAAGGCCGCGTTTCTGGCGGCCTCGACGGCGGCGACGTCGTTGGTGCCCTCGGCCGCCGCGTCGGCCTCGGCGAAAGCCGCGAAGCCGCGCTTCTGCTGCATGTTCGCCAGCTGAAGCCGCGCGGAGATCTTGTCGGTGGGCCTCGTCGCCGCCTCGGAGAATCTGCGCAGCCAGACGGCCTGCGCCTCGTGGTTGCCCATCTTGCCGTTGCAGACCGCGAGGTAGTTTAGCGCGTTGGCGTAGTGCGTGGAGTTGGTGTGGGAGGTGGCCACCATCTCGTAGTAGCGCGCCGCGGCCGCCCAGTCCTCCTTCTGGTACGCCTTCGCCGCGAGCGATAGCATGGTCTGCGCGGCGCTGTAGTGCGCGGGATAGTTGCGGAAGTACATCTCGTAGAGCTGGCCGGAGCGGCCGAGCGCGCCGCTGTCGTTCTCGAAGGCGGCGAGGCGCAGGGTCTCGTCGCCGGCCACGCGCATGAACGCGCCGCCGCGCAGCTCGGAGAAGCGCTCCGCGAGGTAGCCCTCGACGGCCTCCGCCGCGAGGCGCCAGTAGAGCTTCTTGTCCTTGTCCTTCTCGTCGGCCCAGAGGCCGATGTAGCTCTGGGCGAGGACGCTCAGCGCGCCGGGAGTCTCATCGACCTCGGGGAACTGGGCGACGAGGGCCGAATAGACCTCGACGGTCTTCGGGAGGTCGTTGCTCTTGAACACGTCCCATGCGTTCTTGAACTGCATCTGGCGCACCTTCTTCATCTGGCCGGCGGTGACGTTGGTGCGGATCTCCTTCTTGTAGCGGTCCTTGACGAACTTCTCGATCTGCTCGGTCACGTCGCCGGCCTTCGCGGCCCAGGCGCTCTCCGGGTACTTGACATAGACGTTGATCGCGTGGTTGTACGCGCCGAGGCCGTTGCGGCGGCCGCGGTCCTTCGCGCCGAAGAGGGCGTCCTTGACCTTGTCCTCGTTCGGCGTGGGCTTCTTGGCCTCGCGCTGCGCCGTCTGCCAGAGGAGGCGCGCGAGCAGGTAGCGGCACTCCGGCATCGGGCTCATGCGCACGTAGCCCTTCACGCCGCGCGGGTCCTGCTCCACGAGGCTGTTGTGTATCTCGCTCAGCTGCGGCAGGTAGCCGACGACGATCTTCTGCGCCTTCTCGATGTTGCCGCGCAGCATCTCGATGTGGGCCTTCATCGCGATCGCCTTGCCGAACACGATTATGAGGTGCTGCTTCCAGAGCAGCTGGTCAACCACCTTCGTCGCCCTCGCGAGATAGTCGGCGCGACGCGCGTCCTTGGCGTTGGGGATCTCGTCGGCGACGCGCACGAGCAGCTCGACGTACGGCTGCGCGACGGTGCACCAGAGCTCCTCCTCGGCGCGCGGGGGTATCTTGGAGAGGAGGCTCTCGTACATCTTCACGGCCTCGTCGAGCTTCTTGTCGATCACCAGCATCTGCGCCCACTTGAAGCCGCTGTTGACGTAGAAGTCGCGGATGTCCGGGCCTGGCTTCGGCACGGAGGCGAAGAACTCCTTGTATATCTTGGAGCATTCGTCCATCCGGGAGCGGGAGTAGTAGGCGTCGGCCATCGCGAGGCGGATGGACCAGTACTCGCCGGTGCCCTTCTTGAGGCCGTCGAGCACCTTCTGCACCTGCTCGAACTTGCCGAGGCGCAGGTCGCCCTGCACCTCGAACACCTTGAGCTTCGGCCCGAGGACCGGCCACTTGGCCTTGGCTGCGGCGATCACCGGGCCCGCAAAGTCCGGCATGTTCGCCTCGACGAGCGCCTTGACGTAGGCCAGCTCCTCGGCCGCGGCGGGGTCGAGCCTGGCTTCGGCGGCTTCGTCGCCGTCGCCGCGGACGCCCGTGCAGAACGCGCAGAGGCACAGCGCGGCCCCCGCAAGTCGTATCGCTGTCTGATGATGAAATCTCATGGCGGCTCTTATTATAGATGAATTTCGAAGACAAGTCAAGCGGACTTCAACCGCTAAATTCGCTTCAGCTCGTACTCGGCGGAGCCGAGCCCCATGCGAACCCCCTCGGAGATTGCGTCCTGCCAGCGCGTCGCAGGATGCATCGTCGCGAAGAGGTCGCCGTGCGTGTCCTTGCCGGCGAGGCAGCTCGCGGGGTTCACGGGCGCCGCGTTGCACATGTCGGCGCACGCCTTGTCGAGCGCAACCGGGTCGAGCGAGGCGGCCATGCCGATGTCGCCGACGAGCGGCACGTCGTTCATCGCGTGGCAGTCGCAGTGCGGCGATACGTCGCACACGAACGACACGTGGAAGCTCTCGCGGCCGCGCACAACGGCGGCCGCGTACTCGGCGATCTTGCCCTGCATCACGGTGCAGGGCTCGCCGAAGTCGCTCATGATCGCGTCGCGCCCGCACGCGCCGATGCAGCGCCCGCAGCCGACGCACTTCTCAGGGTCGATAGACGCCCTGCGGCGCGAGTCGAGCGTGCATGCGCCGTGCGCGCACTCCCTCGTGCAGCGCCCGCAGCCGACGCACTTGTCGCGGTCCACCTACGGATGCACGCTCGAGTGCATCGCCTTCTTGCCCATGCGCGAGCCCCCGCCCATGCCGAGGTTCTTCAGCGCGCCGCCTATGCCGGTCATCTCGTGGCACTTGAAGTGGTTGAGCGAGATCACCACGTCGGCGTCAACCAGCGCGCGGCCGATGTACGCCTCCTTCACGTACTTGCCGTCGGGCAGCGGCACGGCGACGTCGTCGGTGCCGCGCAGGCCGTCCGCGATTATCACGTGGCAGCCGGCGGAGAACGGCGAGAAGCCGTTCTCGTAGGCGGCCTCCAGATGCTCTAGCGCGTTCTTGCGCCGCCCCACGTAGAGCGTGTTCGCGTCGGTGAGGAACGGACGCCCCCCACGGGCCTTCACGAAGTCAACGAGCGTCTTCGCCCAGTTGGGGCGCAGATACGCGAGGCATCCGGGCTCGCCGAAGTGCATCTTGACCGCGACGAACTTCTCCGCAAGGTCGAGGTCGGCGAGGCCGGCGGTCTTGAGGAGGCGCGTGAACTTCTGCTGTAGGTTCTCGGAGTCCGTGCAGCGGAAGTCTGTGAAATAGACTGTGGATTTTCTGTGCTTTTTCATCGCTGAAGATCATATCACGAACGCCGGACGCCGTAAAAGGCCCGCGCGTTCATCGTTCATTCGCCGTACAGACGGGCGTCCGCCAGGTCAACGCGACGCCTGGACCACGATCTCGCGGCTGAGCCTGTCGGCCCACTGGTTGTACTTGCGGGCCGGGATGTTGCTCTGCACGAGGCGGATCGAGAACGCCCGCTCGCCGTTCGGCACCACGTCCACCACCACCAGATGCTGGCGCTGCGTGAGAGTGCAGCGGATCGTGCCGTCGGCCTGCGCGGACGGCGACCAGCCCCGCCGCGCCGCGGCGGTGATGATTGCGCCGGATAGCGTGCGCCCCTGTGCGGGCGTCACGGCGACGTTCTCGATCTGCGCCGGGGCCACCGCCTCGGCCGACGCCGAGGTGCATCCGGCGAACTCTAGGCCAATGGCCGCGCACAGCGCAGCCGCGACGATCTTTCTTGCCATCATGAGAGCTCCTCCTTTGTTCTTTAAGTTCCTGAAGCGCAATGATTATATCAAATCGGAGATTCCGAATCAATGGCGACGTTGAAATCGCCGCGGCGCGTTTTTCAGCCATTCCGCCGCTGGCGAAAATTCGCGCGAAATGATATAATAGGCGTCGCGTTCGAGAACGAGGCGCCTCCTTCCCGCGCGGACGCGGCGAAGAATGCGGCGCCGATCGGGCTTCGGGACGAACAGGAAGGTCTGACATGAACATAGCAGCAAAGGCGTTGTTGATCGCGCTCGCGGCCCTGCCGGCGGCGGCGCGCGCAGGTGCGTGCGCCGTCACGCTCACGGTGGACGGGGAGGAGTGGACGCTGCCGGACAAGGACTCCGACGTGTTCCCCATGCAGACGACGCGGATGTGCTCCAGGGGCAGGCGCGTCGCCAGGGTCGTCGTCACCACGCCGCGCCTCTTCGACGACCTGAACGTGTTCTCGCGCCCCGCGTCCTACATCTCGGTGTATCTCTCCGGCGCCACGAACTGGAGCGCCGCCGTCTCTCTTCCGTCCGACGGCGACGCCCCGCTCGTCACGAACCGCTGCACCGTGGCCGGGTTCCCCGCGCTCGCCGTGGGCAGGGCCGACGGCAGCGGCTGCAGAAAGTGGCTCGTGGGGCCGTGCGGCGCGAAGGACGGCGAAAGGCACTTCATCGTGGCGCGCGAGGATACGCGCCCGATCGTCTTCCGCGGCACGAGGCTGGTCGAATGGTGGCGGCGCAGCGGCACGACGTTCGAGGAGATGCTGTCCAAGGCGGCAAAGGAGCGGGCGGACGTGATGAAGCGGGCGGCCGCGTTCGACTCGGAGATGATGGACGACCTTGAGCGGGCCGGCGGCGAAGAGTTCGGCGTGGCCGCCGCCGCCGCGTTCCGCAGGGCGTTTCGCCCGTTCCGGCTTGCGGCCGACGCCAACAACCAGCCGCTTCTCGTCGCCCGCCCGGGGCATGAGTTCCGCGACGTCCCGGCGGTTGCGCTCCT
>JAEEGL011277100.1_pt1 | contig 17818 bp, 14 predicted proteins | sample 9134231 | NCBI WGS metagenome assembly JAEEGL01 (sample SAMN16246548, study PRJNA631951) | gut metagenome | biome: gut microbiome; feature: rumen; material: fiber-attached | host: Bos | place: Iran: Karaj | collected 2018-10 | reverse complement strand
TCCCGCTATATGCACCGCCGCATAAGGTTCAAGGCCGGCTCGTACGTCGACAAGGAAGAAATGGACCGTATGATGTCCGTCATCGAGGCCACCGGCTGTTTCTCCACCGTCACATACAGCATACTCGGCACCGAGGAACCTTACAAGCTGGTTTTCGACTGCGTCAAAGGTCCCAGACACCAGTTCGGTATGGGCCTGCGTTTCGATACCGAAGAGTGGGCTTCCTTCATCTTCAACGTGGGTCTTAACGCCCACAAGTTGAGCGGTTTCAAGTTGGACGTCAACGCCAAGGTCGGACGCACCCAGATGATCGGGGCGCGCGCGTCGCTGGACGTCAGCTGGCTGCCTACAGTCAATTTCGACGTCAGCGCCAGGAACGTTTCTGCCTCGATGTATCCCGACCTGGGCGGGGCCACGGAAGAAATCAACTGGGGCGGGCACGCGGAAAGGCTGTATCTTTCCAACCTCCGCTGGAAGCTGGTCGATTTCAACCTGGGAGCCCAGTACCGCTATTACGCCCTGTCGTCCAAGACCAAATACGGCTACGACATCTACCAGCGCGACCCGGACCTTACCCGCGGCGGCTTCCTCGGCTTCTTCGGGAACGGAACCCTGTACACGATGGACCGTTCGTTCTACCCGTCAAAGGGCATCAAGCTTACCTTCGGTGCAGACTACGACTTCAAGAAGAGCGGTGGGGGAGCGTTCGACCCGGTGCTTACCGGATATCTCAGTTTCAAGGGCGTCATTCCAGTGGGAGAGCATTTCGCCTTCGTGCCGGAACTGCATTCCCGTTTGATAGTCGAGAACGATTTCTCCCTTGCCGCATACGACGAGGCCAACCCGGCGTTCTCCCTTGCACATAAGAATTATGTAGGCGGCGTGATTGCCGACCGCTATATCGACGGCCAGGTTCCTTTCATCGGTTTCGGAGATGTCTATCAGGCCGCACCCCTGGTGGGCGTGGCCCAGCTTGGCCTGCGGGCCAGCGCCGGCGGCTTCTTCTTCACGGTCACCGGAGGATACTTCAAGAACTGGTACGAATCCGATGCGATAATCGACCTGGACGATATCCCGTCCACGCTGCGTCCCACCATGTGGGGTGCCGGCGCCGAAATCGCATACGTGACCCCGTTGGGGCCGGTCAAACTCCTTGGGACCTGGGCTCCCAGGACAGGCGTTTTCGCACAGGACGCCGGCCTGTATATTTCACTGGGATTTGATTTCTGATATGGACGAAGGGCAAAAGAAGGTGTTGGACAGGCTCCAGGCGCAGTGCTCCAAGCGGGAGTACTGCGTGAGCGATGTGCGCCGCAAGGCCCTGACCGCGCTCGACGGGGATGCGGTCCGCGCCGGGGAAGTGGTTGACAGCCTTGTTGCCGACCGTTTCGTCAGTGACCTCCGCTACGCCGCCGCCTTCGCCCGCGAAAAGGCCCACCTTACCGGATGGGGCCCCGTCAAGATCCGTTATGCCCTGGCTGGGAAGGGGATATCCCGTTCCGACGTCGACGCCGCCCTGCAGGAAGTTGAACCGGACGCCGCGTCCGGCCGCCTCGAAAAACTCCTCGCCTCCAAGGCCAAAACCCTCGAAGGAGACCCCCAGGCACGCCTGAAACTGATAAAATTCGCCCTCTCGCGGGGATATGAATACGACGAAATCAAGACCCTGATATGAGCGACCGTCCTGTCATATACCTTTATACCGACGGGGCCTCCAGCGGCAATCCCGGCCCCGGCGGCTGGGGAGCCGTGCTCAAATGCGCCGGGCTCCGCAAGGAACTCAGCGGCGGCTTCGCCGTCACGACTAACAACCGTATGGAGTTGCTGGCCGTCATCGAGGGGCTGGAGGCCATCAAGTGGCCCGGTGCCGAGGTCGAGGTATGGAGCGATTCGCAATATGTGGTCAACACCGTCACCCAGGGTTGGAAGCGTAAGAAGAACCACGACCTGTGGGCACGGTTCGACGCCGTAGCCTCCGGGTTCCGGCTCACCTTCCATTGGCTCAAAGGCCACGCAGGGCATCCTGAAAACGAGCGCTGCGACGAACTTGCAGTGGAAGCCAGTCTCCGCCCCGGCCTGCCCAGGGACGAGGGCTATGTTCAAGTTGAAGAAACAAAACTGTTCTGATATATGCAAAAGAGAAAACCAACAGTGGGCATCACCCAGGGTGATTCCAACGGCATAGGCTACGAGGTGATCATCAAGGCCATCTCCGACAACCGTATCCTCGATTTCTTTACCCCCATAGTGTACGGATCCTCCAAACTCTTCGGGTTCTACCGCAAGACCATTTCCGAGGTGGAGCAGCTGGAAACCAACGTGATTACCGACGCATCCGAGGCCAAGCCCAAGAAGATCAACATACTCAACTGTCTTCCGGACAACGTGTATGCCGACCCGGGACGTCCTACGCCGGAGTCCGCCCGCGAGGCCATAACCGCCCTCGACCGCGCCGTGCAGGACATCAAGGCCGGGCTGATAGACACCCTCGTCACCGGCCCCATCAACAAGAAGGCGATGGTCGGCCAGGGTTTCGGTTTCCCCGGCCACACCGAGTACCTGCAGAACCAGTTCGGGGTCACGGACGTCGCGATGCTCATGACCAGCCACCGTCTCCGCCTCGGCGTAGTCACTGGACACATCCCCCTCAAGGATGTCCCTGCATCCATTTCCAAAGAGAAGATAATCAGCAAGCTGCACCTGATGGCCAGGTCCCTGCGGGAGGATTTCTGCATTGACAATCCCCGCATTGCGGTTCTGAGCCTCAATCCCCACAGCGGCGACGGCGGCCTGCTGGGCACTGAAGAGCAGGACATAATCATTCCGGCTATAGCGGAGGCCACGGCCGGCGGCCTTATGGTGTTTGGCCCCTTCTCTCCCGACGGCTTCTTCGGCCTTGGCCACTACGAGCGTTTCGACGCCACCCTTGCAATGTACCATGACCAGGGCCTGGCGCCGTTCAAGGCACTATCCTTCGAAGACGGTGTGAATTATACCGCCGGGCTTCCTGTCGTCCGCACTTCGCCGGACCACGGCACGGCATACGATATGGCAGGCAAGGACGAGGCCGATCCGCAGTCTATGCGTTCGGCGATCTTCACGTCCATCGACATACTTAACGCCCGCCTTGAGTATTCTGCGCTGCAGGAGGGCAGGATGATTGAACGCCATCCTGAGGATTCAGGCCGCAGGGAGCGTCCCGGCCGTCCCCAGATTGCCTGATGCTCAAGCGTTTACTGGCTGTTGTCGCGGGCCTCTGCATTTGCGCCGGTGCGCATGCGCAGTTCGCCCGTGACACCCTTGCCGCTCCGGTGTTCCGTGCTTCGCAACTGATTGCACCCGTCACTCTCGGAGCGGCCGGTGCGGCTCTGCATTTCATAGGGCACGAAGCCGTCGAGGTTCCCGTCCGTTCTTTCGTCCAGGGCATTCCCGGGGCGGGCCCGTCCAGGACGGATTTCACTTCCTATGTCCGCTGGGCTCCCGTTGCACTTCATCTCGGCCTTGGCCTCGTGGGTGCGGACTCCCGCCGTCCATTCCTCGACAGGACGATTGAAGATGCCATATCCTATGGCTTTGCACTCGGAGGAGGTTACCTGCTCAAGAAGGCCTTCCGCGGGGAGAGGCCCGGCGGGGGAGAGTTCGATTCCTTCCCCTCCGGCCACGCCGTCATCGCCTTTACGGGAGCCGAACTGATGCGTATGGATTACGGCTGGGGATGGGGGAGCGGAGCTTATGTGCTTGCAACGGCCATCGGTGCGGAGCGCCTGTGGTCCGACAGGCACTGGCTGGGCGACGTGCTCGCCGGCGCCGGCTTCGGCATTCTCTGCGCACATGCCGGGGAATGGCTCCTGGGGCCTTTCAAGTCCCTTTTCGGCATTCCGGACGTGCCATGGGACGGCCTGTCACGGAGGAGGACTGACCTGGCCTTCAGGGCATCTTCAGACCCCGTCAGCGGCACCCCACTGGCGGGAGTTGTACTGTCCTTCTGAAAATCTTGGCTATTTCCCCGAAAATGGCTATATTTGCACGATTATATTAAAATCGCGCAAAAACAGTACATTATGAAAAATATATTTCTTGCATCTTTAGCGGCCGTGGCACTCTTCGCTTCGTGCTCCGCCCCGCAGAATGTCATCTATTTCCAGGACACCTCCGACAAAGAAATCGCAACCGACATCCAGCCTACGCAGATCCACCTGCGCCCGGAGGATAAGATCAGCATCATCGTCAACTGCCCCAGCGTCGAACTGATGAACCAGTTCAACCTGCCGTATGTCACCCGCTACATCGGTTCCCAGACGGAAACCTATGGCACCGGCAACACCGGCCTCAGCGGATACATCATCGACTTCGACGGCAACATCGATTTCCCCGTCCTCGGCAAGCTTCATGTCGCAGGCCTCACCCGCCCTCAGGTGGCCGACCTCATCAAGAGCGAGCTACAGAGGCGCGACCTGGTCAAGGACCCCGTCGTCACTGTTGACTATATGAACCTTTACGTCTCCATTATGGGAGATGTCTCCAGGCCCGGCCGCTATGCCATCGCCCGCGACCATTTCACCATCCTTGACGCCCTCTCGATGGCAGGGGACCTCTCGATCACCGGCCGCCGCGACAACATCCGCGTCATCCGTCAGGAGAACGGCGTCCAGAAAACATATCTGCTGGACATCCGCAACGCCGGGCAGCTCGCCAAGTCCCCGGCTTACTACCTGGCCCAGAACGACATAATCTATGTCGAGCCCAACACAATGAAGACCCGCCAGTCCACCGCGGCCGGCAATACGCTTCTCACTCCTTCCTTCTGGATCAGCGTAGCCTCCCTTGCCGCCACCGTAGTTTCCACCATCACCGTAGTCGCAATGCGCCTCCAAACCATGTAGTATTATGGCAGAGAACATCAACAATACCGAGACTTTCAACATCCGCGAGTTCATTGGCCGCTGCCTCGGCAAGTGGTACTGGTTCGTCATTTCCCTGGTCATCTGCCTGGGAGCCGCGGCATATTACATCGTCAAGACCCCCAAGATCTACACCCGTTCGGCCACTGTCCTCATCAAGGAAACCGGCCTGCGCCGTACCAGCGAACTGGAAAGCGTCCTTTCCGCCGGCGGTATGACCCAGCAGAGCTCCAAGCTCGCGAACGAGATTATCGCCATGCAGTCCCCGGACCTCATGAAGGAGGTCGTCAAGCGTATGGGGCTCGATTATGAGTACCAGGTAGCCGGCCGCGCACGCCGTCACGTCGCCTATGGTACCGCCCTTCCCATCAAGGCACGCTTCCTCAATCCCGTGGGCGCCGCGGTATTCGACGTCATCCCCGTAGGCGGCGAGTCCTTCAAAGTCCGCATGGACATCCCCGACACCCGCGAGTCCCAGACTTACGCAGGCTCCTTCGGAGACACTCTCACCACCCTTCACGGACCGCTGGTGGTTTCCCGCGCAGAGGGTTCCACCGCGCCTTTCGACCAGACCATCTACGTCACCCATACCAGCGTCCAGGCTGCGACCAACTCCTACAACCGCCGCCTCGACACTTCCGCCCTCAACTCCAAGAATTTCGCCGACGTTCTCCAGCTTACGTTCACGGACCAGAGTCCCCGCCGCGCAGAGGATGTCCTGAATATGCTCATCAACGTCTATAACGAGAACTGGGTGGACGACCGCAACAAGATGGCCGTCAGCACCAGCCTCTTCATCAACGACCGTCTGGAGGCCATCGAGAAGGAACTCGGCAACGTAGATACCGACATCTCCAACTTCAAGTCCCGTTACGCCATCCCCGATGTGGCAGCCGCCTCTTCGATGTATATGAACCAGTCCCAGGAAGCCGCCCGCAGACTCCAGGAACTCGACAACCAGCTCTATACCGCCCGCTACATCCGCAACAACATGAGCACCACCCAGGACCTTTCCAAGATGCTCCCTTCGCCCGCCAGCCTCAACAACGGCAACCTTGCGAACCAGATCGGCCGGTACAACGAAATCGTCCTCCAGCGTAACAACATCGTCGCCAACTCTTCCGAGCGCAACCCTATAGTCGTCGATATGGACAACAACCTCCGTGCTATGCACGCCACCATCCTCGAGTCCATCGACGACCTCATCAACACCCTCCAGGCGCAGATGTCCAGCTTCCAGAAGGCTGAGCAGACTGCCACCGCCCGCCTGTCAGAGAACCCCAAGCAGTCCAAGTACATCCTCGACATCGAGCGTCAGCAGAAGGTCAAGGAGGCCCTGTACCTCTTCCTTCTCCAGAAACGTGAGGAGAACGAACTCTCGCAGGCATTCACCGCCTACAACACCAGGGTCATCACCAACCCTACCGGACCCTCGAGTCCGACTTCCCCCAATACCAGGCGCATCATTCTCATAGCATTCCTCCTCGGACTCATTATCCCTGTCGGCATCATCTACCTGATCTCCGTCACCGATACCAAGGTCCGCGGCAAGAAGGATATCGAGAACCTTACCGCCCCGTTCCTCGGCGAAGTTCCTCAGAACGGCAAGAAGAAGACAGGCAAGAAGAATAAGACCGAGGCCGCGTTCGTTGTCAAGCACAACAAGCGTGATGCCGTCAACGAGGCTTTCCGCGTATGCCGCACCAACCTCGAGTTCGTCACCCGCGGTTCTTCCACCCGTGTCATCCTCGTCACCTCGTTCAACCCCGGTTCCGGCAAGACATTCGTCTCCGCCAACCTCGGCGCAGCCCTGTCCATCAAGGGCTCCAAGGTGCTCATGATCGACGGCGACCTCCGTCACGCTTCCCTTTCCAACATGGTCGGCAAGCCCAAGAAGGGCCTTTCCAACTACCTCTCCGGCGAAGACCTGAGCATTGAATCCCTCATCGTCAAGCCCGAGGAATACGAGAACCTGTCGATCCTGCCGGTCGGCACTATCCCTCCCAACCCCAGCGAGCTCGTCGGAAGTCCCAAGTTCGCTTCGGTCATCGATAGCCTCAAGACTGAATACGACTACGTCATCATCGACTGCCCTCCTCACAACGTGGTGGCCGATACCCAGATAATCTCCGAACTCGCAGACCGCACCATCTTCATCGTCCGCGCCGGCCTGTTCGACAAGGCCATGCTCGCAGACCTCGAGGAACTCTACCAGAGCAATCACCTCAAGAATATCACCGTCCTTCTCAACGGCACAGAGATGGTCTCCGGAAGGAGCGGTTACGGTTACAGGTATGGTTATGGCTACGGCTATCATACCTACGACTATTATTCGCAGAAAGATAAAGCCTGATTGTCTTGAGCCGTTTTGAAAAGCGTTTCGCCAAACTTGCGGCGAACTATCTGGACGTACGTCTCGTACTCGTAATGGACGTCGTGCTGTCGGTGCTTGCATCGATGCTCGTGCTGCTGCTGACCTACCTGCTTTTACCGCAGTTCCTCACTGGCAACCGGATGTTTTCACTCATCTGGATCGTCAGCAGTCTTGCCGGTTCTCTCGTGATGTTCCTGGCAGCCAAGACCTACACCATCATCATTCGGCATACCACCTTCCGGGACCTGGTCCGTTTCGCTATGGCCCTTGCCGGGAAGGTCGCATTCATGACCATAGCCCTTCTTGCGTTCTCGAAGTCCCATTCTATCGGGAACGTAATGATCGTCATGCTTTTTGCAGACCTGCTGGTCTCCCTTCTCATGCTCATGGGAGTGCGCCTGGTGATGATAGCCGCCTACGACATCTACAAGTCCCACGTTCGTGAGATTCAGAAGTGTACGCGTGTCCTGGTCTATGGAACGACGGACAAGACCCTCTCCGCCATAACCCGTTTCCGCAACTCTCCGCATTATGCCCTTGTGGGTGTGATTACCCCCGACGTCGCCCTCGACGGCGTCAAGTTTGCGGACAAATCGGTCTATGGATTCGAAAAATCCGACGACATCGACCGCCTGGCCCTCAAGCTTTCCTGCTCCGCCATCCTCTTTACCCGTATGGACGATGTGCGCGAGGAGAAGGAACGGCTTATACGTTATTGCAACAAGATAGGCATCAAGGTCCTCATCCTTCCCGAGGTAGGCGAGCTGGGAGACACTCCCAACGTCATCCGCGAGGTCAAGATCGAAGACCTTCTCGGCCGCGAGGAGATTACCATCGCCATGGGAGAAATCCGCTCCGGATTCGCCGGCAAGGTTGTTATGGTTACAGGTGCCGCCGGTTCCATCGGCTCCGAACTGTGCCGTCAGCTTGCCGCCCTCAAGGTGGAAAAACTGATCCTCTTCGACAATGCCGAAACCCCCATGCACAATCTCCGCCTGGAGTTGGAAGAATCCTTCCCCGCGCTCCATTTCGAGCCCGTCATCGGCGACGTCCGTTCCAAGCCCAGGCTCGATTTCGCCTTTCGCCATTACCGTCCGCAGGTCGTGTTCCATGCGGCTGCCTATAAGCACGTCCCCCTGATGGAGGAGAACCCCTGCGAGGCCATTATGGTCAACCTGGCTGGTTCCCGCAACGTCGCCGACAAGTGCATCGAATACGAAGTCGAGAAGATGGTGATGATTTCCACCGACAAGGCCGTCAATCCCACCAATATCATGGGCTGCAGCAAGCGTCTTGCGGAAATCTACGTGCAGAGCCTCGGCCAGGCCATCGAGGCCGGAACCCACAGTGGCCGCACCCGCTTCGTCACCACCCGTTTCGGCAATGTGCTCGGTTCCAACGGCTCGGTCATTCCGCGCTTCCGCGCCCAGATTGAGAAGGGCGGCCCCGTCACGGTCACGCATCCAGATATCACCCGGTTCTTCATGACTATACCCGAGGCTTGCCGCCTTGTCATGCAGGCAGCCATAATGGATACGGCCAACAAAATTTGCGTGTTCGATATGGGCCAGCCCGTCAAGATCGATACCCTGGCCCGCCGTATGATAGAGCTCTCCGGCAAGACCGTCGGGGTCGATATCAAGATTGAGTATTCCGGCCTGCGTCCCGGCGAAAAACTGTACGAAGAGGTGCTTTCCAACGCCGAAAACACCATTCCTACAGACCATGGCCGCATACGCATCGCCAAGGTCCGTACGTATGATTATAAGGATGCCCTCGAGGCCGAAGAGCGCCTGGAAGAACTGGGCAGGCAAGTTGACATACCCGCAATGGTCAAACTGATGAAGCAGGTGGTTCCCGAGTTCATCTCCAAGAATTCCCGCTTTGCAGAATTTGACAAATAATCCGCAGGACAGCCGCCTCTGGTATGTGGCCAGGGTTGCAAGCTGCCAGGAGAAAAAGGTGGCGGAATCACTCTCCGGCAGGGGAGTGGAGCATTACCTTCCCGTCCGTAGGGAGGTCCGCCGCTGGAGCGACCGCCGCAAAGTGGTCGACGCCCTGGTCCTTCCGAGATTCATTTTCCTGCATTGCACCAATGCGGAGCGCCTGGAGGTGCTCTCCCGGGATGCACGTGTACGCGGTTTCCTCTCGCTTGACGGCAAGCCGTCGGTAGTCAGGGACTCGGAAATGGATGCGTTCCGGCGTATGGTGGAACAGGGTTCGGGAGTCAGCGTAACACAGCAGCCTCTTGCCCCCGGAGACAGGGTGCGCGTGCTCGACGGCCCGCTTGCCGGCCTGGAATGCGAACTTGTAAGCGTGGGCGGCGGACGCTGCCTCGCCGTGCGGCTCGGACTGCTTGGCACCGCAACCATGGACCTTGACATTCAAACGGTTGAGAAGATATGAACGTACTCGTTACAGGAGCGAACGGCCAGCTGGGCCGGGAGATGAGACTCGTTGCGGCCTCGTCCGCCGATAAATATGTCTTCACCGATATAGAAGAACTGGACATAACCGACCGTCCCGCCGTCCGGCAATTCGTTACGGCAAACGATATCGATGTAATCGTCAATTGTGCGGCCTTCACCAATGTTGATGCCGCCGAGGATGCCCGCGACCTTGCGGAAAAGCTCAACTGCGACGCCGTCCGCAACCTCTCCGACGCCATGTCCGCCCGCGGCGGCCTCCTCGTCCATATCAGCACCGATTACGTTTTCGGCGGTGCCGGCCTCAACACCCCCCTGAAGGAAGACCAGGCTCCCTGTCCCACAGGTGTTTACGGATTGACAAAACTCCACGGCGAGCAAGCCGTCCAGGCCTCCGGGTGCCGTTATATAATCATACGTACCGCCTGGCTCTACAGCGAATTCGGAAAGAACTTCCTCCTCACCATGCTCAGGCTTACATCCGAAAAGCCCGAGCTCAAGGTCGTTTTCGACCAGGTCGGTACGCCAACTTACGCACTCGACCTCGCCAGGGCCATATACCGCATCATCGAGCATCGGCTCTTCGAGGGCAGGGAAGGCGTTTACCATTTCTCCGGCGAAGGCGTCTGCAGCTGGTTCGATTTCGCCACGCAGATAGCCCGCCTGTCGGGCCACTCCGGCTGCCGCGTGCTGCCCTGCCATTCCTCCGAATTCCCCTCCAAAGTGGTGCGCCCCGCGTATTCCGTCCTCGACAAAACCAAAATCAAAGAGGCCTTCGGCGTCAGTGTCCCTTATTGGACCGACAGCCTCTCCGAATGTCTATCCCATATCGATACAATATGAAAGGAATTATTCTGGCAGGAGGTTCAGGAACCCGCCTGTATCCCATCACCAAGGGCGTGAGCAAGCAGCTGCTCCCCATATACGACAAACCAATGGTTTACTACCCCCTCAGCGTACTGATGCTCGCAGGGATACGTGACATCCTCCTCATTTCCACGCCTACGGACCTGCCGGCCTTCCGCCGCCTTCTCGGCGACGGCTCCGACTTCGGCGTGCGCATGCAATACGCAGAACAGCCTTCGCCCGACGGCCTCGCCCAGGCCTTCATAATCGGAAAGGATTTCATCGGCGACGACTGCGCAGCCCTCGTTCTCGGAGACAACATTTTCTACGGCGAATCCTTCACCGCCAAGCTCCAGGAGGCAGTGCGTGCCGCAGAAGAAGACTCCATGGCGACGGTCTTCGGCTACTGGGTAAAGGACCCCGAGCGCTACGGAGTAGCCGAATTCGACGCCACCGGCAAATGCCTCAGCATAGAAGAAAAACCCGCCAATCCCAAGTCCAACTATGCAGTAGTCGGCCTGTACTTCTATCCCAACCGTGTCGTCGATGTAGCCTCGCACATCAAGCCCTCCGCCAGGGGAGAGCTCGAAATCACTACCGTCAACCAGGAATTCCTCGACGCCGGAGAACTCCGCGTCCAGGTCCTCGGCCGCGGCTTTGCCTGGCTCGACACCGGCACCTTCGATTCCCTCAGCGACGCCAGCTCCTTCGTCGAGGTCATAGAAAAACGCCAGGGCCTCAAGCTCGCCTGCCTCGAAGGAATCGCCTACGACAAAGGCTGGATTGACGCAGACCGCCTCCGCGCCGTCGCTGCACCCATGGCCAAGAACGAATACGGACAATTCCTACTCAGACTCGCAGACAACAAATGAAACGTTCCATCATAATCACCGGCGGCGCCGGTTTCATAGGCTCCCACGTGGTACGCCTATTCGTCGAAAAATATCCCGACTACCGCATCATCTGCCTCGACAAGCTTACCTACGCAGGCAACCTCGCCAACCTCAAGGACCTCGAAGGCAAACCCAACTACAAATTCGTCAAGATGGACATCTGCGACTTCGAAGCCGTATATACCCTCATGCAGCTCGAAAAGGTCGACGGCATCATCCACCTTGCCGCGGAAAGCCACGTGGACCGCAGCATCAGGGACCCCTTCACCTTCGCCAAGACCAACGTACTCGGCACCCTCTCCCTCCTTCAGGCAGCCAAGGCCAGCTGGGAACCCAACCATTACGTCATGCCCGAAACAGATGTCCGCTGCCGGTTCTACCACATCAGCACCGACGAAGTCTATGGAGCGCTCGAACTCACCCATCCCGAAGGAATCGAGCCCCCCTTCACCACCAAGGCTTCCAGCGGCAGCCATCACCTAGCATACGGCGAAGACTTCTTCACCGAAGACCGCAACTATCAGCCCCACAGCCCCTATAGCGCCGCCAAGGCCAGCAGCGACCACTTCGTCCGCGCCTTCCACGACACCTACGGCCTCCCGGTCGTCATCACCAACTGTTCCAACAACTACGGCCCCTACCAGTTCCCCGAGAAACTCATCCCCCTGTTCATCAACAACATCCGCCTCCGCAAACCCCTCCCGGTCTATGGCCGCGGAGAGAACGTCCGCGACTGGCTCTACGTAGTTGACCACGCCAGGGCCATCGACCTCATCTTCCACGAAGGCAAAGACGCCGAAACCTACAACATCGGCGGCTTCAACGAATGGAAGAACATCGACGTAATCAAACTCCTCATAGCCACGGTAGACCGCCAGCTCGGCCGCCCCGAAGGCGCCGACCTCGACCTCATCACCTTCGTCACCGACCGCGCCGGCCACGACATGCGCTATGCCATCGACAGCCGCAAACTCCAGCGCGAACTCGGCTGGGAACCCTCCCTCCAATTCGAAGAAGGTATCGACCTGACCGTCCGCTGGTACCTCTCAAACCAGGACTGGCTCGACAACGTAACCTCCGGCAACTACCAATCCTACTACGACGAAATGTACGGCAACCGCTAGCACGGCAACCGTCGCTTCAAAAGCAAGGCCCTGATCTGCGAAACCGTGGCCGCCGTCGTTAATTCGTATGACATGAGCACGGCAGCCGGCAGGGCAGAAAACAGAGTACTACTTGGTGAAACCGTGGCCGCCCCCTTTAATTCGTATGACTTGAGTACGGCAGCGGGAAGACCAAAATTCGGAGTACTACTTTGCGAAACCGTGGCCGCCCCCGGCCGCGTGAGGGGGAGGGGCCCAAGTGCGAGAGCGCTTGGGAGGGATGAAAACTATCGGAAGGTCCAGTGGACCTTCCGATAGTTTTCAGTTTCGCAAAGTAGTACTCTGAATTTTGGACTTCCTGCTGCAAGGGAGCAATCAGATTCCCAGCAGTTTCTTCCGGGCCAACAGACAGTCACCAAGGCAGATAGCCTTGCGGCCAAGAGTGGAAAGGCGGATCTTGGTATCAGCGGTGACGCGGGGCATCGAGAGACGGTTGACGGCGGCGCGGGCCGGGAGGAGCAGGTGGTCGCGGCCGACAATCAGGCGACCGCCGATAATGACCAGACCCGGATTGAAAATGTTGATGACACCAGCGATACCGCGCCCGAGCATCGCACCGACCTCACCGATGCACTCGATAGCAAGCACATCCCCGTCCTGCACAGCCTTAAGGATATCGGACAACTCGATCCCCCCCGTCTCCCGGTACAGCTTGGACAGCGAAGAACGCCGCCCCGCCTTGAGCCGCTCCATAAGCATACGGTGAAGTGCCGAACCCGAAGCACCCGTCTCCAGACACCCAACCTTGCCGCAACGGCACATGATGTCATTGTCCAGCAAAGGGAAATGCCCGATCTCCCCCGAGAACCCAGACTTGCCATAATACAACCGCCCGTCCAGGATCATACCCATACCCAAGCCCCAGCTCAGATTGATAGCAATCATATTGCGGTCCGCATCCTTACCCAGATTCATATACTCACCGTAAGTAAGCGCACGCGAATCGTTCTCAATGCTTACAGGCACATCCAACTCCCTCTGGAACAACTCCTTCAGCGGCAGATCATCGCTCACGAAATAAGTCAGCGAATAACCCTGCTCCGGATTGACGCGCCCCGAAAGGCTCACGCCGACCGAAAGCACCTTGATCCACGGAATGCCAGCGGCCACCACCTGGTCCTTCACCATGCGGCACATCTGGCGGAACGAAGCCCCAGACGACTCCAGCACGAACTCGATATCCTCGATATACTTAAGCAAAGTCCCCTTGAAATCGGTAATCGCAATATGGAAATGATGCCTTGCGACGTCGATCCCGATGAAGAAACCGGCATGAGGATCCAGCCCGAAGATACTCGGCCTGCGTCCACCGGCGGTACCCACCTTGCCCTCGTCCAGAAGGAAACCGTCGCTTATCAGCTCCCCGATCAGCTTGGTGATGGTAGGGACACTGATACCCAGTGTTTTGCTGAAATACGAAATACTGGACTCGTCATGCTCGATGCACAGACGCAATATCTGACGCTTGATCTGGGCGTTCTTATTGGTCTCACTGAGAAAACTGTTGGTCATCGCCTATGTGTTATTGTGCAAAAGTACCAATTAATTCCTATATTTGTACTGATTTTGTAAAAAATTTTAAAATGAAGTTGTCCCTTAAGGCAAAACTTACACTTAGTCTGAGCGCAATAGCCGCCACTTTGCTCGTTTCCGCGACCATCTCGGTCCTGGAATATGCAAAAATGAGCTCCTACGTCTCCGACCTCATTGCCGACGACATAACCAGCCTCAACACCGCACACCGGCTCTCCGACATCTGCAACAAATACAATCTTGACATCCTCACCGTCATCGGAGACGACTTCTACGCCGAACTCCCCGAGTTCGACCAGCAATACTTCCTGTCCCACTGCGACTCCCTCCGCACCTCCCTCGAGTCCAACGTCATCCAGCCGCTGACCGACTCGGTCGTATATTCCTGTTCGGCCTACGTACTTACCTCGCTCGAACTTGAAAACGTCCTCGACTCCTACTTCATAGACTCCCGCAGCTGGTACTTCAACCGCCTGCAGCCCGGATTCGAAATCCTCACCAAAGACATCGACGCCCTCGAAAGGGCCATATACAACGACCTCGAAAAGAACTCCCTCACCTTCGAAAGGGGATTCTACCGCAGCATCATCCCCGGCATTGTTGCCGTGGGCGTCGGCCTGCTTCTTGTCATAATGCTCCTGCTGTTCATGATGGGATACTACGTCAAGCCCCTCTACAAGATGCTCGACGGCATGGACGCATACCGCTCGTACGGCAAACGGTACACCTACACTTTCGACGGCGATGACGAACTGGTGAGCCTCAACGACGGCATAAGCGAAGTCACCAACGAGAACATAACCCTGCGCAAGCGCCTCAAGGATATCAAATCCAGAGAGTCCAATGAACTGGAAAGTAATCAGCCGTAACGTCGGTGCCGCCCTGCTGGTGAGCTCCCTGTTCATGCTGATATCGGTATTCGTATCGATTCTCAGCGGCAAGGACAGCGCCCTCGTAGCCCTGTTCATCAGCTTCGTCATAACCTTCATCGTAGGCGCATTCCCTTTCATCTTCGTCCGCAGGACCGGCGAGATCACCCTCAAGGAAGGATATGTCACGATAGTGCTGTCGTGGCTCCTGTCCTTCGTTTTCGGAATGCTCCCATATGCCCTGTGGGGCGGCCCCTTCTCCATCCAGAACGCCTGGTTCGAAAGCGTCTCCGGCTTCACCACCACCGGCGCCACGATACTGGACAACGTAGAAGCCCTCCCCAACAGCCTCCTCTTCTGGCGCAGCGCGACCCACTTCATCGGAGGCTTAGGAGTCGTCGTCTTCCTCCTCCTGATCATTCCCGACTCCAGCCCCGTCAAGCTCAGGCTCGTCAACATGGAAATCGGAGCCCTCTCCCGTTCGGCCTACGGAGGCTCCACCAACCGCCGGGTTTACACATTCGCCAGCATATACTTCGGCATATTCCTCCTCGCTCTCGTACTGTACCTTATCGGCGGAATGAAAGTGCTCGACGCCGTCTGCCACGCCCTCAGCGTCACTGCTACCGGCGGATTCAGCACCAAAAACGCCTCCATAGGAGCGTTCGGATCCCGCTGGATAGAAGGCGCCACCATGCTGTGCATGTACCTGTCGTCACTGCATTTCGGACTGCTGTACCTGTCGCTCATTTCCCGGTCGCTCAAGCCGCTCAACAACCCGATAGTCAAATACTACACCGTATCCGTCCTCATCTTCGCCCTTCTCCTCGGCATCAACCTCAAGGTTCACGGATACTGCGACACCTGGGGCTCGTCCATATGGAACGGCCTCTTCGAGGTCATGTGCATATCCACCACGACCGGTTTCGCCATAATCGACAACAGTACCTGGCCCGGCCTTATGTGCGCCATAATAATGATTCCGGCTGCCGTGTGCGCCTGCGCAGGCTCCACCTCCGGAGGTCTCAAAATAGACCGCATCATACTGCTGTTCAAGTCCACCTGGCGCCAGATCAGCCGTATTCTCCATCCTTCATCCGTCAATGAAGTCCGTCTCTCCGGCCGTGTGCTCAAGGACGAAGACGTAGCACCCCAGCTGCTGTACATCGCGTTGTATATGCTTCTGCTGGCCATATCGATGACCCTTTGCCTCGGCTTCGGAGTGGGGTGGCAGAACTCGCTCGCCGCATCCATCACCAGCATCAGCAACGTCGGCCCCGCCCTGGGCGACATGGGCTCCATGGGCACATTCAACAGCGCACCGGAGCTCGCCAAACTCGTGTTCACCCTTGATATGTTCCTCGGCCGAATCGAGATTTATCCGGTCCTGGCTGTGGTGGCAATGATATTCGACCGCCGCAACCGCTGATGGACGCCGCATCTCTCCATAAAGGCTTCCTCAAACTGCTCGGAATGGAGCCCACGGCGTGCCAGGACGCTCTTTTCGAAGCCCTGGCCCGTTTCCTCACCACCGACGACGGCGACATCTTCGTCGTCAACGGCTATGCCGGCACCGGCAAGACCACCGCGCTGGCGGCCGTCATCGGCTATCTCAAGCGCCTGGGGATAATGTCAGTCCTGCTCGCCCCGACCGGCCGTGCCGCCAAGGTGCTTTCCGGTATGGCGGGATTCCCGGCATCGACCATCCACAAGCATATCTACCGTCAGAAATCCGTCGGAGCCGACGGCTACGGCCGTTTTTCCCTCGCCCCCAACAAGTCGAAGCACACCCTCTTCGTAGTCGATGAAGTGTCGCTGATAGGCCTTGACGGCGGAGGCCAGCAGGGCCAGTCCGTGTTCGGCAGCGGCAACCTGCTCGAGGACCTCATCCAGTTCGTCCGCTCCGGCGCCGACTGCCGGCTCATCCTGATGGGCGACGGCGCCCAGCTGCCACCGATTGGCTTCGAGGCCTCTCCGGCGCTCGTCCCGCAGATCATGGACGGCTTCGGCGGTGTACAGTACGCCACCCTTTCGACCGTGGTGCGCCAGGCCGCCGAATCAGGCATCCTTACCAATGCCACCGCCCTGCGGGAGAAGATAGAGACCATGTGCCCCGACGACGCCAGCGAAGACGCGATCCTGGACGTCCGGGACCGCGACGACATAGTCAGGATCGGCGGGGGAGACCTGCTGGAGGCCATATCAGACGCCTACGACCGCTACGGCTACGATTCCACGATAGTCCTCACACGGTCCAACAAAAGGGCCATACGGTACAATCTCGGCATCCGCGCCAAGGTGCTGTACAAGGAAGAGGAACTTGCCCGCGGCGACAAGTTCATGATAGTCAAGAACTGCTACCAGTTCGTGGAGGACGTCGAACAGCTCGACTATATAGCCAACGGCGACGTCGCCATCCTCCAGAAGATATGGAACTTCGAAGAAAGATACGGCCTGCGATTCGCCGACGCCCTGCTGTCTTTCCCCGATTACGACGACTGCGAGGTGCGGGCCAAGGTATGCCTGGACACCCTCACAAGCGAATCCGCCTCGCTTACCGCCGAACAGCAGAATGCCCTCTACGCAGGCGTGAGCGCCGATTATGCCGACCGCGGCACCAAAAAGAAGATATGGGACGCCGTGCGCGAGGATCCGTATTTCAACGCCCTCCAGCTCAAGTATGCCGATGCCGTCACCTGCCACAAGGCACAGGGCGGCCAATGGGACTGCGTCTTCATCGACAACCCCTTCTGGCAGCCGTTCCGCACGCTGGACGACCTCAAATGGCTCTACACCGCCGTTACCCGTGCCGT
>JAEEGL017273244.1_pt1 | contig 17820 bp, 10 predicted proteins | sample 9134231 | NCBI WGS metagenome assembly JAEEGL01 (sample SAMN16246548, study PRJNA631951) | gut metagenome | biome: gut microbiome; feature: rumen; material: fiber-attached | host: Bos | place: Iran: Karaj | collected 2018-10 | reverse complement strand
GCGCGAATTGGAGAAGCAATGGCAGCGTTTTTGCACACAATAATCATTTATCCGCTTTATCTATTAATAGAAATAATATACAAAATTTTTCACAAAGTCGCGGGAAGCGAGGGGCTTTCGGTCATCGGAGTCAGCGTAGGAATCACGCTCCTGTGCCTGCCCTTGTACGCGGTGGCCGAGCATTGGCAGCAGGTGGAGCGCGACACGCAAGCCAAAATGAAGGCCGGCCTTGACCGAATCAAAAAAACATTTTCAGGCGACGAACGCTACATGATGACGCAAACCTTTTACAAGCAGCACCGCTACCAGCCGATAATGGCCTTGCGCTCGTCGTTCGGGCTTTTGATACAGATACCATTTTTTATGGCCGCCTACCAATTTTTGTCCGGCCTTGAGGCGCTAAAAGGCGTTTCGTTTTTGTTCATACGCGACATGGGAAGGCCCGACGCGACTTTTCACATCGGAAGCTTTGCGGTCAACGTTCTTCCGATTGCCATGACGCTTATAAACATGGCCGCCGGAGTCGTCTACACAAAGGGCCTTGCATTGCGCGAAAAAATCCAGATTCACGGAATGGCGCTGGTCTTTTTGGCCATTTTGTACAACTCGCCCTCGGGCCTTGTCTTGTACTGGACAATGAACAACGTCTTTAGCCTGGTGAAGAACATTTTTTACAAGCTGAAGAATCCGCTAAAGGTTTTTTGGATTTGCTCTTGCGCGGCGTGCGCGGCGGCGGCGGCCTACATCGTCTTTTTCTTTGAGGCAAAGAAAGCCTACAAGCTGGCATTTTTGGCCTTGCTCGCGCTTGTGTTCGCGGCCCCGCTCTTTGTAAAGGCGGCGAAAAAAGCGCTGGACGGAATCCTTTTTCCGCTTGTCCAAGAAAAAAAAGAGCGGAACGCGATTTTCTTTTTGTCTTGCGCCTTGCTCGCGCTTTTGTTTGGCCTATTGATTCCAAGCGCGCTTATCGGAAACTCCCCGTCGGAATTCGCCGGAATCGGAAGCCATCCTAATCCCATTTGGTACGTAGCCAACACGGCGCTCCAGGCCGCCGCCATTTTTTTGTTTTGGTTTCCGTGCGTCTACCTTTTGTTCGGGAAAAAAGTCCAGGCGTTGGCGGCGATTTGCGCGGCCTTTCTTTCGTTCGCCGCGCTGTTGAACGCCTTTCCCTTCATGCTTAGTTACGGAGACATATCTCCGTCGCTTGGCTTTTTGGCGGCGGCCGATTTTAGGTCAATCTCGCCAGTCTCGGCTCTTAACTTGCTAGCCCTTTTGGCTGCCGCGGCCTTCGCGCTCCTATCGCTAAAGGTCAAAAAGGCCTTGTCGTCAATCCTGGCAATTTTAATCATAACTTGCGCGACGGTAACGGCCTTTAACGCGCAGGCGATTCAAAAGGAATACCGCTCCTACGCGACGGCGGAAGAAAGCCAAAAAAAAGAAAGCGGCCTTTCTCCGATTTTCCGCCTTTCAAAGAACCATCCAAACGCGATATTGATAATGCTTGACAGGGCGCAGGCGCAATTCTTTTTGGAAAACATCGCGGAGGCGCCGGAACTTTCCCGGCAGTTTTCGGGCTTTACTTATTACGGAAACGCGCTGGCCTTTAACGGCCACACCTTCTTTGGAGCGCCGCCGCTTTTTGGAGGCTACGAATACGCCGCCGACAAAATGCAGGCGCGGGGAAAGGAAGGCGTTTCCACAAAAGAGCAAATCAACCAAAGCCAGCTTATGCTCGCGCGGGTCTTTAACGAGCAGCTGGGCTACTGGGCCAGCGTCAACGATCCGGTATGGATAAACTCAAACACTTACTGCGACCTTTCGTTCCTAAAGGGCTACGACATAGAAGGAAACGAAACCGTCGGCGCCTACACGCAAGATTGGTACAAGGCCCACCCGGAGGCCGCCGACTTAGATTCCACCGAAGAAATCCTAAAGCGAAACTTGCTTTTCTTTAGCCTCTTCCGAGCTTCCCCGATAATCCTGCGCGAGGCCGTCTACAACAACGGAACTTACTTTGACACCAAGGAAAACGCAAGGGACGCAAAGACAATCATCGACAACTATTCGGTCTTGGACTTTTTGCCCCAGCTGTGCAAGGTCGAACAAACCCAAAACGGCAGCTACATAAGCCTTATGAACGAGCTTACACACTCGGACTTTTTCTTTGAGGCGCCGGACTACAGGCCTGTCGCCTCTCCCAAAAACCGCGGAACTTCAAGGTTCAGCCAAAACACTTCCTACCACACGCAGATGGCCGCGCTTAAGCTGCTTGGAAAATGGCTTGACTGGCTAAAAGAGCAAGGCGTTTACGACAACACCCGCATAGTGATTACAGCCGACCACGGCGGAGTCGGAACGGAAGACTGCATGGAAGCCGATCCCGGCTTGGACCAGCGGGTCGCGCCTTCAAGCCATGTCCGCTACCACGGCCGCGGCCACTACCACCCGCTCTTTTTGTTCAAGGACTTTAACGCGGACGGCCCATTGGCGCAAAAGCCGGACTTTATGACAAACGCTGACGGCCCCTCGCTCCTGTTGAAAGGCCTCATCGAAAAGCCTGTGAACCCCTTTACAGCCAAGGAAATTCCCCTGGACACGCGATCCATAAAGGAAAAGGGCGTCATAATCACGACAAGTGACCGCCACCGCCCCACCTACCACAAGAACCCATATCAGTTTGACATCCGCGGCGACGAATGGTGGCGCGTGAAGGACAACGTCTTTAAGGCCTCGTCGTGGGAGCAAATCACGCCTAATATTGAATAAAAGCGCGCGTTGTAGTATAATGTCAGCGTTTTTGGAGAATACATGGCAGCGCTTTTATACACACTCATCATCTACCCCCTTTACCTTATTATAGAAGTAATATACAGGCTTTTCCTTAAAATTACGTCCAACCAAGGATTTTCTGTCATCGGGGTAAGCGTGGGAATAACCCTCTTGTGCCTGCCCTTGTACGCCGTGGCCGAGCATTGGCAGCAGGTGGAACGGGATATCCAAAAGAAAATGAAGGGCGACCTTGACCACATAAAGGACGCCTTTAAGGGCGACGAGCGCTACATGATGACCCAGGCCTATTACAAAGAGAACCATTACAGCCCGATAATGGCCTTGCGCTCCTCCTTTGGACTATTGATCCAGGTGCCCTTCTTTATGGCGGCCTACCAGTTTTTGTCAAACCTGGAAACGCTAAAAGGCGTCTCCTTTTTGTTCATAAAGGACATGGGAGTTCCCGACGCGACTTTCCATATCGGAAGCTTTCCGGTCAACGTTCTTCCCATCGCGATGACGCTCATCAACATGATTGCGGGAATCATCTACACAAAGGGCCTTGCCTTGCGCGAAAAAATCCAAGTCCACGGAATGGCCTTGGTCTTCCTCGCCATTTTGTACAACTCGCCTTCGGGCCTTGTCGTATACTGGACGATGAACAATGTCTTTAGCTTGGTGAAGAACATCTTTTACAAGCTGAAAAACCCGCTGAAGGTCTTTTGGATTTGCGCCTGCGCGGCTTGCTTGCTTTTAGCGGCGTACACAAACTTTTTCTTTGAGGCAAAAAAAGCGTACAAGGCCGCGTTAACGGGCCTTCTTTTTTTAGCGTTGCTTTCGCCGCTTTTCGTAAAGGCGGCGAAAAGGCTTTTGGAAACAACGCTAAAGCCGCTGGTTCAGGACAAAAAGCAAAGGGGAGGCCTTTTTTTCATCTGCGCCCTTTTGCTCTTCATTCTCTTTGGACTTGCGATTCCATCGTCCTTGATTTCGTCTTCGGCGGCGGAATTCATCGGACTAGGCGGCCACAGTTCGCCTTTTTATTACATCGCGAACACCGCGCTGCAGGCCGCGTCAATCTTTGTCTTTTGGTTTTCATGCCTTTACTTTTTGTTCAGCAAGAAAGTCCAAGCGCTTATGGCCGTTGGAGCCGCGTTTTTAGCGGCGGCCTCTCTTTTAAACGCCTACCCCTTTATGCTTCGCTACGGCGACATTTCGGCATCGCTGACTTTTTTGAACATCACTGACTTTAAGTCGCTGTCAGCCGTTTCGCTTTTAAACCTTTTGGCTTTGGCCGCGGCCGCCGTCCTTTGCGTCCTTTCGCTAAAGGTAAAAAAGATTAACATTCTTTTTTCCGCGGCGGTCATTTGCTCTTTCGCGCTTTTCGGAAGTTTTGCGGCAAACTCCGCCTCGATTCACAAGAACGCAAGCGACGCTTTGGCAGCCGAAAAAAAACAGCGGGACGCAGTTGAGTTAAAGCCCATATACCATCTGTCCAAGAACCAGCCCAACGTAATCCTTTTAATGCTGGACAGGGCCGCAGGCTCAAAAGTCCAAGAAATTTTCAACGAGGACGCAAGCCTTAACGAAAAGTACTCAGGCTTTGTCTTTTACGACAACGCGGCCTCCTTTAACGGCCACACATTGCTGGGGGCGCCTCCGCTCTTTGGAGGCTACGAATACACGCCGGCCGAGATGCAAAGAAGAACCGGCGTTACCCGCGAGCAAAAAGTCAACGAGTCGCAGCTGGTCCTTGCCCGCGTCTTTAACGAGCAGTTGGGATACAAAGCAAGCGTAAACGACCCAACATGGATTAATTCAAGCAACTACTGCGACCTTTCTTTTCTTAAAGGCTACGACATAGACGGCCACCAAACAATCGGCACTTACACGCAGGATTGGTACAGGGCAAACCCCGGCGCGGCGGACCTTGATTCCACAGAAGAAATCTTAAAGCGAAACCTCTTGTTCTTTAGCTTCTTTAGGTGCTCGCCCGTATGCCTTAGGGAAGCGATATACCTAAACGGAACCTACTTGAATTCCAAGCAGAACATTCGCGACGCGAAAAAAATCATCGACAACTATTCCGCGCTGGACTTTTTGCCCGAGCTCACCGACATAAGCGAAACAGAAAGCGGCTCATACATAAGCGTATTGAACGAAATGACGCACGACAACTTTTTCTTTGAGGCGCCTGACTATGTTCCCACGAAAAGCCCCAAAAACAAGGGAACGTCAAAATACAAGGACGACGGCACCTACCATACCCAAATGGCAGCCTTTAAGCTCGTCGGCGAATGGCTGGACTACCTAAAGAAAAATGGAGTCTACGACAATACAAGAATCATCATTGCGTCCGACCACGGCGGAGACGGCATTGAAGACTGCATGGAAAAGGACGACGCCTTGGACTCGCGCCTTGCCGGCATTTCCTACAGGGGCCGAGGCCACTACCATCCGCTTTTTATGTTCAAGGACTTTAACGCTGGCGGGCCTCTTTTGACAAAGATGGACTTTATGACAAACGCCGACGCGGCCTCGCTCTTGCTGAATGGCTTGATCGAAAAGCCCGTGAATCCCTTCACCAACAGGGAAATTCCGCTTGACACCCAAGCGCTAAAAAAGGACGGCGTCGTCATCACGACTTGCGACAAGCACTTGCCGCACGCGCACAAAAATCCATATCGATTTGACATAAAGAAAAACGAGTGGTGGCTCGTCAAAGACAATATCTTTAAATCATCTTCGTGGACTCAAATCGAGCCGCCTGAAGGATGCAAATAATAGGAGTTCAGGGCTTATGACAGAAAAAGAATTTGATTGCCTGATGGCTATACGCAGGAACGAGGAAATCGCCGACGAACAAAGCGCAAAGGCTTGTCTCGCCGCGGGCCTTATATCGCAAGACGGAGACGGCGCGTACAAAGTCACGCCCAAAGGCATGGAAGCCCTTGCCCCCTACAAGGTGGACAACGCGATCATCATGGCCGCCGGACGAAGCCGCCGCTGCATGCCCCTTTCAAACTATCTTCCAAAAGGGCTTTTTGAAATCAAGGGCGACACAATGGTCGAGCGCCAAATCAAGCAATTGCATGACGCGGGCGTAAGCCAAATAATCCTTGTAGTCGGCTACCTTAAGGAAAAATACTACGAGCTAAAAAAGAAGTACAAGGATCTTATCATTATCGACAACACCGAGTGGGAAGAAAAGAACAACATATCTTCGCTTTACGCGGCCAAGGACTACCTTAAGAATTCCTACGTTTGCTGCAGCGACAACTGGTTCGCGCACAACGTTTACCGCGACTATGTTTACGATTCCTACTACGCCGCGAAATTTTCAGACGAGTTCATCAACGAAGACTGCGTGAAGGCTTTTGACAAAAACGGCTACATGCGCGAGGTAAAGCGCGGCGGCGAAAAAAGCTGGTACATCATCGGCGAGTCATTCTGGCGCAAGGATTTTTCGGACAAGTTCAAGGAGCTGATGGTAAAGGAATACTACGACCCTGAAATGAAGTACATGCTTTGGGACCACTTTTACGCCAAGCACATCGACGTCCTTAACATGAAAATCCGAAAGACCGACGACAAGGAATGCAAGGAATTTGACACGACAGAAGAGATCATCGAGTTCAACCCGTCGTTCAAGGAATTCGTGAACCAGTTCTTTCAGGAAGAGGAATTTGTAAACAACACGCAGCGCATCCAGTACCTTTCAAACTACACCGATGTAAAGCAGTATTCGGTTGTCGGAACGGAACAAACGACAGGCCGCATGCACGTAAACGAAAACCTTTTTGGAGCAAGCCCCAAGGCTCTTGAAGTCTTCCACAACGCCACGATGGAAGACCTTTGCCTTTACGACCTTACGCGCGAAGACGAGCTTGCCGTTCAAATCAGCAAAGACCTTGACATTCCGACGGAAAAAATCTTTGTCCACTCAGGCTCATCAGACGTCATAAAGACAATAATGACCCTTGTCTTGAACAAGGATGACGTCGTTCTTATTTCCACCCCCGCGTGGAACTACTACAAGTCCGTCATCGAACTGCACTTTGCCAAGGCGGCCTACTACGACGTGGTTCCCGGAAAGACATCTTACGTCTTTGACACAAAGGGTCTTTTGGCGCAGGCAAAAAAACTCAAGCCGCGCATCATCGTAGTCACAACTCCGCACAACCCGACCGGAGCGGTAATGAGCCAGGCGGACTTGGAAAAAGTGATCAAGCAAAACCCGGGCTCGCTTGTTATCGTTGACGAAGCCTACTACGGAATGGGAGGCGTAAAGCACGACGTCCGCCGCCTTTTGGAAACTTACAACAACGTGGTTTTCTGCCGAACCTTCTCAAAGCTTTACGGCTTGGCCGGAGCGCGCGTCGGATACGGCCTTTGCGCCCCGATGGCTAAGCAAGTCTTTAAGCTGGACTTAAACCCCTTCCGCGTCTCCAACCTTGGACGAAAGGCTGCCGTGGCGGCCCTGCGCGACAAAAAATACTACAACGCCCTTGCGAAAAAACTGGATACAGCGCGAAGCGGCTTTATCCAAAAGATGAACACGCTCAAAGGCGTAAAGGCCTTTGACAGCGCGGCAAACTTTGTCTTTATCCACTTTGACAACAAAATCGACACGCAGGCGCTTAAGGACTACTTGGCCGACAACGGAATCCTTACCCGCCTTTGGACCGAAAAGGGCCAGCTGGCCATGCGCGTGACAGTCGCTCCAAAGGCTTGGATGGACAAAGCCTACAAGCTTATCGCCGCCTTTCTAAAGGAAAAGAAATAATGATCGCAAACCAAGCGCTTTTGTACATCGACCCGGGCACGGGCAGCATGCTTTTCTCAATCTTGATCGGAGCCTTCGCCACCCTGTTCTTTTTGTTCAAGGCCTTGTGGCTTAAGGTAAAGCTTTTTTTTAGCGCCGACAAAAAGACTTTTAAGGAAGACAAGAGCTACAAAAAATACGTGATTTACTGCGAGGACAAGCGCTATTGGACCGTCTTTAAGCCGATTTTGGACGAATTTGAGGCGCGCCAAATTGACGTCACCTACTACACCTCATCCAAGGACGACGGAGTCTTTGACCAAAGCTACAAGCATGTGGCGGCCGAATACATCGGAGAGGGAAACACGGCCTACGCAAAGCTGAACCTTCTTTCCGCCGGAATCGTGGTCATGTCCACTCCAGGCCTAGACGTTTACCAACTAAAGCGCAGCAAAAACGTAAAGCATTACTCGCACATTTTCCACTCGCCCACCGACTCGTCGATGTACCGCTTGTTTGGCCTGGACTTTTTTGACTCGGTCCTTATGACGGGCGACTACCAGGCGGAGGACATCCGCTTTTTGGAAAACTTGCGCGGCATACAAAAAAAGGATTTGGTCACCGTCGGCTGCACGTACCTTGACTTGATGCAAGAGCGCGTAAAGGAACTTCCGACCGAGGAAGGACATAAGTTCACTGTCCTTGTATCTCCCACTTGGGGAAAGAGCGGCCTTCTTACCCTTTACGGCGAGCGTCTTTTGGATCCGCTTGTCGCCTCGGGCTTTAAAGTCATAATCCGCCCCCACCCCCAGTCAAAGATCTCGGAAAAAGAAATGCTTGACCGCCTAAGCGAGCGCTACAAGGACGCATCAAACGTTGAATGGAACTACGACAGGGACAACATTCACTGCCTTAACAGGGCCGACATAATGATAAGCGATTTTTCGGGCATCATATTTGACTACACCTTCTTGCTTGACAAGCCGGTCATTTACGCCAACGCGCAAATGGACCTAAAGCCCTACGACGCTTGGTACATCAAGCATGAGTTGTGGGAAGTCGCCACCCTGCATAAAATGGGAATCGCAATCAACGAGGCCGACTTTGGCCGCATAAAGGAAGTGATTCAAAACGCATCCGACAGCCCCGCCCTCAAAGCCGCCCGCGACCAAGCCAAGGCCGAATCTTGGCAGCATATCGGAGAGGCTGGAAAGCGAGCCGCAGACTTTATGATTGGGGTTGTGGAAGAAAAAAAACAAGCCAGGAGTTAAGAATGAATAAAATCGCAAAAAACGTAACATTAACACTTTCAGCGCTTGCCGCGCTTTGTTTGGCCGCGCTTTATCTTGCGCCACTGCAAGCCGCGCTTATCGCCCTGGTGGAGCGCGTTAAGGACGACGACATTCGCGACGTCTTCTGGAAGCAGCAAATGATCGCCTTTGCCACTTGCGGCATTCTCTTTCTTGCGATTCTAAACCTAGTCTTGTGGACAAAAAAAGGCCGGGATGTTTTTGGCGGCTTTTGCGCGGCCGTAAAGCAAGAATGCTCGTTTATAATCCAAAACAAAAAATACTTCATCTTCCTTTTGGCCGCGTATTCTTTGGGCTACTTTACGATCATCCGAGGAAACTTTTGCCACATAGCGATTGACGACCTTACGCGGCAGCTTGAAGGATGCCGCGAATGGGTCAACTGGTACCGCTACATAGACGAGTTTGGCTCAATACTATTGCACACGTCGACTCGCTTGATGGACATAGCGCCGCTAACTCAATTCATCGCGATTTTCTTTGTTTCGCTGGCGTCTTTTGTCGCGGTCCAAGCCGCGACGGACAAAAAGATGTGCTGGTTTGCCTGCATCGCCTCGCTTCCAATCGGCCTTTTTCCGTATTTTTTGACCAACATCGCCTACCGCTTTGACAGCCCCTACATGGCAATTTCTGTCTGCGCCTGCGTGATTCCCTTTGTCTTTAGAGAAAACAAAGTCAATTACGCCATAGCGTCAGTCCTTGGCGTTTTGGCGATGTGCACGTCTTACCAAGCCTCCAGCGGAATATACATCGTCTTTACGATGTTCGTTGTCGTAAAAATGATTTTGGACAACGAAAGCTGGAAAGAAATCGGATGCTTTGTTCTCATTTCAATTTGCTGCTACGCGGCGACGCTTATCTTCTTTAAGCTGACTTTTATGGAACGGGAATTCAAGCCGGGAACCATTGACGAACGCACGGACCTTGCTTATGTGGCAAGAAACGCCGTTAAATACATGACTACGATTTGGACAGGCTTTAAGGGAACTCTCGCAAGGCCCTTGTTTATCATTGCGGCGCTGACAAACGTTGCGGCAACGATTGCGGTTTCAAAGAAAAGCAAAGCCGCAAGCGTCCTGTCAACCCTTTTGTTTTACGCGCTTGCCATTCCGTTGTCATTTGGCGTTTACATCGCTATGGCGGAACCATCGTGGCGGCCAAGAGGCATGTACGGCATAGCCTCTTTTGTCGCGGCCAGCATGCTTTTGCTTTTCATCAATTCCGAAAAAGCGAACAAAGCGGTAAGAATCTTTGGAAGAGTTCTCGTCTTTGCGGTAAGCTATTGCTTTATGGCCTTTGCCTTTGCTTATGGAAACGCCCAGTTTGAGCAAGTAAAATACGCGGAATTCAGGTCCCGCCTTTTGGCAAACGACCTTGCGACGGTGATGAAAGACTACGACAACTCGCAAGAGGCTGAAATTATTTTTTGCAACGGAATAGACTACGCTCCGGCGGTAAAAAATTTGATCAACGTCTATCCATTGGCGGGCTTTTGCGTTGACACTTATTGCATGGGAGACAGCTACACCCAATGGATTTTGGCGGCGATTGGAATCGTGGAAAGAACATCCGACGACGACCAAGCGCCGGCGGACCTAAGCCTTCCGGTCTTGCATGAAACAAGGTACCACAAAATTCAAGGACAAGGAAACCGATATCTCGTAACGTTCAAAAATGAAAGCGTCAAAGTAAAAGGCACTGGAGATTTTGTAACAGACTAAAAAAGGAGAAAATGCATGACCCAAGCAAAAAACAAAAAAACAAGCGAAAACACAATCAGCCTTATCGTCCCCTGCTACAACGAGGAATCCAACGTAGAGCCATTCCACAAAGAGATTTGCAGGGTCTTCCAGCAAATAAAGGGCGCGGACTTTGAGCTTATGTTCGTTGACGATGGTTCCAAGGACAGCACGTTTGAAAAAATCCAAGAACTTCGAAAAAATGACAAGCGCGTAAAGTGCGTTTCTTTTTCGCGCAACTTTGGAAAAGAGGCGGCCTTGTTTAGCGGCATTAGGGCGGCAAGCGGAGACTGCGCGGTTGTTTTGGACGCGGACTTGCAGCATCCGCCAGAGACGATAATCGAGATGGTCAAGCAATGGCGCGAGGGATACGAAGTCGTTGAAGGAGTCAAAAGCGACCGCGGAAAGGAAGGCCTTTTGCACAAGGCCTTTACAAAAATCTTTTACGGAATGATTAGCAAGGCCGTAGGAATGGACATGCGGGACTCCTCAGACTACAAGCTTTTGGACAGAAAAGTCTTGGACGAGCTTTCGGCCTTAAAGGAGCGAAATACATTCTTCCGCGCCCTGTCCTTTTGGGTGGGCTTTAAAAAGACAACAGTTTACTACGAAGTCGCCGAGCGAGCGAGCGGCCAGTCCAAGTGGTCCACAAAATCGCTTATAAAATACGCGATTAACAACGTGATTTGCTTTAGCTACGCGCCGCTTCAAATCGTAACGGGCGCTGGAATCACCTTCATGCTTGTGGCGGCGGTTTTTGGAATCGACGCGCTTTTATCTTTCATCCAAGGAAAGGCCGCAAGCGGCTACCCGACTTTGATTTTCTTGGTGGCCATCGGAATCGGAGGCATTATGATCAGCCTTGGAATAATCGGCGTTTACATCGCCCAGATTTACGACGAAGTAAAGGGCCGCCCGCAATACATCGTAGGAAAAAAACTTGATGGAAAGAATTGACTTTCACGCGGACGACTACGCGCTTACAGAAAATTCGGACAACGACATAATCGCGCTTTGTAAGCAAGGAAAGCTTGACAGCATTAGCGTTATTCCAAACCTAAAGATATTCGACTCCGCCGCCAAAAAATTCTTGGCGGCAAAAAAAGGCTTTCCAAAGGAAGTGAAGGTTTCTGTCCACTTAAACGTGATGGAAGGAAAATGCCTTTCGGACAAGGCCGCCCTCCCCGACTTGGCGGACAGCGACGGATATTTCAACACCTCGTGGGGAAAGCTTTTCCTGGCCTCGCTAAACCCGTTAAAAAGGAATAAAATCCGCTTGCAGCTAAAGGCGGAAATAATCGCGCAAATAAAGCGCTCGATTGATTCGGGACTTTGCGACGCGGCGGCCCTTAGGCTGGACAGCCACCAACATCCGCACATGATTCCGGTTTTCTTTGACGCGCTCTCCGACGCTTTGGCGGAACTGCGAATAACGCCGGAATACGTCAGGAATTCGCGCGACCCAATCTCATGCTATCTTTTTGTTCCGGCGCTTTGGAAATATTTTTCGCCCGCAAACATCGTAAAGTGCTTGATACTAAACCATTTCGCGCGCCGCGTTGAGCGCTGGCAAAAAAAGAACGGATTAGGTCAAAACCTTTTGTGCGGCGTCTTCTTCAGCGGCTTTATGGGGGCTGAACGGGTTCAAAAGGCCCTGCCCAATTTTACAAAAAAATGCCAAAGGCGCGGCGCCACATTGGAGCTTTTGTTCCACCCGGGAACAGTCATCTCCGCAGAACTAACGGACGAGTTTACCAAGCCAGGCTTTAACGAATTCCACCTTTCGGAAGGAAGAAAAATGGAGCGTGACGCGCTGGAAAAAATCGCGCCGCAAGGAGAATAGCGAATGTTCTACACACTAGTCATCTATCCGCTTACGCAGATAATCGAATTCGTCTACAGCTTTTGCTACAAAATTTTCGGCAACACAGGAATTTCGGTAATTGGAGTCAGCTGCGCGGTAAGCCTTTTGACATTGCCGCTTTATATTGTCGCCGAACATTGGCAGCAAGTGGAGCGCGACATTCAAAAGCGCATGAAGGGCGAAGTGGACAAAATACGCGACGTCTTTCACGGAAACGAGCGCTATATGATTCTATCGACCTACTACCGCCAGCAGCGCTACCACCCGATAATGTCCTTGCGCTCGGCCTTTGGCCTTTTGATACAAATCCCCTTTTTCACCGCGGCCTACGCCTGCCTTTCCAACATGAGCGCCTTGCAGGGCCAAAGCTTTTTGTTCATACGAGACATGGGAGCGCCGGACGCCCTTTTTAAGATTGGAAGCTTTGACGTAAACGTCCTTCCCATCGCGATGACGCTCATCAACATGGTTAGCGGAACCTTGTACACGCGAGGCCTGTCAATCCGAGACAAAATCCAGACATACGGCTTGGCGCTTGTCTTTGTGGCTATCCTTTACAAAAGTCCCGCCGGCCTTGTAATGTATTGGACGATGAACAACGTCTTTAGCCTTGTAAAAAACGTCTTTTACAAGCTTAAGAATCCCGTAAAAACTCTGTACATTATCGCATGCGCCTTGGTGACGGCCTTTATCGTTTGGCTTTTCGCCGGCCGGGTTCTTTCGCCAAAGCGCGCGGCGCTAGTTTCTTGCGTTCTAGGCCTTGTTTACGCAGCGCCCCTAATAGTGAAATTCGCAAATTATTTGGCTCAAACACAGTTGCGCTCTCTTACAGAAAACAAAAAGCAGACAAGCTTGCTTTTTGTCTCGGCGTGCGCGGGGCTTTGTGTCCTATGCGGCCTTGTGGCAAGCTCTGCGCTGATTTCGATCAACCCCACGGAGTTTTGCGGAATAAAAAATTACGAAAACCCGCTTTTCTTTATCAAAAACACATTCTTGCAGTCAATAGGCTTTTTTATAACTTGGCCCGTATTGATTTTCTTTCTTTACAACAACAATAAAAAAATCCAAGCGCTCCTCGCCTATTTTATGGCAGCTTCGTTCTTTTGCGCGCTTGCGAACTTCTTTTTGTTCAGAGGAAGCTATGGAAACATATCAACTTCGCTTGTTTTTACCACGGCGTCTTCGGTAGACTCGCCGATAAAGCAAATCGCCCTTAACTTGTCGCTTTTGCTCTTTATATTCGCCGCCGTTGCTGCCATCGCGTTTATAAGAAAATCTTTTGCAACGATTTTCGCTTGCGCCACGGCCACGCTGGCCCTTTTTTCTTTTGGAATTTACAACGCAAATACAGTCAACACGGGCTACTCAGACTACGCCAACATGTCAGTCAAGCAGGCCACCCATGTCAAACCTATCTTTCATTTTTCAAAAACAGGAAAAAACGTCCTGCTCTTATACCTTGACCGCGCGCAGTCAAAATACTTGCAGGCTATTTTTGAAGAATGCCCCGAATTATACAGCCAATTTGAAGGTTTTACATACTACCCTCAAACGCTTTCGCTCAACGGGCACACGCTAATGGGCTCTCCGCCGTGCTTTGGCGGTTACGAATACTCTCCCGCGGCGATTAATAAAAGGCCGGGCGACAAACTTGTGGACAAAACGAACGAAGCGCTTTTGACTCTTCCTAGAATCTTTACCGAACAAGGCCAAGATTTCTCTGCCACGGTGACAGACATGCCTTGGGCGAGCCATACATGGATTCCCGACCTAAGCATATACGCGCGATACAATAAAATCGACGCGCTACAAACGGATTCGGCATATGATGACTATTGGTTTAAGAACCATAAAGAATTTGAACACCTAGCGAACAAGGCCGCAATATTAAAAAGGAACCTTTTGTGGTACGGATTTTTCAAAATCTCCCCGCTTGCCTTGCGCCCCGCATTTTACAATCAGGGAAGCTATTGGTCTACAGAAGAGTCAAACGAAGACTTTATGAACTTTTTGGACGGCTACAGCGTTTTGGAAATTCTTCCGCAGCTTACCGACACGCAGGCAAAGGCCCAAAACTCCTTTATCTGCTTTGTGAACAACACGACGCACGATGACTATCCCTTGCAGGCGCCGGATTTCGCTCCATCCTTGGAAGTGACAAACAAGGGAAAGTCAAAATTCGCCCAAAATTCAGACTATGCGGTTAACGCAGGCGCGCTAAAACGGGTCGGAGAATGGTTTGGCTTCTTAAAAGAAAACGCAATATACGACAACACAAGAATCGCAATAGTGGCGGACCACGGCCCTGAATTTGGCGAAGACGATTTCTTTAAGGATGATGAAAAGTTTAAAGCCATAAATCCAGGAAAATACCATCCGCTTTTGATGTTCAAAGATTTTAACGAACATGGCGCGCTAAAAATCGACGAAACCTTTATGACAAACGCCGACATTCCGCGCATGCTTGCAAATGGAATCGTCAAAGAACCGACAAATCCGTTTACAGGAAACGCGCTAAAAGCCGACAAAACAAACGGCGTTTATGTTTCAACAAGCGACATCTTTACGCCTTTGCAAAACAAGAACAAATACACGCTTAGCGTAAATGACGATGAATGGTACCGCGTCCGGGACAACATCTTTGACTCGGCGAACTGGACACAGGAGGTTCCGCAATGAGCGCGCAAATTCTTACGCTTTACATCGACCCAGGCACAGGCAGCATGCTCTTTTCCGTCTTTATCGGAGCGGCGGCAACCTTGATATTTTTGGCAAGAGCGGTGGTGATAAAAATCCAGATATTGTTCGCCGGAAAAAAGGCGCGCGAAGCCTTAAAAGCCGGCCGAAAAAAGTTCGTCATTTACAACGAGGGAAAACAGTATTGGAACGTCTTTAAGCCAATACTAGACGAATTTGAAAATCGCGGGCTAGAGCTTTCATACTTGACTTCGGACGCAAATGACCCCGCGCTGCAAGGCGGATGGAAATTCGTAAAGGCAGAATGCATCGGACAAGGCAACAAGGCCTTTGCCCGCCTTAACCTTTTGGCAGCCGACATAGTCCTTATGACAACGCCGGGCCTTGACGTTTACCAAATGAAGCGCAGCAAGAATGTCAGCCACTACGCGCACGTCCGCCACGGAACAGGAGACGCGACGATGTACCGCCTGTTTGGAATAGACTACTTTGACTCCATCTTGCTTACCGGCGACTGCCAAAAGGACGACATACGATATCTAGAAAAGGCGCGCGGAACCAAAGAAAAAGAGCTTGTCACCGTAGGCTGCTCCTACCTTGACGAGCTAAAGAAAAAGATGGACGCCATTCCAAAAGAGGAAGGCCATAACTTTACAGTCCTTGTCTCGCCGTCTTGGGGCCCCAGCGCGATTCTTTCAAAATACGGAGAAAGGCTTTTGGACCCGCTGGCCGACACCGGCTGGAAGATAATCATTCGCCCCCACCCCCAATCCGCGAAGTCGGAGCCGCAAATTCTTGAGCGCCTAAAGGCCAGGTACCAAGGCCGCGACAACATCGAGTGGAACTTTGACCGCGACAACATCTACGCGATGAAAAGGGCGGACATAATGATCTCGGACTTTTCTTCTATCATTTACGATTACACTTTCCTTTGCGACAAGCCGGTGATGTACGTAAACGCGGCCTTGGATCTTCGCATGTACGACGCAAGCGAAGTCTACAATCCGGACGGAAGCGTAAAAAAGGCCTGGCAGTTTGATACGATAGAAAAAATCGGCATAGAATTAAAGGAAGAACAATTTGCCAAAATCAAGCAGGTGATTCAAGAGGCAAGCGATTCGCCCGCCTTGGCCGCCGCGCGAAAGGCGGCAAAAGAGCAAGCCTGGATGCATATAGGAAGCGCCGCAAAGAACATCGCGGACTTTATGATTAAAAAGCAAGGAGAATTGGAATGCAAGCGTTGATTTTGGCGGCGGGAACAGGAAGCCGCCTAAAGCAGTACACACAAAAAGTGCCAAAGTGCATGGTGCCGGTAAACGGCGTTCCTATGATTGAGCGCGCGATTGACTCCCTTGTGGAGGCAGGCATAAAAAAGCTTTACATCGGCCTAGGCTATAAGGCGGACGTGTTAAAAAATTTCATCGCGGACACTTTTACACAGGAACGCTTGCACGGAATGGAAATAGATTTTGTCGAAAACCCTGTCTACGACAAGACTAACAACATCTACTCCCTCTGGCTGGCCCGCGACATTTTCGCGCAAGACGACACCATTCTCTTGGAAAGCGACCTTGTGTTCAAAAAAGACTTGATAAAGAATTTGGTGCAGGCAAAAGAAAAAAACCTTGCCGTGGTAAGCCGCTACGAAGACTGGATGGACGGAACTTGCGCCACGCTGGACACAGACAAGAACATCCTTGACTTTATCCCTAAAAGCGCCCAGAACCCAGCCGACGCCGCCAACTACTACAAGACCGTGAACATCTACAAGTTTGGCCGAGACTTTACCCAGTCCTACTACCTGCCCTTTTTGCAAACCTTTATGGACGTTTTTGGCAAGAACAACTACTACGAAACCTGCCTAAAATTTTTGGCCCAAACCGACCCAACATTGCTAAAGGCCTATCCCATTCCCGGCGACGTTTGGTACGAAATCGACAACCCCGACGACCTTCGCGCGGCGGAAAAGAGGTTCTAGCGAATCTTATTGACAAAACTTCACATAAATATATACTTATATAAATATGAAATTCTCCATTGTTGTGCCTGTATACAACGCAGAAAACTCGATAGCGACATGCATTGACTCTATAAAAAATCAAAGCTACAATGATTTTGAGTGTTTTTTAGTCGACGACGGCTCTGACGACACAACAACGACAATCTGCAAGTCAAAAATCCAGGACGACAAGCGCTTCAAGTTAATAACACAAAATAACAACGGAGTTTCCCCCGCAAGAAACACTGGCTTAAATAAAGCCACAGGCGACTATATTGTTTTTGTCGACAGCGACGACTGGATAGAAGCAAACCTTTTGGAAGAGTTGAATAAAAACGCGGACGGCCAAATCATACAGTACGGCTTTTACGCCATAACATCAAGGGGCTCTAAAAAGAGGGAACATTCAAACGGAGCGCTTGACATAAAGGCCGGCAACATGGCGGCGGTTTGGAGGCACGCCCTTCCGCGGGAGCCGATTAAAAACTTGCGCTTTATCGATACCTTGGGCGGCGGCGAAGACTACCTTTTTCTAAACCAAGCGCTTAACATTATCGGCTCGGTAAAAACACTTTCAGAGTGCCTTTATCATCACAATTTTGGAAACCAAAAAAGCATAATGAACAACACAAACCTCGCGCTTTTAGAGCAGCAAATCATCGCGACTAAAGAAGCGCAAGAGG
>JAEEGL015225058.1_pt1 | contig 17820 bp, 14 predicted proteins | sample 9134231 | NCBI WGS metagenome assembly JAEEGL01 (sample SAMN16246548, study PRJNA631951) | gut metagenome | biome: gut microbiome; feature: rumen; material: fiber-attached | host: Bos | place: Iran: Karaj | collected 2018-10 | reverse complement strand
TGATAAGAAAAATGTTTCCACCAAATCATCAGCATGATGCCCAAGAGCTAATTTATTGCAACCAAGCTTAATTGCTGTTTCCGATAAAATTCCTCTTCGCATTCTTGTGCATAAACTGCAAGGATTCTGCTCTTTTCTAACTTCAAATAAAATCTCATATATCTGCGTGGGCACGATGTGATATTCCACGTCTAGTGTCTTGCATAATTCTTCAATTTTTGAAAAATCAGTTGCTCCATTAAACATATCCACAGTGATTGCCACAAGTGAAAACTTTTTTGGAAAATATCGACGCAGTGATGCCAAACAACTAAGAAGAGTCAAGCTATCCTTACCTCCACTTACCCCCACGGCTACTTTATCACCATCTTCAATCATGTTATATTCTTCAATAGCTTTTCTAATTTTTCCTTGAATACTTTGCATAATTTCCTCCAAAATTCAATAGATTATACTAAAAAACTTCCTAAAAAGCAAGAGTTTATCATTTTTTAACAATTCCTCTTTAATTTACATATAAAACTAGGGAGTTACTATGAGAATTGAACTACAAATTGCTCTATACTATCTTACACATAAGTCAACCGTTAGAGAATGTGCATTAGTGTTTGGAATAAGTAAGAGCACGGTGCATAACTATCTGCATCATAAATTAAAAGTTATTAATCCTAAGTTATATAAAAAAGTGAGTGTGCAAGCACAACTCAACTTTAATGAAAAACATATTCGTGGTGGTTTCGCCACAAAACTTAAGCATCAATACTCTCTTTTTTAGGTTTAAACACAAACCACCAGAGCATTGTGGTAAACACAGTTAAACATACAAAACTTAGAATAACAAAATAAATCCACGGTTGCGCCTTTTGGTTCCACTTTGCATAAAAAGTATATACTGCCCCATCACTCCCTAAGATTAATGTGGTGTCAGCCACTTGTTGAGTGCAATACTTGTCGGTAAACCAACCACCGAATTCATAGCCTTCTCGTGTTGGATTTTTATCCTTTATCACATAGAATGCAATCGTTCCATAGTCAACTTGCTGGCTGTCATATTCAGCGCCACTAAATTTTATTGTAATCCTATTTAACCTAATGCTAGCCCAAACAGTTTTGTCTCCATAGCTTTCTTCAGTTATGTTAGTGGCAGGTTGCGTAAAATCAGCATCGTCAAACCACCCCATAAACACATATCCCGTAAACGACGGTGTCATTTCTTGTGAGGAGAAGTCTATTGTGTCACCTTTTTTATATTTCATTGTCTCTGGGAAAATACTAATTCCCGCCACTCCATAAGAAGGTAACCCCTCAAATGTAATCTCGTACTCTTTTTCTTCCGTCTGCACTTTAAAATCTATGGTATCCGTTGTAAGTGTAAATCCAGCTGGCAGTGAAAATGTAACATTTTCCTCTGTCGCGTTTTTCGTCATATCAGAATATCTTGTCCCAACTTTTACTAGCCAAGTTGTAGATTCTATGTCATATTTTGTATAATCGATGTCTGGTAAAGGAAGTGCTAAACTACTTAAATTTTCTCTAGCATATGACAAAGGCAAATCATTTCCATTGATGTCTTTACTTATCAAAGTGGTGTCAAACCAATAATTTAGCGTAACCTGCTCCACATTTTGTGATTCACCACCTTGTTCACCACCAGTTTCACCACCAGATGGATTTTGCTCTTCATTGCCTGTAGGTTCATTGTTGGATGCTTGTCCATCCCCTTCTGAGCCTTCATTGTTCGTTTGGTTATCTAGCTCGGTTCCCGTTTCGGTTCCCCCTTCTCCATCAGCAAACACTGTTTTAATCGGAAGAGAAAATATAAAAAATGATATTATCAATAAAAAACTAATCAAAATCAGAGAGTATTTTTGTGCCATAAGCACCTCCGACTTATATTATAACCAAAAATGGTAAATTTTGCAAATACTTTTTTGAAAAAAAAATAAAAATATGCGATGCATATTTTTATTTATCCTTTTCGTCGAAGTCATCAAAATCTTCAAACTCATCTTCGTCATCATCGTCATCGTCGTCGTCATCATCCTCGTCATCGTAGAAGTCGTCATCGAACTCTTCATCAAAATCATCTTCAAATTCATCTTCCGCTTCATCTTCAGGTTCTTCATCAAGTTCTTCTTCATTAAACTCAATGTCATTAATTGGAGGTAAAGACAAATCTAGATCATCAATGTTACTTAAATCATCTTCATCGATGTCAATTGTGTTGACCATTTCGCCAAGTTCGTCATCATTATCAATTTCCATGACCTCATCATCGTCTGTTTCATTCCAATCACTATCGATTTCAACTTCGCGATCATCATCTAGTTCTTGTTCATTACGGCATGATGCACAACAATCTTCATCTTCTCGAATATAGTTTGTCTTACAAATTGGACAGATTTCCATAGCAGACAAATCATCAGGTTCTTCTTCTCCGCGATTATATGCCCCTTCCATTTCTTTCTTACACACGCTACACAAGCCATCTTGTTTGTTAATGTAATTTAATTCACATCTAGGACAACGAATAAATTCAATTTTCTTTTCCACTATACTCACCTTTTTATTTTTGTTTGCACATATTATATATAGTTATCCAAGAAAAGTAAAGGAAATATTCGCATTTTTTTAAAAATTTTTAAAAATTTTTCTAACAACCATCGATAATCATCTTATCCGCCACCAATGCAATAAATTCGCCATTCGTTGGTTTTTCATTAGTTCCATACACCTGAAGGCCAAAAACAGAGTTGATATTTTCAATTTTTCCCCGATTCCACGCCACTTCAATCGCATGACGTATTGCACGTTCAACTTTGCTTGCGGATGTAGAGAACCTTTCTGCAATGCTCGGATAAAGTTTTTTCGTGATACTATTCACAATTTCAGGGCTATCGACAGCCATTTTTATTGCTTCACGCAAGAATTGATAACCCTTTATGTGTGCTGGAATACCAACAGTTATGAAAATATTACTAATCTTTTCATCTAAGTTATGATTAGTTTCATTTCTTACTCGATATTCACTAACCAACGAATCAACTTTATTTTGTGCGTTATTAGTTTGTGTCCGATACACACTCATAATTCGCTTATCGATTGTTTCCACACTAAAAGGTTTCACCAAAAAATCGTTTGCCCCTAATTGCATCGCTTTATGCACGAAATTGTCTCCAATCAATGCCGTGGTGATTATCACTTTTGTGTTTGGACATTCTTGTTTTATCTCTTCTAGAACTGTAAAACCATCTTTGTTTGGCAAAACTAAATCCAACAGCACCACATCAGCTTGGGCATTTTTAACGTCAACGCATGCATTCAAGCCGTCACCACTTTGTAAGACTAAATCATAGTTAGGGTTATCCATAAAAAACTTTGTCATCTCTTGCTTCATCTGTAAACTATCATCAATAATTGCCAATTTTATTTTATTCATTTTCTATCTCCTCGCTAAATATATCCAAATTATACGAAACCATGCTTCAATAAGCAAATATTTTACATTAAAGAAAAGAGCGAGTTTTGTCAAGTTTGCATTCATTTTTGACTTAAAAGATCGAAAATACGTCATATATCAGATTTTTATTCATATTTTGCTAACCATGTATAATTATTTTAAAAATTGACATTTTATCGTTTAGGAGAATAATTATGTTTAATCTAATCACTTTTTTTATATCGATGTTTGGTTGCATAAATTGGCTGGCTATTGGGCTTTTTCAATTTGACATTATTGCAGGAATTTTCGGTAGTCAAGCTAGTTTTATTAGCCGATTCATCTACGTAATCATTGGTATTTGCGCTTTATATATTCTAATCGTAGCACTTGTCAGAAAGGGGCATCTTTTCACCCCAGCAAGCTCTAACTCAAAACAAAAAAAGTGAATCTAAGGTTCACTTTTTTCATTACGAAATGCTTTGATATTTAAATTTGAATTATTGTTATCCCTGGATTGATGTAATATAGCTCAGTGTCACCAAGCACATCAGGGCAAATCTTTTTTATCTTCGCAGCCACACTACTCGATTGCCACTGTTCACCTTTCACAAAGTCAGATATAAACTTACTGCGTTTCTTTTCAACAAGCCAAATAGAAAGAGCTTTCTTAATCTCTCCGCCAACGCCATGAGAACCATAGCCATGAATCACCTTTACAGCACTCACGCCTTCACGTCGAGCCACTTCAATTTCAATTTCAAGCATTGCTAAAGCCAAAGCAACAGTCGGTTGATCTGCCTTTAAATTAATTGTTTTGTATCGCAAAACTCCTCCTAATTATTTTCAATTTTATTTCTTAGTTGACCACAAGCGCCATCAATATCATCGGCCATTGTGCGCCTAATTGTAACTGAAATCTTCATGTTGGTAAGCCACTCTGCAAATTGTTCTGCATTTTTTCTATTCACAGTTTTAAGTTCACGTTCTTTAACTTCATTTAAAGGAATTAAATTCACATGAAGAGGAAAACCACGCAAAATTAACGCAAGCTGTTTAGCGCAATCAAACGAGTCATTCACCCCTTTAATGAGTGCATATTCAAACACCACCCTTCGCCCTACTTTTTCAAAATAGAATTTGGCCGCATCGATAATTTCTCTAATGGAATATTTATTCGCAATTGGCATTATTGACTTTCGTAATTCATCAAAAGGCGCATGCAGAGAAATCGTTAGAATTATCGGCAATTTTTCATCTGCAAGTTTACGAATGTTTGGCACAATTCCACATGTAGACACACTAATATTTCGAGGTGACACATTAAGGCCATCTTTGCTTGACACAAGATGAAGAAACTTAACCACATTGTCATAGTTATCTAGAGGCTCGCCACTCCCCATAAGCACAATGTTAGTCACCTTTCGAAGTTTGCCAGCCTTTCCTCCTAAGAGAGCATTAACTAGTAACACTTGGCTTAAAATCTCTCCTGCAGTAAGATTCCTTACTAACCCATTTAATGTTGATGCACAAAACTTACATCCCATTCTACAACCCACTTGAGTCGAAACACACAAAGAGAACCCATACTTATATTCTAGTAAAACTCCCTCAATAATGTTGCCATCGCTTAATTCATAGGCAAACTTGCGTGTGCCATCACGGCTAACTTGTTCTGTGTGAATCTTCAATGGAAAATCTGCAAAACGTGAAAGTAACTTTTCTTTAAGTTCTGCACTAATATTTGAATACGACGAAATTGATTTACCCAAATTAACATTATCCAAAATTTGTTTTGCTCTAAAAGGTTTTTCACCATATTCTTCCATCAAAGCTTTAAGTTCTTCTAAACTATAATCTTGTAAAATTTCCATAACTAATCCTTTATAATATCATTTACCACAGTTTGGGCAAGCAGTATTCCTGCAGCGCAAGGCACAAAAGCAGTGCTCCCCAGCACTTCTATTTTTTGTGGCTTTTCAGTTGAAAACACGCATTTTAGTCGTTCAATTCCAATTTGCTTACATTTCTTTCGCATCACACTAGCTAACGGGCACACACTTGAATTGTATAAATCATCCACTCTTAACTTTGTTAAATCAAATTTCTTAGCAGTCCCCATGCAACTAATCACTGGAACAAAAGCCTCAGTTGCCCGTTTTATTATTTCTAACTTTGCATTCACATCATCTACAGCATCTACCACATAATCAAATTGCGAAAAATCTAGCTTTGTTTGCTCCGAAAACTTTTCACAAAGAGGAAAAATTCTCACATCTTTGTTAATATCCACACAACGCTGTGCGCATACATCAGCCTTACATTTCCCAATGCTTGAATGAGTGGCTAAGATTTGCCGATTCAAATTCGACAGCTCAAACTTATCGTTATCCACGACTGTTAAACTACCAATTCCAGAACGAACCAAAGCTTCCACTGCATTTCCTCCAACGCCTCCAAGCCCCACCACTAGCACATGACTTTTTTGTAATTTTTCAAACTTACTCTTTCCAATTAATGAAATTAATCTTTCAAACTGATTCATCATTCTTCCTTAAAAACAATTTATTTGCATTTTCTTTTGTTACATTAGCAATGTGAACCACATCTGTGTTTCTCACTTTAGCCAAACACTCTGCCACATAACTAATATTTTCACTTGTGTTTATAGTTCCACGAGGAAAGCCACTAGGAGCCATAGATGGCGAATCGGTTTCGATAAGCAATTTTTCATCGGGCACCATTGCTGCTAAATTACGTAGGTTTACATTCCCCTTATATGTTAAATTTGCTGCAAAAGAAACATAGCACCCTCTAACTAACGCTTGAGCCAAATCATCCTTGCTTCCACAAAAGCAATGCAATGCACAAGGCACATTGACCCCATCGAAAAGAGACCAAAAATCATTAAATACGTCACCACGCAAATGAACACTCACCGGCAAATTGAACTCTTTAGCTAAATGAAGTTGGTCACTTAGCACTTTTTTCTGAAGTTCATAATTAGGATACCCACTATCAAGTCCTATCTCCCCAATCGCATGAATTTCATTTTTAAATTCGTTCACAAAGCTTAAAAACTGTGTTTTATTAAACGTCGTCACAAATTCAGGATACACACCAATGCTGAGTAAAAACTTTCTATTTTTTAAACAAAACTGCCTCACAAATTCAATATGCTCCATTCTATAGGTTGGAACAAGAACCCTTTCTATATCACTTAAATTTGCATGTTGAAGATCTATCTTCTCATCAAACAAATGTGCATGTGAATCAAAAAACATTTTTCCCCCATTTCATTATAACATAATTTAAATTTTGTTTCAACATATTAAAAACAAAAAAGCCCTAGGCTTTTATTGTTTTATATACACATAGATAGTGTCGCTTAGTTCTACGCTATTCAAGCTTTTACACTCGTATCCATTTATATTATAAAGGTGGCTTTGATACTTAACCGATGACTTAAACTCAAAATAGGTTAAATGATTACCACTAACATAATTCTTCAAGTCTTCTAAATCCAAAATATTATTAACATTACCATGCTCCACAGTTTGATAATAATTAAAAGTAGTGGTTGCATTTTTAACGCCTTCATCTTTCCTATCTAAATCGTATTGAGGGATTTCTTTCCCTTGTGCACTAAGAATCGGTCTAAGGTAATCGAAATATTCTTGAGTGAGAGCTTCATAATGCTTGTTCAGCTCAGCATCAGTCTTTAAAAAATATCTATGAGAAAAGTATTCCGTAGTATCCTCTCTTGGAGTGAAATCACTCCAAGTGGCATCTACCACATACCATTTCTTAGCTGAGCTATTTGGAACTTGTAAGTTAACTTTATTCCAAGCATGAGAACCACCTTCATTAACTAAACCAATTGCCTTGTAGCATTCAATATTTTCTAACCCACACATAAGTGAGAATGTTTTTGCAATTCCATCACACACGGCTTTTCCGTTATCGAATAACACACCTTCTATATAAAATCCACGATAATTATGAATTGTCTTTGATTTTTCTTGGTCGTTAGCTAGTGCATATAGGTTCATGTCATATTTTACGTTATAACACAACCATTCAAAAATTGCCAAGGTTTTTTCATAATCAGTCATACCATTATTGATAATTTTACGCAACACATTCTTGGCTGCATCATAGGCAAGTTTTGCTGGGCAAATCGATGGGAACACAGGCTCATAGCCTTTGTCCAACACAAAGTAGAGTTGATCTGAGGTGTAAATCATCACTTCCTTTGTTCGATCCTTTACAGGGAAAGAATCAAATTCACTACCTCGATACCCTGCATCCCCTTCACTTAAATGACTCACATTAGGTAATTGCCAATCAGCTCCATTCTCTTTTTTAGGCTCAAATTGCGTGTAGCTCCCTTCCATTGGGGTAATCTTACGCGCGTATTCTGGATGATTAAATGTGATATCTAAAAAGAATTTTTCAAAGCCATTTGTCTTCGATTGATATTTATAACTGATGTTCATGATTTCAGCATACGATTTAATTGCATAGTTTATATCACATACTCCGCCTTGATCACAAATTGAGCCGTTATACTTTGGCGCATAGTTATTACTTACAGTAAACATCATATTTTCAATTCTATAAAAAATTGCAAAATGAATAATATTTTTTAATTCCGTATAATTATCCGCACACAAATCAAAGTCTGAGCCTGCGTAAGAATAGTTACAATCGCTTAAATCCTCTTTCGTTATATCAGACTTATACCACATTAAGAAATTGGAATATGGGGAATTGTATTGTTCAGAGGAGCTCACCGCTTGAACTCCAACAAACGCACATACTTTATTTTCGACTAAATCAGAAATATCATAACTTGTTTTATTGTTAGATGCATCTTTATTAGCCTCCACTCTCTGTGTTCCGCCACCTAGTAAATTTACATTATACGCATTAATACCTGAAACATTGTTCCAAGACAATGTCTTATTATCTAAGTCAATACCTTGCACAGTGTTAGTTAACGTAAGATAATCAAAGTGCTGTTCTGCGCTAAATTCTGACGGAGCGAATTTACTTATATCATCGATATAGGCAAAAACACGCACTGTAAACCGTCCATAACCGCCAAGATTTCCATTGATGTCAAAATTGCGTTGTTTTGTCTGAAAAAAATACTCTTTATTATTCTCATCTACAAAACACAAACAATACTTAACCTCATCTTCTAGATCAGGAACAGCTACTGCATTCCAAATTGCTTTGTATACTTTATTTTCTTCGCGTACTTCAAAGCCCGTGGGAGCAGCTAGTCTTTCATCGGCCACACTCACACTTTGTGATTCAGAATACTCTGAATTGAAGTGGAAAAAGCCTTTTCCCAATGCACGAACTTTAATTTCTTTGATGTTGCCCTTTTGCAAATATGTAATCAAATTCACCGATGTATCGGTCGTGTTAAAATGAGGATTATCATCAATTACTACCTCATATCCACTTGCATTGCTTACCGGTTGCCATACTGCGTAACACCCCTCTATCGACACGACAGGTTGATCGACATTGCATCCACATCCAGCAAAAGCAAATCCAAACACTACAAAACAACACGCCAACATGATTATTTTAAAACTTTTCATAAACCCTCTCTCTTGTTTTTATTCTAGTTTACTCCTGATTGCTGGGTTAGTGGTACTAACCGTTTCTCCATTAATATCCTTGTAATCGACACAATACACTTCCGAGCTTAACGTATCTAATTCTGCTTCTAAATCCTCAAATGAAGTGTACGCTCTAAAATTAATTTTTATGTGAATTGTTTTATTAGCCCAAGGATTTGGATCGAATCCTGAATACACACAAACTCCTAAGCCCTTAAATGCATTAAATGCAACTCCAACTTCGATAGATTCTTTTGTATACATCACACCTTTGTGCCCTGGTTCAAAGGTAAACCTTGAATCCACATTGTTTAATGCAACATAAAGTTCTTCTGAATTCAAATTAGAATCTTCATCTTCTAACGAAATTTCAGCATACATTAAAATAAACAAATGAGCCGCCACTGATGTGTTTGTCACCAAAACACGTTCTTCAATTATATTATAGCTAATTGAATCTAAACTATAATTTTCCACTTTCACAACCCCATCTGTGACAACATTTGTCTCATTAGTGTAAACAGTCAGAGTAATATCACCAGTTTTATCCACTTCAATCGTAGGCCCGCCCTGCTCTGAAGTGTCATTCAAGCCTCGAATCACAAGTAAAGTTGCCAAACCTAAAAGCAACAACACAGCAAGTATTGCAGTGGCAATAATCACCACACGACGCACATTAATTGCCGAAACGACAGTGGCCGTGGTGGCTATTCCCATTCTAGCAAACATCAATTTTAAAGCCTTTACCTTACTAATCTCTGTCCAATAAAGTTTTCTAGGAATGTTAGCACTATAAAACTTTACATTCGGCACATAGTATTCAGAATTTAGTAAATATGGTTTCTTTACTTTTTTAATTTCTTTCTTTATGGCAAGATTTATTTCATTTATCTTATCCAAGCGTTGTTTGTCAGTCTCAGATATTTGTTGCTGTTCGCTGCGATATTCTTTAAAATCGCTATGCTCACTAATCATTGGCACCTCCTAGACCATGTTAGCTTTATATTTACAAAAAAATAGAACGTTTGTTTCCTTTATTCTATTTCTTTACTACAATTTTTTCTTTCCCACCAATATACGGACGAAGCACTTTAGGAATGTTGATTGAACCATCTGCATTTAGATTGTTCTCTAAAAGTGCAATCAATGCTCTAGTTGAAGCTAAAACAGTATTGTTTAAAGTGTGTGGATAATATGTTCCATCTTTGCCTTTGACTCTAATTCCAAGTCGACGAGCTTGTGCATCACCTAATGTTGAGCAAGACCCAACTTCAAAATATTTTTGTTGTCTTGGACTCCATGCTTCAACATCACAAGATTTCACCTTTAGATCAGCTAAATCTCCACTACAGCACTCTAACTGTCTGACTGGAATGTCTAAATTGCGGAAAATATCAACCGTGTAGCGCCACATCTTTTCATACCATGAAAAAGAATCTTCTGGTTTACACAAAACAATCATTTCTTGCTTTTCAAACTGATGCACTCGATAAATGCCACGCTCTTCAATTCCGTGTGCTCCAACTTCCTTTCTAAAACATGGTGAATATGAAGTCATCGTGATAGGAAGATCACTCTCTTTTAGAATTTGACCTTTGAATTTACCAATCATAGAGTGTTCACTCGTTCCGATTAAGTAAAGGTCTTCCCCCTCTATCTTATACATCATCGCTTCCATTTCTTCAAAACTCATTACGCCATCCACCACATCACTTCTAATCATAAATGGAGGAATACAATAAACAAAGCCTTTGTCTATCATATAATCACGAGCATAGTTTAACATTGCTGTAACAAGCCTTGCAGCATCACCAATGAGATAATAAAATCCACTCCCCGTAGTTCGACCAGCGCTCTCTTTATCTAACCCGCCAAAGCTTTCCAAAATCTCAGCGTTATATGGCACTTCGTATTTTGGCACTTTGGGTTCTCCAAAACGCTGAATCTCCACGTTTTCACTATCATCTTTCCCTATTGGCACGGTTTTATCCATAATGTTAGGGATAACCATCATACGTTTTTTAATCTCAAGTTGAAGTTTGTCTAGTTTAGTTTCATATTTTTTGATGTCATCATTAATTTTGCTAACTTTTTCTTTTACTGCATTAGCCTTTTGAACATTCTTTTCGCGCATAAGAGCGCCAACTTCTTCACTAAGCTTATTTCGCTCTGCCCGAAGAGTGTCAGCCTTATTTTTTAACTCTTTTGCCTTTTTATCAAATTCCAGCACTTCATCCACAAGCACAAGCTTATGATCTTGAAATTTTTTCTTAATGTTGTCTTTAACAAGATCAGGATTTGTGCGAATCAAATTTATATCTATCATATCTTACCTTCCAAATGTTAGTAATTTTATCAATTCTTGCTTATCAATTGCCATCAAAAATAAGTATAATCTAGGTCCTTTATCCTTGCCTAGTAACAAATTATACACAATTTCAAAGAAACGTTTTTGTCGAACTTTGTTCTGTTCACCATTTAATTTGGGAATTTCATATAACAAAGCTTGCATTTCTTCTACAGTAAAATCTTTTTCTTGTAAATTCTTAACTAAAGTTGAAATCCAATCTTTCTCTTCATTAAGCATATTTTCGTAGTATTCACAGTTAGGCTTTTTAAGTAGTGTTGAAATCGACTCAGGCGAATACTTTTTAAGCCACGTGGAAATTCGATTAAACCTATCTTCAATTTCTTCTCTTGTGCATTTATCTCCAATTTTGTTAAGCAAACTAACAAGCATATCCAAATCAAAATTCACAATAGGCGCAAATGAAGCAATTGTTTGAGCGCTGACAGGACAGCGTCGATAATTAGGATTGCATGAAAGAGCCATTTCTATAATACGCTTTACTGTTTCATCTGCCTCTCCCGATTGAACTGAATCATACATTCTATCAAATTCATGATACATTCTAAGCACATCATCATCAAAAGCCAAATCAAAGGCTTTCTCTGGAAGATTTCGTGTAAACAGCCACAAAATGATTTCAGGCGAATACACCTCAAGCATCATTTTAGGTGAAATGGCTCCCCCTTTACTGCTGTGCATATCACCTTTCAACCCTTTTATGCCAAGCCACTCATATCCTCGATACACAGGAGGTCTTCCGCCAAAAATTTTCTTTACAATCACGCTACTAACTTGATAACTTCCACCTTCTGTGCTGTGATCTTTTCCACCAGGTTCGAAGTTAACCCCTTCAACTGTCCAACGCATTGGCCAATCAACTTTCCAAACAAGCTTTGCATTGTGTTGAGTGCGCAAATCAAGCGTTCCATGATATCCACATTTGCATTCATAGCTAAGCACTGTGCTATCTTTGTCGCCAGTGATAACTGTGGTATCCTTTCCACATTTGTCACAGTAAATGTTGAGTGGATAGTATTTTTCTCGCTCGCCTTCGTCGGATTCTTGCGTCTTAAAACTGCTAATTATATCGTAAATTTCTTTTCGCTTTTTCACAGCCAAAATCATTTTTTCAGCGTAACGCCCTGACAGATATTGCTCCGATTGAAAAACGTGCTCAACTTCCACACCAAGCACCTTTAATGCGTCGATAAATGGTTGCTGAAAGCTTCGAGCCCAGCTTCGTTCCACACCATCTAAGCTTGGAGCAAGGTCAAGTGGCATTCCAATATACTTACTAAAACTTTGATCTGCATCAGCAGGGATTTTTCTAAGCCTGTCGTAACTATCCCAACTAAAAATAAATCTAACCTTTTTACCTTTATCACGAAGTGCTTTTACCACAAACCAACTAGTTACCACTTCTCTTAAATTTCCCATGTGGACCACGCCACTAGGACTAATTCCACTAGCACAAGTGTATTCAGCCACATCGGGGTAAGCGTTAATCACTTGCTCGGCAATTTCATCTGCCCAAAACATAACTTCATCTCCATAATGTATTTTAATTCATTTTACAATAATCCATATTCAAAGTCAAGGCAATTGAGCCAAATAATTAAATTATTGCATCAAAAGAAAAAAAGGCTTCACGCCTTTCTAACTTAATAGACTACTCAAACTATTATTTCCTTCGTGAATTGTTGCACCTTTAAGAATAGCTTTCCCTTTAATCTTGTCTTTATTTAAGCTTGTGCAATATTGAAAGGCATTTCGTCCAATTGTATTTAATGTATATGATGATGCGCTAGTTATTTCGAATTCCGTTAACTTTCTGCATCCTGAAAAGCAGTTCTCTGGGATCTCTTCTATCGATGTGGTTAGTGTCGCACTAGTCAAATTCTGACAATCAGCAAAAGCGCCTTCCCTTAAGCCAAAAGCTTCAACCGAACTAGGAACTGAAATGCTTGTTAATCCAGAACTCGAGAATGCTCTATCTCCTATGCTTTTTAGTGTGTTAGGTAGCGTAATACTTGTCAAACTTGTACAACCCGCAAAGGCATAATCTTCAATTGTCTCTACCCTTGTCAAAGTGCAACTTCTTAAGTTTGTGCAACCATAGAATGTCATAGTTCCAATAACCGCAGTTAGGCTTGGGTCAGAACTAGATATACTAACACTTTCTAGATTTTTACAGCCCCTAAAACATCCATCAATTGTGTTTCCTGTATAATTTATAGAAGTCAATTCCGTAAAAGTTATTTTTCCATCTTTAGTGGTGTAAGTGTTGATAGTTCCGCCCACAGAACTTGAAAATGGGTGATTATTTATATTTGCAAAAGATATGCTACACCAACTATTCACATTTTCAATTCCTAATTTTTTTAATTTATTACACCCAAAGAAACAAGATCCATCAATAGATGTTACACTTGATGGAATTGTAATTGTTTCTAGCTTCGCGCAGTTACCAAAGCCACTTAAACTTACCACAGAATTACCATTAATTGTAGACGGTATGTTTACTGTTGTAACTTTTGGATTTTTAACACCTGTTATCGTAACTTTATTATCTTTAGTTGTATAATTAAAATCATCAGCTTCATTCAATTCTGTTTTATTATTAACGGAGTTGATATTTTCAACTTCTTGTGAGCTGCCGCCAAAGTTTCCTGCTATCGAACAACCAGTCACAAAAGGAAGAAAAACAATTAAACTAATAATACACAAAAACAAACTAAATTTTTTCAAAATTAATCCCCCTATCTCGTTTAATTATAGTATAACAAAATCAAAAAAAATTAGCAAGCAAAACAAATAAAAAAAGCCATCAGGCTTTTTTATTTATCATTTTTTGTGTTATCCTTACGCCCGACTACCACTCCATTGTGTTTCATTGGTGCCACATTAATTTTTCTTACTGGAATTGGAGCAATATTCGTTCTTGTAGTTTTACGCACAGGCACAGGCTCAATGATATCACGGTAAACATTTCGTTTCGCTTTCTTTTGAAGAACAGCCTTATCATCTGCGCCATCAAGCAATACTCTAACTTTCATTGGCTCCTCCTCTTTACGTTGAATGTAATATGCAACCAAAGCAATAATAACCACAACAAAAATCACACAACCAAACAAAATTATCAATGTGTTCCAGTTGAAGTTTTTCTTAAACACTGCTTCAATGTCAACATTACCATTAAGATTAAGCACAAACACATCGTTGGTGCTAACCATTATGCCGTCTACAACCCAACCAATAAATTCACAATTACTCTCTGCTCCTGCTTCAAGTCGAACAGAATTTGGATTGTTATTTAAAAATTCTTTGGTAACTTGTCCCCAACGTTCATTATTAGGAGTAGCATTTAAAGCATACACAGGCTTAAAGTTTGCCTGAACAATTTTGTTGCTATCTAGAGTAAAACTATAAGAAAGTTTGTTTTGAGTGTTTGAATTTTCAATTCTTTGTCCATCAATTTGCCAATAATCAAACTCCCAATTAGCGCTTGGAGCAGCTGTTAGCGTGATAGCACTATTGTAAAAATAGTAATCAGTTCCACTTTTCGGAGAAATCATACTTTCCACAACATCAACTTCTCCCGCTCTAGATTGACAAACTTCCACAACTAATTTACACATCCTATTAAATGCAGCATAAATAGTCGAAACATATTCGTTATTCACCACACTAATCTCACTATCTAGCAAAATGTTTTTCATTCTATAGATTGGGTCCACGCTTAATAATTGATAGTTAATAACTCCGTCTCTTTCAACTTTTTTATACCAACCAGCAAATCCATAACCAAAAGTCTCTTCGGCTTTAAGTAATAGCGATTCATTAAATGCTACCAAGGCTGGATGGGTTACTTTTCCTGCTCCAGTTGAATAGTTAAATCTGTGAGAATCTTCAATCTCTCCTATTGCAACATTTACATTATACTTTATCGGCACAATAACCGCCGTGAGAAGTGAATCTTGAATTATGTTTTGAAGATTAACTTTGTAGTGCGTGCTTACTTTGATACCATTTATTTCCCAATAAGCAAATTTATAATTTTCATATTCTTGTGGAAAAATTTGCTTGCACCCAACTTCGACATTTGAGCCATAGTTCACACTAAGACTAGCAACTGAATCGGTGATAATACTGTCACTTGGTAAATCCAACAACGAAAAATCATTAATACCGCTCATGTTTACAGAAATGCAAACTTTCTTTTGTGTGTATTTGAATCTGAAATTAAAATTATTATTATCATTTACGATTAATGGAAAACTTAAAATATTATCATTGTAAGTATAACTATTGTCATTTAACTTGTTAGAATTTAATCCTAGATAGTTATCAAATTCAAATGCGCTTGGAATTTCCACAATTACCAACGCTGAATTATTTTTTAATTGAGAGTATGGAAATTCTCCTAAAGGATAGTATGTATCGTCTATCTTTATATTTATAAATCCATCATCAATATCTTTTGTTTTATCAATGGCCGATTCATCTAAACTTGCGTCAATTGTTTCATCACCAAATACATTTACTTCATAACATATTTCTTTTAACGACAATCTAACCACAGAATCTGATGTGATTTTAAATGAGAAAGATGTGTTATCCTCTGCAACCACAGCATTGACCAAATTTCCATTCGCTTCAACAACAATCGATTTTACCTTGTAACCTAACAAATTTGTGTAATCAATTGCAAAACTTACAATTGTGTCGTATGCATTATTGTTTGGTGATGCTTGCAAAGATAGTGAGTTTGCTAAAGTTTTATTTCTTGTGTCAATCACAACATTATTGGGTCTACTTGTTTGCTCACTATCAGGATTTTGTGTGCTGGCACTTTGAATAATCTTCGATGTCGAAGTTATCTCTTCTTCATTATAATCAAAATAAACAACTTCAAAGTTTATCGAATAAGTCTCTACGCCAAAATCCAAATCAAATGATAAACTAAAATCATATCCACCACCCATCACAAAAGATGATAATTCTAACGTAACAGAGTAATCAGTTGTATTGGTAAAATCTGCCCAACAATCCATATTACCTCTAGTTTGTGCTTCCGACTGAGTGCTTGTGTCTTTCCATAATCTTAATTTCTTATAATTATAACCAACATTAGGAACTACTTGAATAGTAACTGATTCATCATAATCAAAGCTTTGACTCGATACTTCATTGCCAGCAATCAAAACAGTTCCACCAGCATAAGAATCAGCTTTACTTCGCACGGTGATTTGATGCTTGCATGCTGTGGCTGTAATCACAATTGATTCATAATTTCCAATTGTAAAGTCAAATTCAAGCAAGCCCGCACCATCAGCGACAATCGTTTCGCCATCTTGAGTCACGCTCCAGCCTGAGAATTTATAGTTAGTTTTACTACTATCAATCACTGCTTTTAAGTGCAAAATTGTCCCGTAATCAAGTAATTTTGGCTCATCAGTTAAAGCACTTTGTTCATTCTCGGCATAAACCACTTGTAAAAATCCCTCATCTGGTGTAACACGTAAAATACTTACGCTCACTACTTTCAACTCTGAAATCGCATTAATTTCTAACTGAGTGAAAGCTGTTTCTTTGTCATATAATTCCGAACGAAGATAATCTTGGAATCGCAAACTATAACCTATTGATGTTTGTTCAAAATAATCATCAGCTATAGCTCCAAAAATTGTGAAATGCTTTATTTCATATCCTGGATTTAATTCAAAATTAAACACAATTTTATTGTTTTTAAATGTGACAGGGTTATTTGAGTCAACTGTAATGAAACTTTGTTCTCCGTTTTCAATTAATGCACTACTTTCCTCACAGTTTAAAGCAGACAAATCCACGCCATATTCTTTATACTTCATTCCACAAACGATTGTTGCGTCATGACATGCATAACCAACAGTTTTGCTGTAGTTAGAGATTTTTGGTCGTTTAGAGTCAGATTGCTCTAGTTCATCAAATTGAACTGCCATGAAATCATTTAAGAATTCATAGTGCCACATTCCAAACTCAGAATCATCATATTCAAATGCCACGTTGTGTTTGCCATCGAATTCTTCACCCGATGACATGTTAAATGCATCAGCACCTATTTTACCTTGTTGAAAGATGTACATATCAGTCACGTCATCATAGAATTCATAAGCATTAGATGCAGAGCATCCAAACTTTAGAAAAACATCATCAAATTTATTTGTTACATCTTCAGCACCAACCACGGCTTTGAAGTTTATTTTAATAAGTTGAGGCACATTCCATAAAACCGGCAATCCATTATTATACCATGCCCCCTGAATCCAAACAGTGCTAAGGACGTTTTCACCATCAGCATTCAACCAAACAGTTTGGTTAGGAACAATCGATATAATTGTTGGTGCATCATC
>JAEEGL014039086.1_pt1 | contig 17820 bp, 12 predicted proteins | sample 9134231 | NCBI WGS metagenome assembly JAEEGL01 (sample SAMN16246548, study PRJNA631951) | gut metagenome | biome: gut microbiome; feature: rumen; material: fiber-attached | host: Bos | place: Iran: Karaj | collected 2018-10 | reverse complement strand
CGCTCCCGCTCGTCGGGCTGATCATGCTATTCGTCGTCGCGTTCTCCTCGGACAACCCGAGCAAGCGCGGCTTTGCGCGGGCCTATCTGATCTGGCTGCTCGTCGCGGTCGTGCTCGCGGTGATCCTGTGCGGGCTGTTCATCTGGCTCGGCAGCATACTCGTCCGCCGGCTGTCGGAGCCCGGCGGCCCGATAGACGGCCTGCTCCGGCGGTTCGGCGGCGAAGGCGATCTGGACGATCTGCTCAAGCAGTACGGCGGCGAAGGCGATCTGGACGATCTGCTCAAGCAGTACGGCGGCGAGCTGCCGTACCTTAAAGGCTTCCGGAAAGGCATGACGACCGTTTCCTGAAACGAAAACCCATTTCAAATACAAAAAGGGAGGATATCACAATGGCATTCTGTTCCAAATGCGGCCAGCAGGTGGAGGACGGCGTAAAGTTCTGCCCCGCGTGCGGCGCCGCGATCGGCGGCACGGAGGAACCCAAGGCGGAGGAGAAGAAGGACCTGGGCGCCCAGATCTCCGCGCTCAACGACACGGCGGACACCACCGCCGACTACGACGCGCAGGACATCGCGGCGAACAAAGCGATGGCGATCCTCGCCTACCTCGGCATCCTGGTGCTCATCCCGATCTTCGCGGCCAAAGAGAGCAAATTCGCCCGCTTCCACGCCAATCAGGGCCTCGTGCTCCTGATCGCGTGGGTCGCCTGGGGCATCGTCGGCGCGATCATCGGCGCGATCGTGAGCGCCATTTTCCTGGCCATTTCCTGGCGGCTGCTCTTTATCGTGACCATCTTCAACATTCTCATCTGGCTGATCCACGCCGCGTTCGCCGTGCTCGCCATCCTCGGCATCGTGAACGCCGCGAGCGGCAAAGCCAAGGAACTGCCGATCATCGGCAAGTACAAGATCCTGAAGTAAGAGATCCCTCTTTCGCGACCCGCACCGGGACGCCGCAAAGCGCGGCGTCCCCTTTTTTGCGCCCTCCGCGGCCCGGCCTGAGCCCGCGGCGCGCCGAAAACGGTCGGTTCCTTTTATATAAGTAAATATTTACTTAATGGAAAATATTGTTTACAGGTTGACTTGACGCGGAAATAATGGTATGATGAATAAAATCAATCAGTATACCCAGATATAGATCAGAAGGCGCGGGAAAGGAACAAGATATTCGCATGCCCCGGCTTTGAAAAACGAATCGAAAAGAGGAACACACAGGCGTGAAACCGTTCGAAAAGAAGGTCTGGCTCTCGTCTCCGACGATGCACGGAGAGGAGCTCGAATACGTCAAAAAGGCCTACGAGACCAACTGGATGTCCACCGTCGGCGAGAACATCGACGAGGTCGAGCGCAAGCTCGCGGAGAAGATCGGCGTCGCATACGGCGTGGGGCTCTCCTGCGGCACGGCGGCGCTGCATCTGGCGATGAAGCTCGCGGGCGTCAAGCCCGGCGACCGGGTGTTCTGCTCGGACATGACCTTTGACGCGACGGTGAACCCCGTCGTTTACGAGGGCGGCGTCCCCGTGTTCATCGACACGGAGCGCGACACCTGGAACATGGACCCGGCGGCGCTGAAGAAGGCCTTCGAACTCTATCCCGAGGTCCGCACGGTCGTGATCGCGAACCTGTACGGGACGCCCGCGAAGCTCGACGAGATCCGCGCGATCTGCCGGGCGCACGGCGCGTTCCTCGTGGAGGACGCCGCCGAGTCCCTCGGGGCGACCTACAAGGGAAAACAGACCGGCTCCTTCGGCGACGTCGGCGTGATCTCCTTCAACGGCAACAAGATCATCACCGGCTCCTCGGGCGGCATGCTGCTGACCGACGACGCGGAGGCCGCCGGAAAGGCGCGCAAATGGTCCACCCAGTCGCGCGAGGCCGCGCCGTGGTACCAGCACGAGGAGCTCGGCTACAACTACCGTCTGAGCAACGTCATCGCCGGCGTGGTCCGCGGCCAGATCCCGCACCTCGAGGCGCATATCGCGCAGAAGCGGGCGATCTGGGAGCGCTACCGGGAGGGCCTCGCGGGCCTGCCCGTGCGCATGAACCCCTACGACGAAAAAAACAGCGTGCCGAACTTCTGGCTCTCCTGCATGCTCATCGATCCGGACGCCATGTGCCCCCAGGCCCGGGACGACCGGCACGCGGTCTATTCCGCGGAGAAGGGCAAGAGCTGCCCGACGCAGATCCTCGAAACGCTGGCGGCGTACAACGCCGAGGGCCGGCCCATCTGGAAGCCGATGCACCTGCAGCCGATCTACCGCATGAACCCCTTCGTCACGGCGGAGGGCAGCGGCCGGGCGCGCACCAACGCCTACGCCGCGGGCGGCGTCGCCGACGTCGGCGCGGATATCTTCGACCGCGGCCTCTGCCTGCCCAGCGACAACAAGATGACCCCGGCCGAGCAGGACGCGGTCATCGAGATCATCCGCGGCTGCTTTGCGTAAAAAACGAAAAAACCGAAAGCCCCCGTCTCCGGCGCGCCGGAGGCGGGGGCGTTTTTTTGCGAGGGAAAAAAAAGAGCGGCGGCGCGTCAAGGCGCCGGCTCGACCGGGATCCCGAGCAGCGCGGCCCGGTCCTCGTAGATCTTCCGGAAAAGGCGGCCCTGCTCGAAGCGCTCCTCGACGAGCCGCCGTCCGGCCGCGCCGAAACGGGGCCCGAGCTCGGGGGAGACGAACATACGCTCCATGGCGGCCTGCAGACCGGTGGCGTCTTTTTTCTCAACGATCAGCCCGGTCTCGCCGCCGATCATCCCGTCCGTCGGGCCGGGGATGTTCGTGACGATGACGGGAACGGCCATCGCCTGCGCCTCCACGACCGTCATGCCGAACCCCTCCCGGTAGCTCGGGAGCACGAAGCAGTCCATCGCAGCCATATACCGTTCCGGCGTGTCCGTGTGGCCGGCGAAGACGACGTTCGGCGAACCCTCCGCCCACGCGTACAGACCGCCGTCGATCGCCGCGGAAAGCTCCGGCGAACCCACGACGAGCAGGTAGGCGTCCCGGTGCGCTTCGAGAAGGCCCCGGAAAGCGGAAAACAGCTCGTTGATCCCCTTGTCGGCGTTGATCCGGCCGACGAAGCCGTAAACGAACGCGTCGGACGGGATCCCGTGCTTTTCGCGGATCTCCGCCCGGTAGGCGGCTTTCTGCGAAAGGTCGAACCGCTCGAGAGAAACGCCGCTCGCGCTCCCGTTCCAGATCACGGCGCTTTTCGCCTCGGAGTACAGGCCCTCCTCGCGCGCAAACAGCAGGTTGCCGCGGCTGTCCGGCTCGATCCGCGTGGAATTCCGGCAGATCCGTTTTTCCATCGCCTTGAAGATCCGGCGGCGGACGCCGGAGAAGCCGACGTAAACGATGCCCCACTGGCAGTAGAGGCGGACGGGCACGCGCGCCCGCTTCGCGGCGATCGAGGCGTAGCAGGCCGCGTTCGGCGTCGAGTACTGAACGAGGTCGAACCGCTCGCGGCGGAAGATCCGGTCCATTTCCCGGATGGCGCGAAGCCCGTCGAAGCCGACGCCCCGCGTCATGCGGACGGGAAAGAACCGGATGTATTCCGGCAGGGAGGCCTGAAACGCCGGATCGGGATTGCAGATGAACGAAATGTCGAACTGCCCGGTCGAATGCAGGTATTCGGCGCTTTTCAGAACGAACGCGCGAAGCGTTCCGGGCACGGTGGTCACGTAGCAGATCTTTTTCATAATCGCTCTCCTCGGCTCGCCGAGCCGCGCGGGCCGCCGCCGGCCGGCAGCGGCTCGGCGGAGTGATAGGTAACGACGATCCGGGCCAGACGTTCCCGGATGTCGGGCGCGTTTTCAAAGGCGGCCCGCGTCAGATCGCCGAACTGGCGGAGGAAGACGTCCGTGTCGAAGGGGATCGGCTTGCCGATGTGGATCATCTCGTTGTCGGTCTTCTGCAGACCTTCCTCCGCCATCAGTTTTTCCTCATAGAGCTTTTCGCCGGGCCGCAGGCCGGTATATACGATCGGGATATCGACGTCGGGCTTCAGCCCGCAAAGCTTGATGAGGTTGCGCGCGAGCGTGTCGATCTTGACCGGGCTGCCCATGTCGAGCACGAAGATCTCTCCCCCGTGCGCGTAGACGCCGGCCTGCATCACCAGGCTGACGGCCTCCGGGATCGTCATGAAATAGCGGATGATATCGGGGTGGGTCACCGTCACGGGCCCGCCTTTTTCGATCTGTTTTTTGAAGATCGGGATCACCGAACCGTTGGAGCCGAGCACGTTTCCGAACCGGACGGCGACGAACTCCGTCCGGATCCCGTCGAAGGCGTCCGCGGGGAGCGGCGGCTTTTCCGCGGCGGATTCGTGAGCGAACGGCTCGGGCAGGTCGCGCGCGCGCCCCGCCTTGACCTTGGCGTCGAAGGTCTGGATGATCATTTCGCACAGGCGCTTGCTTGCGCCCATGACGTTGGTCGGGTTGACGGCTTTGTCCGTGCTGATGAGAACGAAGCGCTCGCAGCCGTGGGTCATGGCGGCGTAGGCGGTCTTGTAGGTCCCCTGCGCGTTGTTCTTGACGGCCTCGTTGGGGCTGTCCTCCATCAGAGGAACGTGCTTGTGCGCGGCCGCGTGGTAAACGATCTGGGGGCGGTAGGTCCCGAAAACGTCGAAGAGACGGCGGCTGTCGCGAACGGAGCCGATAAGGACGATCAGATTCAGATCGGGATATTTGTCTTTCAGCTCCAGCTGGACGGAGTAGGTGCTGTTCTCGTAAATATCAAAGAGGATCAGGCATTTCGGGTCGCGCGCGGCGATCTGCCGGCACAGCTCGGAGCCGATGGAACCGCCGCCGCCCGTCACGAGCACGGTCTTTCCGTGGATGTACTCGAAGACCTCTTTCAGATCCGCGCGGATCGGCTCTCTGCCGAGGAGATCCTCCACGGAGACGTCCCGCATATTGCTGACGTTGACCTCGCCGAGCACGATCTGATACATGCCGGGGAGCTGCTTGAGCTGACAGCCGGTCTCATTGCAGATCGCGATGATGTCCCGCTTGTCCTCGGCGGAGGCGGAGGGGATGGCGAGATAGATTTTCGAGACCCGGTATTTCTTGACGTTCAGAAGGATGTCGTCCCGGCCGCCGACGATGGGCACGCCCTCGATATAGCGGCCCCACTTGTTGCGGTTGTCGTCCACGATGCAGACGACCCGGTCGCGGATCTCCTTTGCGTGGAGAGTGTCCTGGAGGATCATCTGACCGGCAGAGCCCGCGCCGATGAGCATGACGCGGCTCGCCGTATCGTCCGGTCGCCGGAAAAGGGAGATCTGGGAGGCGAAGAAGCGGTAGACGAACCTCGGCAGAAAGACGAGGAGCAGCTGCGCCAGCGCGCCCCAAAGGTAGTAGGAAAAGGGCATCCGCCGCAGGAGAACGGTGATCAGGATCGAATAGACGGCGGACGCCGCAAGGGAAAGGCACGCCGTGCGGATCAGGTCCCGGGAGCTGGAAAAACGCCAAACGCTCCGGTACATGTGAAAAGCGATGAAAACGGCCGCGAAAAAGACCGAATAGAGGGTGACGGAGGACAGATAGGCGTGAAAGAACCGCTCCGGGATGGAGGAATAGGCGCAATCGTAGCGGACCCACAGCGCCGCGAAATAGGCCGCGTGGACGGCGACGACGTCATAGATCACCAGGAGAACGGCGATGACCTGCCAGTGCATGAGCCGGGAGCTTCGTTTATGTTTCATGTCGGAAAAGAGTTCCTCCTCTCAGCGCTTGGGAGCGTCGGCCCCGCGGAGCCCCGGAGAAGCCCGCGCGCCGGGATCCGCGCCGGGCGTTCGCGTGCGCGCCGGCGCGATAGTACAGACATAATAATCATAGCACAGTTTATCCGGAAGGTCAATAAAGAGGATCCGCCCGAACGTTTGATCGCCGAACGGAAACGGTTGAAAAGTGAAGATGCCTATGATATAATAAAACGAAGTCTTCTCATATAGAAAGAAACGGGGAGGAAGCGGAGAAGATCATGTACGCAAAATTCGTCAAACGGACGCTCGATTTCGTCCTGTCCCTGCTCGCGCTGCTCGTGCTTTCCCCGCTTCTGCTCGTTCTCACCGCCGCGGGGGCGGTCGCGATGCGCGGCAACCCCTTCTTCGTCCAGCCGCGGCCGGGGAAGAAGGGCCGCGACGGCCGTGAGAAGATCTTCCGTCTCATCAAGTTCCGCACCATGGACGACCGGCGGGACCGGGAGGGGAACCTCCTGCCGGACGACGTCCGGCTCAACCGCTACGGGCGGCTGCTCCGGGCGACCTCGCTGGACGAACTGCCCGAGCTTCTCAACATCCTCAAGGGCGATATGTCGGTGGTCGGCCCCCGGCCGCTGCTGGTCAAATACCTGCCCTACTATACCGAGGAGGAGCGCCGCCGCCACGACGTGCGCCCCGGCCTCACCGGCAACGCGCAGGCGCACGGGCGCAACGCCCTCGGCTGGGAGGAGAAGTTCCGGCTGGACGTCGAGTACGTCGACCGGCTGAGTTTCGGCTTCGACGTCCGCATTATCGCGGACACCGTGCGCGGCGTGCTCCGGCGCGAGGGCATCTCGCAGGAGGGGCAGGCCACCATGGAGGATTTCGAGGAATACGCGAAGGAAAGAAACCGCGCGGCGGTGCGCTGACGCCCGAAAGGGGCGGCGGGGCCGCAGTGCGAAGAATATTGGAGGAGCGAAAAAGTGTTTGATCTTGCGAAAAAAGTCAACCGCGCCGAGGCGGGGCGCACCCACCTGTTCTCCGTCGGGCAGGCCGGTTTCATCATCAAGAGCGCCGACGGCCGGCTCCTCGGCATCGACCTTTACCTCTCCGAGTGCGTGGAGCGGGTCGAGGGCCACGACGGCTATAAGCGGCTGCTCCCGCAGCTGCTCGCCCCGCGGGACCTGGTGTTCGACGTTCTCATCGCCACGCACTTCCACCGCGATCATTACGACGTGGACGCCATGGCCGACCTCATGGACAATCACAAGACCCGGCTCTTCGCCGCGAAGGACTGCGCGGACGACGTGCGCGAACTCGGCCTTGAGGAGGGCCGCGCGCAGCTCGTCGCCCCGGGCGACCGCTGCGAGTGCGGCGGCTTCTGCATCGATTTCATCAACTGCGACCACGGGACCGGCGCGCCCGAGGCGGTGGGCGTCATCGTGACGGTGGACGGGAAGCGCATCTGCGAGACCGGCGACACCTGCCTGCGCACCGACCGCCGGGACGAATATCTGTCCCGGGGGCCGCTCGACGTGCTCATCGCCCCGGTCAACGGCGCGTACGGCAATCTCAACGAGGCCGACTGCGCCGCGCTGGCCGAGCTGCTCCGCCCGAAGCTCACGGTGCCCTGCCACTACGGCATGTTCGCCTCCCACGGGGGATATCCGGGCAAGTTCCGCGACCTCATGGCGGAGAAGAAGCTGCCCTACCGGCTCATGACCATGGGCGAGGGCTTCGCCCTGCCCGGCGGCGCCGGGAAGAAGGAGAGCGCCCCGGCGAAGCGGGAGTTCGAGGGCAAAAAACTGCTGATCCTCGGCGGGAACCCGGAGACCTCCGCGCTGGTGCGGCTGGCCAACGACATGGGCGTCCGCACCATCGTGACCAGCGGCCGCCACACCGACGATGCGAAGAAATACGCCTGGAAAGCCTTCGACGTCGACGGTATGGACGTGCCCGGCGTCATCGCGCTGGCCCGGGAGGAGAAGGTCGACGGCGTTCTGGTGGGCGTTGCGGACATCCTCGTTCCCTCCTACTGCAAGGTGTGCGACGCGCTGGGCTTCCCCTGCTACGCCACCCAGCAGATCGTGGACGTCTTCGCCTTCAAGGACGTCTTCAAGTCCACCTGTGAGCATTACGGCATCCACGGCATCCCCGAATACTATCTGGACGCGGACATGCGCCCCGAGGACGTGGCCAAGATCCGCTATCCCGTCATGATCAAGCCCGTCGACAACGGCGGCGGCGTCGGCATGACGGTGGTCTACGACGAGTCCGGCCTCAGGGCGGGCGTCGAGAAGGCCCTCGCGGCCTCCAAGAAAAAGCGGTTCATCGTCGAGCGGTACATGCAGTGCGAGGACATGGGCATGTACTACACCTTCAAAGACGGGGTCTGCAGCGCCTCCTGCATCTACGACCGGTATACGACGGACGAGCAGCCCGGCCTGTCCCGGGTGTGCCTCGGCGGCACCTATCCCTCCAAGCACATCAAAGAATACTTCGAGCGCATGCACGCAAACGCCCTGCGCATGTTCCGCGAGATCGGCATCCGCGACGGCGTGCTGATGCTGTCCGCCTTCTATGAGAACGGCGAGTTCTACGTCTACGACACGGGCTTCCGCCTGCAGGGCGAGGCGCCGCACTTCCTCATCAAGGCCATTCAGGGCTTCGACCAGCGGGAGATGCTCATCCGCTTCGCCCTGACCGGCTCGGAGGGCGATCTCGACCTCGCCACCGCGGACGATCCCTATCTCCGCGGAAAGTGGGCGGCCACCCTCTGGTTCCTTCTGAAAAAGGGGCGCGTCGCGAAGATCCGCGGGCTGGAGCATCTGGACAAGGATCCGCGGGTGGTGGAGAACGTCCAGCGCATCTTCGAGGGCATGGAGGTCCCGGAGGAATGGATCGGCAACGAGAAACAGGTCCTCACCCGGATGTACCTCGTCTGCGACTCCAAGGAGGAGCTCGCGGAGGCCCTGAAGGAGTACATGGAGAAGGTGCGCGTCACCGACGACGCGGGCAATGAAATGCTGCTGCGCGGCTTCGACGTGGACCGCGCGCTGGAACTTTGAGCGCGCGTCGGAGCGCGAAGGGGGAGAGCCCCCGGGCATCAAATCGAACGGGAGATCGTTTATGGACGGAAGGCTGAAGGAAAAAGTCATCGTCATCTCCGGCGGCACGAAAGGCGTCGGGCGCACCGCGGCGGAGGAATTCGCCCGCGAGGGCGCGAAGGTGGTCATCGGCGGCCGCGACGAGGAGTCGGCGCAGAAGAGCCTCCGGCTCATCCGCACCTTCGGCAGCGACGGGATCTTCACGCACTGCGACCTGCGGAAGGTGGAGGACTGCCGGCACATGTTCGACGCGGCGTACGAGCGCTTCGGGCGCATCGACGGCTTCTTCAATTACGCCGGCGTCACGCCGGTCAGCCCGCTGGACACCTGCGACGAGGAGACCTTCGACTGGGTGATGGACGTGAACTTCAAGGCGGCGTTTTTCTGCTGCCAGCAGGCGATCCGATACATGCGCCTCTCCGGCGGCGGGAGCATCGTGCTCACCGGCTCCGCCCACGCGTGGGGCGGCCAGAAGGACCGGGCGGCCTACGCCTGCAGCAAGGGCGTCCTGCGCACGCTGATGGAGCACATCGCGCACCAGTACGCCTCCGAGCAGATCCGCTGCAACTACCTCACGCTCGGGTGGACGCCCACCGAGGGCGAGGTGAGCCTGCGGAACAGCCAGGGCGAGACCGAGGCGGAGCTCCGCCGGCGCGCCGCCGCGATCCTGCCGATGGGCCGGATGTGCGAGCGCACCGACTACGTGGGCGCGCTCGTCTACCTGATGAGCGACGAGTCCGCCATGATGACCGGAAGCACCTTCCGCATCACCGCGGGCGAATACATCTGAGGCGAAACGGAGCGCATCGCATGACGGAGAAGACCGAGGACGGCCGCGCCGCCGTCGATTACGAAGAAAAATACAACCTCCGCGGCCATCACCGCGCGCTGCTGGAGATCCTCCGCCGGATGGACCGCGTCTGCCGGGAGGCGGATATCCGCTATTCGCTGGACGGGGGCACGCTGCTCGGCGCGATCCGCCACGGCGGCTTCATCCCGTGGGACGACGACGCCGACGTGAGCATGACCCGGGAGAACTACGAAAAGTTCCTTCTCGCCGCCGCGCGGGAGGGCTCCGGCGTCAAAGTCACGCGGAACCTCTGGATCCCGCGGATCGGCCGGGCGGAGGGCCCGGAGACCGAATACGAGTTCGTGGACCTCTTCATCTACGACGAGGTCCCCGCGGACCCGCGCCGCGCCGCGCGCAAATGCCGCCTGCTGCTGGCGCTGCAGGGCATGATGCACGAGTCGCCCCGGTCCGGCGGAAAGCAGTCGGCCGCCAAGCGGGCGGTCCTGTGGGCGCTGTGGCTCTTCGGGCGGCTGTTCACCGAAAAGGCGAAGTTCCGCCTCTACCAGAAGATCTCCCGGATGGGGGAGGGCTCCGGAAGCGGCCTTCGCATGATCTACGACGACACCTATAAGCGCATCGCGCACGACCGGCATACCATCGGGGAGGAGGCCGTCGCCGCCTATGCGGCCGTCCCCTTCGAGACGGAGGAACTGATGGCCTTCGAGCGCTGGCCCGAATTCCTGGCAATGCACTTCGGCGACTACACGCAATGGCCGCCGGAGGAGAAGCGCAAGCCGGAGCACAACTTTTTCAAACAGACCAAGGGCGCCTCGCCGGAGAGCGCCCGGGAAGGGGAAGAGGAAAAATGATCCGTATCGTCATCCCCATGGCGGGTCTCGGCAGCCGCTTCGTCAAGGCGGGCTATACGCTTCCCAAGCCGCTCATCGAGATCTACGGCCGTCCCATGATCGAGTACGTCGTGAAGAACCTCACGCCGGCCGCGCCGCACCGCTTCATCTTCATCTGCCAGAAAGAGCATCTGGAGAAATACGGGCTCCGCGAGCGGCTGGAGGCGCTGGCGCCGGGGTGCGCCGTCATCGCCATCGACTATCTGACCCGGGGCACGGCCTGCACGGTGCTGCTTGCGAAGGAATTTATCAACAACGCCGACCCCCTGATCATCGCCAATTCCGACCAGTACGTCGACGCCGACGTCGACGCCTTCATCGCCGAGGCGCAGAAGACGGACGGGGCGCTCATGACCCTGCGCAGCCAAAACCCCGCCTGCTCCTACGTCCGGCTGGATGAGAACGGCTTCGTCACGGAGGTGCGCGAAAAGCAGGTCATCTCCGACGTGGCGAACGTGGGCGTCTTCGCCTTCTCGCACGGCGCCGATTACGTGGCCGGCGCGGAGGAGATGATCGCGCGCAACGAGACCTTCAACAACGAGTTCTACGTCGCCCCGGTCTACAACGTGCTGATCCGGAGCGGGAAACGCTATACCTGCTTCCACGTCGGCGCCTACGGGGACGGGGTGTACAACCTCGGCACCCCGGAGGATCTGAAGACCTTCACGGAGGACCCGTTCTCCGCGGAGATCCGCCGGCGCATCGACTGAAAAGACCGCGAAGAGCACGGAGGAGAGGCAAAATGGACGAGCGGGAATTCCTGAAAGAAGAGACGGTCTGCGGCTGTCTCATCACCGAGAAAGAGAAGAAGACCCGGCTGGTGCAGCTGAAGATATTAGAGCAGATCATGCGCATCTGCGAGAAGCACGGCCTGACCTACTACGCCGCCGGCGGAACGCTCATCGGCGCGATCCGCCACGGGGGCTATATCCCGTGGGACGACGATATCGACGTCTCCATGATGCGGCCCGACTTCAACCGCTTCTGCGAGGTGGCGCCGGCCGAGCTCGAACCGCCGTACTTCTTCCGCACCTCCGCGACCGACCCGGGCTTTTTCGCCAATTCCATCTACGTCACCAACTGCGACACCACCTGCGTGCTCCCGGACAACCCCAACAATTCGTGGATGAGATTCGCGCAGGGCATCAGCGTCGGCATCACCGTGATGGACCGGTGCAGCCCCGACCTCGAAGAGCTGAAAAAGCTCCGCCGCCGGCTGCATTCCTCCTCCCGGTTCTGTAACCTCTACGCGGGCATCAACCCGGTCCGCTGGGCGCGCCTCGCCCGCGGCTGTCTGAAGCTCGTCGGCTTCGACCCGGCGAAAGCGTGGAAAAAGCAGCACCGCATGCTCACCGCCTACGACGAGCGGTGGAAAGACTCCGACCGCGTGGTCACCCTCATGCCCATCGTCCAGCGGCTGGAGAAGGTCGTCTGGTATAAGGAGGACTTTGCGGAGACCGTCAAAAAGCCCTTCGAATTCCTCGAGATCGACGTGCCCGCGGGCTACGACCGCATCCTGACGGGCCAGTTCGGCAATTACATGGAGTTCCCCCCGGAGGACCAGCGGGTCGCCAAGCACCACGCCGTGTTCGAGCCGGAGATCCCCTACCGGACCTACTGCCGCGAGCACTTCGGCACCCGGTACGAATAAACGCGCGGAGAATACGAAATGCAGCTGAAGATTCGAACAGGTCGATACTTTCCCATCCTGGCGGGATTCACCGTCTTTCTGCTGTTCCTCGCGGTGCTGACCGCGTGCGGCTTTACGGATGAGAATCCGGGATTCACGGCCCTGCTTTTCGGGGTCGGGATGACGGCGTTCCTTTTGGTCGTTTCCGCCCGGACCCTGCGGAAGCGCAACGATTTTGCGCTGTTCTGGGTCTCCTTCGCCGTCCGCCTTGTCTTCGTGATCACGAAGTTCGGCGGCGGCAGCCTGGCGGAGCCCGCGCTCTCTGACGACGCGGCGGGCTTCTGGCGGGTCGCGAACCAGTACAACGTCGGCAACTTCCGCACCCAATACACGGCGTTCCCCTATTTCCTCAACGCGGAGTTCAAGATATTCGGCGTCAACGTTCTGTGCGTCACGTTCGTGAACGTGCTGCTGACCATGATCGCGATCCTGGTCATCTTCCGCATCCTCGACCGCTTCCGCGTCGAGGGCGTCGCGCGGCTCGTGTGCGGCGCGATGGTCTGCCTCATGCCGTATTTCTTCGTCCTGAACGCGAGCATCCTGCGCGAATCCATGTATTTCTTCTTCATCGTGACGTCCGTCGGCGTATACACCCGGTACATCCGGGAGAAGCGCACGGGCGACTTCTACGCGGCGCTCCTGCTGCTGGTCCCCGCGCTGATCCTCCACATCGGTTACGCGCCGATCGCCGCGGTCTATTTCATCGATTTTTTCCGCAACGGGAAGATCCGCACCCGGAAAGCGCTGATCGGGCGGATCCTTCAGGTCGTCTTCTTCTTCGCGTTCGTCTCCGTCGCGTCCATGTTCAGCAGCGTGAACTACCTGACCGGGTCCGTGAGCGCGGATCTGTCCGGTGTCGGAAGGCTGGAGGCGATCCTTTCCCGTCTGCTCGGCGGCGGAGGCGGAGCGGCGAGCCCCGTCGAGGCCGGCTCGAGATATCTCGCGGGCATGCGGATCGATTCCGTGCCGAAGCTGATCGTCTACAGCCCGATCAAGATGATCTTCTATCTGTTCAGCCCGCTCCCGATCAACTGGAGGAACCTTGCCGACGTCGCGGCCTTCCTGCTGGACGGCGTGATCCATTTCATGGTCGTCGCGGCGGGCTTCCGGGCGACGCGCCGGGCGCGGAGGGCGGCCCCTCTCAGCGGCGACGGCGAGCTCACGGAAAAACGCCGGATCCTCTGGATCTGCTTCCATTCATTCCTGCTGTGCGCGCTCTGCTTCGGTCTGGGCACGTCCACGGCGGGCACCGCGCTGCGCCACAGGGACGTGATGGTCGGCGTGGAAGCGCTCATCGTAGCCGGAAGCTTCGCCTTCGGAAAGAGGCTGCGGGCGCCGGAGCCGGCGGAGACGCCGGAAGAGGAGCCCGCCGGCAGGGAGCCGGAAGGGCCGGAAACGCCGGCCTTTGAAAAGCTCGCGGAGCGCGGGAACGGGGGAGAAGGTTCGGTATGAGCGGCGGATCCGGACGCGGCAATCTTGCCCATTTCTCCTTCCTGACGGGGTTCTCCGTCTTTGAGAAGATCGTCGCCTTCGTCTATCAGGCGATGATGGCGGCGCTGCTCGGCGCCGGCATGGTGACCGACTGCTTCTACTCGGCCAGCCAGCTTTTCGACCTCGTCGACGCGACGCTGCTCGGCGCGATCATCGTCGCCGTCATGAACCGCTTCGCCAACGTGACCGCCGAGCGGGACGAGCAGGCCGGCTTCGATTTCCTTTCCAACGTCCATACGATCATGACCGGCCTGATGGCGGTCATCGCCGTCGCGGTCTTCGCCGCGGCGCGGCCGCTGTCCTTCGCCGTGGCGCCGGGGTTCGACGAGGAGACCCGCGGCGTGCTCGTCGTCTGCATCCGCATCCTCTGCGCCGTGCCGCTGCTGACGGTGATCTCCACCGTCTGCCAGGCGCTGCTGCGGCAGAAGAAGAACTTCGTGCTGCCCAATTCGCGCAGCCTCTGCATCAGCCTCTGCGGCATCGCAGCCGTCGTCTTCTGCGTGGCGACGGGCAGCGTCAGCGCCTACTGGCTGTGCATCGGCTACGTCCTCTCCAATATCCTCTTCTCGGTGATCCTCTACGCGCGCAGCCGCAGGTTCGGCGTGATCCGCTTCGCGAAGCCCGTTTTCGATCACGACGTCCGGCTGCTGCTGGCCATGGCGATCCCGACGGTGATCAGCAAGGGGGTCACCCGCCTCGCGCTCATGGTCGATCAGGTCATCGCCACCACCATGGGCACCGGCTCCATCACCTACGTCAGCTACGCGCACTCGCTGTACAACATCGTGCACGCGCTGCTCATCACCAACCTCTGCATGATCCTCCTGACCGACTTCACCAACGCCTGCGTCGCCCGGAATTTCAACTCGATCATTCGCACGCTGCGCTCGGCGATCTCCTCGGTGCTGCTCCTGCTGCTGCCGGTGACCCTCATCTCCGCGGTCTTTTCCAACGAGATCGTCTGCATCGCCTACCAGCGCGGCGAATTCGGCGCCGCCTCGACGGCGCAGGTGAGCCTGCTGCTGTTCTTCTACGTGATCGGCTTCGTGCCCGCGCTGCTCAACAACGTCTACACCGCGGTGCTCTACGGCTTCGGGAAGATGCGCACGGCGCTCTTCATCTGCGTGGCGATGCTCAGCACGAACATCGTTTTGAGTCTGGTGCTCTCGCGCTTCATCGGGCTGGCCGGCATCGCGGTGGGCACCACGGCGGCGAACCTTCTCATCGTCTTCTTCTACCGCCGGGCGGCGGCGAAGTGCGTCGAGGGCTACCGCTTTGCGCTGGATCTCGGCTACGTCTGGAAATGCGCGCTGGGCCTCGCGGCCTGCGGCGCCCTCCTCGTGCCGATCAAACTGTTCGTTCACAGCGCGTTCCTCGCCTTCCCGCTCGCGGCGGCGGGCGGCTTCGCGGCCTTTTTCGCGGTGCTGTACCTGACGCGCGAGACCGTCTTCATGGGCTATTTCGAAAAACTCGCGCGGATGTGGAAACGAAAAAAGAACGCATAGAGCGCAATATTGAGATAAGCCGCGCCGGGCGTGCCGCCCGGCGCGGCTTTTTTGTGCGAAATCCGCAAAAAAAAGACTTTACTTTTCTCCCCCTTTGTTGTATAGTTAAAATATCTGTAATTGGCGCTTGCGGCATCCCGAAACGCGGCTCGCGCGGATCGCGCCCCGCCCCTCGAAAACGCGCCTCTATAATTAAGGTAACTACAGATGCAGATCGTGCAAATATCAAAAGCTGGAGGTTCCGAAATGAAACGCAGAACGACCCGGTGGATCTCGATCCTGCTGAGCATCCTGATGGTGGTCAGCATGATGTCGACGCTCGCCGTGCAGGCGGGCGCGACGCAGGTCGAAGACTACTACGGCAGCAGCGACTACTACGGCTACAAGCTCTTTACCGGCTTTACTGCCCGAACAGGGCAGGACGGCTGGTATACGGACGAGAGCATCACGCAGGCGTATCCCGGTCTGGTCGACGGGGATACCGGCTCCAAGTGGTGCACCGTCAGCACGGGATCGCAGGGCTGGCGGGACAACTTTATCGAGTTCTGGTCGGAGAATGCGTTCCGGCCTCTGGCTTACGTTCTGACGACGGGCAGCAACGTGATGAACAACCCGAACCGTCTCCCGAAGAACTGGACGCTGAAGGCCAAACTCAACATGAACGACGAGTGGACCGTACTCGACACCGTGACCGGCGACACGACGCTCCAGGCCGTCGATCAGGCGGACTACGTCTATCCGCTGAGCAACTCGGCGGCGTATAAATATTTCCGTCTGGACATCACGGCCGTCGGCGGCCAGGCCGCCAACGGCGACTGGGTGATGGAGCTCGGCGAGCTGCGCTTCATCGGCGAAGACTGCGCTCTGTACGCCGGGGCCTCCTCGTCGGAGTATCCGTACGTCGTCCCCGGCGGGACGACGACGCTTTCCGTCTACGCGTACGGCGGCGTCACGAGCGAGTATACCTACCAGTGGCAGGAAGCCATCCCGGGCGAGAGCTACAACGTATATACGAACATTCAGGGCGCGACTTCCAGCACCCTGACGGTGACGGCCTCGAACGAGTGGGAGAACGGCGACCGCGGCTTCCTCTGCAAAGTCAGCGACGGCGTGACGACGGAAACCGTTTACTTCTGGGTCAGCATCGACAATGACTTCTGGATCACACGCGCCGGCGGCGAATCCAACGTTTCCGTCGCGCCGCACGGCGACGTGACGCTGCAGGCCGTTGCCACCGGCAACGACGTGACCGGCGTGACGTGGACCGGCTGGCATCTCGGTTCGCAGTACGGCGACCTGATCCCCGATTCCGAGTCCGACACCCTCACTCTGGAGGACGTCGAGGAGGCGGGCACCTACGTCTGCACCGCGACGGACCGGTACGGCAACACGGCCTCCTGCTATTTCTACGTTCAGATCGACAACCAATTCTATGTGCAGCCGGAGGGCAATTCCTGGCGCAACGTGCGTCCGCACGAAAACGTGACGCTGCAGGCCGTGGCCACCGGCTACGACGTGACCGACGTGACGTGGGTCTGGAAGCACGGTTCGTACAATTGGGGCGAGACGATCGAGGGCGCAAACTCCGATACCCTCGTCGTGGAAGACGTGACGACGAATAACGACCAGTACGTCTGCATCGGCACCGACCGCTACGGCAACGAGTCGAGCTGCTACTTCTATATTTATCTTGACAGCGGTCTGAATGCCGTGGCCGTGGGCTCGAACCGGAAGCTCGTCGAATACGGCGGCACCGCGGTCCTCGAGGCGGAGGTCTCCTCGTATGACGAAGACGGCCTCACCTATGAGTGGAGAGTCCGGGAGGGCGACGATGATCAGGGCTACTCCATGGTGACGATCCCGGACGCGACGGGCACCTCCCTCACCGTGGAGAACATCACCGAAGCGGGTGAGTATGAGTTCTCGGTGACCGACGCGTACGGCATCGACCGGTCCGTCCCCTTCTACGTGGGCGTGGAGAACGGCCTTGCGGCGACTTCTCTGGGCCCGAAGTATTTCTCCGTGACCCCCGGCAGCGACGTGACCCTGCGGGTGCAGATCGAGGTCGACGACGCGACCGACCTGCAGATCGAGTGGAGCTCCGATGAGACGGTCGAGGGAACGATGGACGCAAACGGCGTCACCGAGTTCACCATCGAGAACGTCGAGCAGCGCACGTGGGCGCAGCTCTACGTGACCGACCGCTACGGGAACCGGCAGGAGGTCTATTACACCATTGGCATCGACACCGGTCTCGATGCCGACTACGGGCCGACCGGTGAGAAGATCATCGTTCCCTACGGCGGCAGCGTGACCCTCGAGCCCGAGATCAGCATCGACGACGGGATCGAGTATTACACCCGTTGGAGCGTATATGCTCTCCCCGACTGGCAGTGGCTCGGCGATACGGAAGACGAATCGACCTACACGCTCACCGACGTGACGAGCGCGCGTCAGGTCAGATTCGAAGTGAGAGACGGGTACGATAACTACAAATATATCAATTATACGATCGAGGTCGAAAACGGCCTGACCGCGTCGCCGGTCGGCGGCGCGAACGTCTCGGTCCCCCGCGGCGGCGACGTGACCCTTTCGGTGACCGCCTCGGCCGACGAGGGCGACCTTGAATAT
>JAEEGL011342549.1_pt1 | contig 17820 bp, 15 predicted proteins | sample 9134231 | NCBI WGS metagenome assembly JAEEGL01 (sample SAMN16246548, study PRJNA631951) | gut metagenome | biome: gut microbiome; feature: rumen; material: fiber-attached | host: Bos | place: Iran: Karaj | collected 2018-10 | reverse complement strand
CAGAAGGATTTCGTCGCGAGCTTTTCGCACGAATTGAAGACCCCGATGACCTCGATCATCGGCTATGCGGACATGCTCCGCAGCACCGAGCTTGACGAGGAGGACGCCTTCATGGCGGCGAACTTCATCTTCTCCGAAGGCAAGCGGCTCGAAGCGATGTCGCTGAAGCTCATGGACCTCGTCGTGCTCGACAAGAACGAATTCAAGCTGATCCGCGGCTATGCGCGCCGCGCGCTCGGACACGTCGTTGCGGTCGTGACGCCGATGCTCGAAAAGGCGGAGCTGACGCTGAAGCTCGAGATCGAACAGCAGATCATTCTGTACGAGAAGGACCTTTTGCTGACGCTCGTCACGAACCTCATCGACAACGCGCGCAAGGCGAGCAGCCCGGGCAAGGTCGTGACGCTCTCCGGCCGCCGCATGAGCGGACGGTATCGCATCTCGGTCAAAGACGAGGGCATCGGCATCCCCAAAGAGGAGCTTTCGCGCATCACGGAAGCGTTCTTCATGGTCGACAAATCCCGTGCGCGCGCGCAGCACGGTGCGGGACTCGGCCTTGCGATCGGCAACCGCATCGCGCAGATCCACGGCAGCTCCCTGCATTTCGAAAGCGAGCTCAACAAAGGAACGCTCGTCTGGTTCGACGTGCCGCTCTATGTGCGCGAGAAAGGAGGCAGCGGCGATGAAGACGAAGATTAAGCTCAAAAAGATCCGCCTGTTCGCAAACCGCAACCGCGTCACCCGCACGCGCATCGTCTATGTCGCGCTGACCGTCGGCACCGTGATCGTCGCGTTCCTGTTCGTGCTGTTGAACCGTCTGATCTTCCGGCTCACCGAATCGAGCCTTTACGACAAGACCGAATACGAGGCGGTCAGCATCATCAGCGCCGACAGCATCGGCGCGCCGTTCTCGCGCGAGACGCGCGTCGAAATGTTCCTGCAATGCGAGCGCGAAGGCGCGGAGCGTGCGGTCATGCCCAACGAGCTCAGCCAGTCGGACGTGCTCGATCTGCTCAAGCCGATGTGGAACGAGACGCTCGAACTGCACTCGAACGGCGAAAAGCTCAGAAGCGGCGAATCGCTGCGCACGGTGCTGAAAAAGAGCCGCTATACGGCGACGCTCCGGGATTTCTATCACGAGGCGACCGGCGCAAAGCTCGCGCTGTGGTGCGCGCAGGCGTATTATACGGCGGATTCCGGGCAGGTCTATTGCCTGTCGGTCCAGTTCGACAGCCGCACCGGCGACGTCTACGCCGAGACCTGCGCCCTGTTCCGAAACATCCGCGCGGACGACATCCACGGCGCGCTGCTCCCCTTCCTCCGCGCAAACGGCTATGCGGATTCGCTGTTGGATTCCTTCGAACCGGCCGCGACGGAGAACGGCTTTACCGGCACGCTGAAGCTGCCGGACGGGCTTTCCGTCAAGCTGACCTATACGACCGGCGAACAGTACGAAATCACGTTCCGGTAGGATTTTTGTGCGCCGCGGAGCGTCTGAACGCCGCATTTCGGGCTTGCAATATATCCGCGTATTCCCTATAATAGTATTGTTATGGAACGCAATCACAAACAAAACCGAATGGGCACCGCGCCGGAGGGACGTCTCCTCCTTTCGCTCGGCTGGCCCATCATCGTATCCATGCTCGTGCAGGCGCTGTACAACATCGTCGACAGCGTCTTTGTTTCGCGTATGGATTCCCTGTCGCCGGAGACGCTCATGCGAATCCTCGGCGACCTGTATACGCAGGAGATCGTCGGTCACATCGGCGACAAGGCGCTTTCCGCGCTGTCGCTCGTCTATCCGCTGCAAATGCTGCTGATCTCGGTCGCCGTCGGCACCTCGGTCGGCATCAATTCGCTGATCTCGCGCCGTCTCGGCGCAAAACGCTTTGAAGACGCGAACCGCGCGGCGGGCAACGGACTGGTCGTGCTCGTCCTTTCGGCGGCGGTGTTTACCGTCGCGGGACTCACACTGTCGCGGCTGTTCATGCAGTGGCAGAGCGCCGATCCGATCGTACAGCTCATGGGCACGAATTACATGTCGATCTGCCTCAGCCTCTGCATCGGCGTATTCCTTGCCTGCGGCATCGAGCGCATCATGACCGCGCAGGGCCGCACGGTCTACGCGATGCTGATGCAGCTCACCGGCGCGATCGTCAACATCGTGCTCGACCGCGTGTTCGTGCTCGGCTGGGGCTTCGTCCCCGCGATGGGCGTCAAGGGCGCCGCAATCGCGACGGTCGCCGGACAGTTCGCTTCGATGATCCTTGCGTTTGTCCTGCTCTTCGCCACCAAACACGAGATCCGCATCCGCCTTTCGGACTTGAGGCTCAAAGGAAAGACCGTCTACGAGATCTATCGTGTGGGGCTGCCGTCGATCCTGATGCAGGCGGTCGGCACGGTCATGATGTTCGGCATGAACACGATCCTCAAGGCGCTCGGCGATTATCATCTCCGCACGATCGATCCGAACGGCGATTTTCCGAACCTCTACGTCGGCGCGTTCGGCACGTACTTCAAGCTGCAGTCGATCATCTTCATGCCGGTGTTCGGTCTGACCAACGCGGCGATGAGCGTGCTGGGCTATAACTTCGGCGCACGGAACCGCGCGCGGTTCATGCGTTCGTTCAAGATGCTGCTGCTCTACTGCTGTGTGTTCATGCTGTTCGGCACGTTGCTCTTCCAGTTCTTTGCCGACCCGCTGATGCACCTCTTTGACGTGACGCAGGCGATGCGCGACGTCGCCGATCGCGCGCTGCGCATCATCTCGATCGGGTTTGTGCTTGCCGCGGCGGGCATCTCGTTCTCCACCGCATTCGGCGCGACCGACACGAGCCTCTACGGCGCGATCACCAGTCTGCAGCGCCAGCTCATTGTGCTGCTGCCGGTCGCCGCGCTGCTGGCGTGGATCACAAAGGACGTCGACGGCATCTGGTGGGCGTTCCCGATCTCCGAGTTCATCACCCTGATCGTCGCTTCGCTGCTGTTCCGCAGGCTCTACCGCAAAAAGATCAAGCCGCTTGACGATCCCGCCGTATCCGAATAAAAGCAAGACCGGAGCAAATCGCTCCGGTCTTTTTCACAGCATCGCGCTGTCCAGCGCAGAAGGATGCATGATATCGCGCTGCATCGTCGCATCGGTGACGGCGGCGCGGGCAAGGACCATCTTTCCCGCCTCGACCGAGTGCGTGAGCCAGACGCTGCCGCCGATGATGCAGTCGTTTCCGATGCGCGTCTCGCCGCCGAGCACGGTCGCGCCCGCATAGATGACGACGCGGTCGCCGATGTCCGGATGGCGCTTGATGCCCTTGACCGGCGTGCCGTCCGCGCCGACGTCGAAGCTCTTCGCCCCGAGCGTGACGTGCTGATAGATCTTGACGTCCCTGCCGATCGTCGTCGTCTCGCCGATGACGACGCCGGTGCCGTGATCGATGAAGAACCCGCTGCCGATCGTTGCGCCGGGGTGGATGTCGATGCCGGTGCGCGTATGCGCAAACTCCGTCATCACGCGCGGCAGCAGCGGCGTCTCCGCGCAGTAGAGCACATGCGCAAGGCGATAGGTCGCGATCGCGAAGAACGCCGGATAGCACAGAACGATCTCGTCAAGATCCCGCGCCGCAGGATCGCCGCGATACGCCGCCGCGAGATCGAGCTCCAGGCATCTGCGGATCTCCGGCAGCACCGTGAGCAGCGCGTCCCGCACCTGCCGCGCACGGTCCGCGTCGGGAAACACCGTCAGCAGGCATTCCGTCGCCGACGCCGACGCCTCCGACAACGCCTGTTCGCGCGTGACCGGCCCGTCTGCGAAGTTCGGAAACAGCGCGTCGATCAGGCGTTCCGTCATGCGCTGCGCACGCGCGCGAAAGCCGGTATAGTCCCGCAGCGGCACGCGCGTTTCGACCGCCGCCAGCGCTTCGGCAAGATTTTGCATCCGTTCGTTCATATCAGTTCATAAACAGCGGGGTGGAATAGTAGCGATCGCCGCCGTCGGGCAGCAGCACGGCGATCACCTTGCCGCGGTTCTCCTCGCGTTTTGCGAGCTCGATCGCCGCCCATGCCGCCGCGCCGGAGGAGATGCCGACCAGCACGCCCTCCGTTCTGCCGATGCGGCGCGCCGTCTCGAACGCATCCTCGTTTCTGACCGCGATCACCTCGTCGATGAGCGTCCGATCCAGCACCTCCGGCACAAAGCCCGCGCCGATGCCCTGGATCTTATGCGCGCCCGCGACGCCCTTGGACAGCACCGGCGAGTCCGCAGGCTCGACCGCGACGATGCGCACGTCCGGACGCCGTTCCTTCAGATACGAGCCGACGCCGGTGAGCGTACCGCCCGTGCCGACGCCCGCGACGAACAGATCGACCTTCCCGTCCGTGTCGCGCTCGATCTCGGGACCGGTGGTTTCCCGATGCGCCTGCGGATTGGCGGGGTTTGTGAACTGTCCGAGGATCACGGAATCCGGAATCTCGTTTTTCAGCGCCTCCGCGCGTTCGATCGCGCCCTTCATGCCCTTCGCGCCGTCGGTCAGAACAAGCTCGGCGCCGTAGGCTTTCATCAGGCTGCGGCGTTCCGCGCTCATGGTCTCGGGCATGACGATGACCGTCCGGTATCCGCGCGCCGCCGCGACCGACGCGATCCCGACGCCGGTGTTGCCGGAGGTCGGCTCGATGACGGTTGCGCCCGCTTTCAGTGCGCCGCTCCTTTCGGCGTCGTCGATCATCGCCTTTGCGACGCGGTCCTTGACCGAGCCCGCGGGATTGAAGTATTCGAGTTTAGCAAGGACCGTCGCCTGCAGGCCGTCCTCCCGTTCGATATGCCGCAGCTCCAGAAGCGGCGTGTGTCCGATCAGCTGATCGACAGATGTCATTACGTTCATTTCGGTTCCTCCCTTTACCGTATGCTGTCTGTACGCAAACCGACAAAAAAGCGGAGCGCCCGTTTGACGCTCCGCTGTCGGTCCGATCGTCCTATCCGGAAACGCAAATGGGTATGACAAAACAGGCGATACAACACGCGATGCGGTTACAGCTTGTCTTGCGCATATTTGCCCTCCGGATTGGATTTTGTATATTATATAGCAGTTGTTTCGCTTTGTCAAGCCCCATCGTCCGGCCGGATCGAAGCAAGCAGCGCTTCGTTGCGGACGGTGATCGCGGGATCGTCGATCAGCGATTTCAGGTATTCCGTGTACGTCGCGCCGACGATCTGATTCCGGATCATCTCCCGCACGCCGGGATAGCGGTCGATCGGCACTCTGCCGGTCTCGCCTTCGACGCGCAGGAACAGATAAAAGACCGTTTTGCCGTCCTGCTCGCGCGTCATGGAGCCGATCTCGCCGATCGGCACGTCCTTTGCGGCGTCATAGAGCCCCTCCACAAGCGAATCCCTCGGCGCGACCGCAAGGTCCCCCGCCGTTCCCTGCGCCGTAAATTCGTTGCCGGCGTCGGTATACAGCGCGTTGAAGTCCTCGTGCGCCTGTGCGGTGAAGGCTTTGATCTGCTCCTCGGTCGGGTTCGTGTGCACGAACAGCCGCAGAAAGATCGCGTCGTCCGGAATGTACAGCGACGGGAAGCTGCGCGCGCCGGTGATGTAGTACGCAAGATACTGCGAATACATGCCGTCGGTATAGCGATCCTCGAACGTCTCCTTTACGATGCGCGCATAGCCCGCCTCGATCGCCTGCTCGTCGAACGTCGCCGTCTTGCGGTATGCGTCCAGGAGCTTGTTGAAGTCGATCGCCGCCTCGCGGCTGATCTCGTACATACGGATAAAGGTCTCCTCGGTGAAGCCGTTTTCGGCAAGGAACGCATCGACCGAATCGAACGACTCGGCCGCCTCCTCAAGCGCGGACTTCGCGTTCTCGCGCGCCTGTTCGATGTAGCTCTCATCCTCGAACGTGAGCTGATAGCCTTCCTGCTTCGCCGCATAGATCGAAGCCGCCTCATACGCAAGCGCCTTCAGAACGTCCTCGCACAGCCCCTGCATTCCCTCCTCCGTGCGCGTGTCGCGGTACGGATAGGGATAGGCGATCGAGGGATTGACGACGTACGAAAGATAGGTGTCCCGATCGTAGAGACCGTTCTTTTCGATCATGTTGTACCGCGCGGTCAGCTGGTAGCGATACGTCGCCGCATAGACCGGCACGTCGCCGACGGTCATCACCGCGGCGTCGGTCGCCGAACCGTCCTGTTTCCGGCAGCCGACGAATGCAAAGAGCATTGCCGCGCACAGCAGCACGGCAATGCCGGTTCGAATCTGACGCATCGGTTTTACTTCCACAGCTCTTCGGGATACTGTCCCTCGTCCTTCATCTTGCGGATCGCGGCCTTCAGGATCGGCAGGTCGGGACGGTTGGTGACGCCGTGCCAGCGCGCGGAGGTTTCGAGCACCCTGATGCCGATCTTGCCCTCCCTCATCATCGCGTCGAGCACGCGCGGGAGCAGATATTCGCACTTCATCGGGTTGACCGGCAGATTCTCCTCGAGGAACGCGGGGAAGCGCGCTTCGAACGTGTCGAGCACGGTCCGCTGCAGTCCGAACAGGTTCATCGAAACGAGCGTGTCGAGCGCAAGCGGCGTATAGGTTGCGCCGTCGTCCTCGGTGAACGCGGCGGCGCCGTCGCGCTTTTCGATCTTCAGGCGTTCGGTGAGCGAAACGAGCTTGCCGTCCTCGCCGATCTCGCAGACGCCGCGCGCCACGGAACCGTAATCGGAAAGCGTGTTGCCGAGCTGATAGCCGACCATCGCGCAGTCGCTCTCCGCGCGGTCCTCCTTCAGGAAGTCGTAGATCTTCTGATACGCATCCGCGCCGTAGAAGTCGTCGGCGTTGAGCACCGCAAACGGCGCGTCGAGATACTCCTTGGCGCAGAGGATCGCATGCGCGGTGCCCCACGGCTTGACGCGGCCTTCGGGGATCTCAAAGCCCGCGGGGAGCTTGTCGAGCGACTGGAACGCATACTGAAGCTGCACATGCGGACGGATGCGGCTGCCGACACGTTCCTCGAAGTCCTTCTCCATCTCCTTCTTGATGATCACGACGACCTTTTCAAAGCCCGCGCGAATCGCGTCATAGACGGAGAAATCGAGGATCACATGATCGTGCTCGTCGATCGGTTCGATCTGTTTCGGACCGCCGAAGCGGCTGCCCATACCTGCTGCCATAATCAAAAGAATCGGTTTTTTCATAGTTTGCTCCCTTTCGTTTTTATAGTTGTTCGTCCAGAATCGTTACAAGATATTTCTCTCTGAGCTCGACCGGCTTGTAGTTGAGCTTCGAATACCGAAGCCCCGCATCGCCGCCGTCGTCCTCGCGGTTCACATAGCGAACGGAGTCGAAGCACTTGACAAACGCCTGCGCCATCGCGGGATACGCGCCGGAGACGTCCGGCATCGCCTTTTCGACGTGTACGAAGAGCATATCGTCCTTCGCTTCGCCGATCGACAGCGCAACGATCTCGCCGCCCGCGACAAGACACGCCGCCGTCTGCCCGAGCCATTCCCGATGCAGCAGCAGATCCTTTGCGCCGTTCCATTCGTTCTGCTCCAGAGGCGAAAACTCCGGATGCCGTTCACGGAAGCGGTCCAGAAACCCGAGACACGCGCGCTCGGTTTCGGCGTCGCCGACGAGCACCGTCTTTGCGTCCGGATGGTCGCGGTAGAAGCGGTTGACGTGATTCTTCTGCGTGTGCAGCGCTTTGCCCGCATAGGTCCGGAACGCATCCGCGTTGTAGATATAGTCCGCCCAGTCGCGGATGCTCTCGACCTGCATCCGGTCGCCGTAGCGCATCCGGAGCCTGGGGATCGCGCAGGGCGGCACCACGCAGTAGCGCAGCGGAATGCCGAGCGCCTTTGCATCGCGCTCGTTCGCTTCGCAGGCGGCGTCAAAGTCGCCCGCGCCCAAAGGCGCCGTGTAGCAGTCGCCGAACGCGCCGTAGCCCGCGCGGATGCAGAGCATGTTTTCGACGATCGCGTAATACGACACATAGATGTCGCGCCATTGATAGACCGCGCCTACGGTGTTGTCGCAGATGCCGCACGCATACGCTTGAAAGAACGGGCGCAGCGCCTGTATGGATTGTTCGGTGATTCGCTGATAATCGGGCATATGGATTCCTCAACTGTCATTATAGCATGTTTTCGCAATTTGTGAAGCCCGAACGCATTGACGCAGGCGAAAAAAACGTGTACAATAATGGCAGCAATCGGGAAGGAAGTTTTATGAGCCGTATCAAGCTGATCGCGTTCGATCTGGACGGAACGCTCTGCAACACGCTGAAGGACATCGCTGCGTCGCTGAACTATGCGCTTGCGCATTTCGGCTTTCCGACGTTTTCGGACAGCGAAGTTTCCCAGCTTGTCGGCAAGAGCGTCGTCTATATGTGCAGGAACGCCGTGCCGAAGGGACACGAGGATGACTGGGAAAAGCTCGTGGAGCGCTGGCACGTCGAGTATGCCGCGCATCTGTGCGACACCACCGTGCCCTACGAAGGTATGCCCGAAACGCTAAAGGCGCTGCATGCGCAGGGCGTTCGGCTGGCGTGCGTCACCAACAAGCCGCACCGCCATGCGGTCCCGATGCTTCAAAAACTGTTCCCGCCCGACGGCGCGATCTTCTCCTGCATACAGGGACAGTCGCCCGAATACCCCACCAAGCCCGATCCGTTCATGATGGACATGGTGCGCGAAAAGCTCGGCTTTACGCGTGAGGAGACGCTCTATGTCGGCGACATGGATGTGGACGTGCAGTTTGCGAAAAACAGCGGACTGAAGTTCGCGGGCTGCGACTGGGGCTTTCGCGGGGAAGCGTTTTTGCGCGAAGCGGGCGCCGAGATCGTTCTGAAGGAACCGAAGGACCTTTTGGGCCTTTTGAAAAACATGGATCAATAAGGAGGCAATCCCATGGCATTCTGTAAACAATGCGGCACCAAGCTCAACGACGGCAGCAAGTTCTGCCCGTCCTGCGGCGCTCCCGTCAACGAAACGCAAAGCGCACCGCGCGTCGAGGTCCAAAACGATCAGCCCGACTGCAACAAGTGGTTCGGCGTCCTCGCCTATCTCGGCCCGGTCCTCTTTGTCCCGATGTTCGTCAAGAAGGATTCGAAGTTCGCGCAGTTCCATGTGCGGCAGGGCTTCAACCTGCTTTGCTTCTGGGTCGTTCTGACCGTCGCGCGCTATACGCTCGGCATCATCCCCTATATCGGCACGTATTTCCTGAAATACGTATTCAGCATCGGTCTCTGCGGCGTCGGCGTGTTCGCGATCATCGGCATCATCAACGCCCTGCGCGGCAAGATGCAGCCGCTTCCGTTCTTCGGCGAGAAGCTCGATCTGCTCAAAATGCTCTTCAAGATGTAATCCCAAAAAGAATATCGGGCTTCTGCACGGCTGCAGAAGCCCGTTTTTTGATGCTGTCACGGATCGCGGACCGTCAGTACGCCGTCCTCTAAGATCCATTCACGGTCGGCGATCTCCAAAGCCTTTCTGCGGTGCGTGACGATCAGCACCGTGCGGTCGGTCATGTTCCTGAGATGGAGCAAAAGCTCCGCCTCGGTCGCCTCGTCCAGCGCGCTGGTCGCCTCGTCCAAAAGCAGGACCGGATGATCGGAGAGGATCGCGCGCGCGATCGACAGCCGCTGCAGCTGCCCTTCGGAAAGCCCCGCGCCGCGCTCGCCGAGCATGGTCTCGACGCCGTTCTCCAGTCCCCATACGAAGTCCGCACAGGCGACGGACAGCGCGTTTCGCAGCGCTTCGTCCGATACCGTCTCGTCTCCGAAGGTCAAAAGGCTTCTGATCGAGCCCGAATACATGCGCGTGCCCTGCGGCACATAGGCAAACAGCCCGCGATCGGCGGCGGTCAGCGGCTGCTCGCCGTGCGTATCTTTCAGCACGCAGCGCCCCCGTTCGGGGTGATAGAGGCACAGCAGCAGCTTCAAAAGCGTTGATTTGCCGCTGCCGGACGCGCCGGTCAGCACGACCGTTTCGCCCTTGCGGATCTCGGCGGACAGATGCTCGAACACCATCGTATACGCGATCTCGGCGTCCGGCCGGTAGGTAAAGGTCACGTCCTCGATCCCGATGCCGGTAAAATCGTTCCGATAGAACGCCGCAATCTCGGCGGCGTCCTTTTTCGGCGCTTCGCAGTCTTTGCGGTATGCTTCCGCTTCCATCAGGCGCTCGGCGCTCGCGAGCATCGCATAGTACTGCGGCAGATATCCCGCAAGGCTGGCGAACGGGGTCTGGATCTGTCCGACGAGCTGCAGCACCGCGGAAAACGTCCCGTAGGTCAGCGTGCCGTTGAAGATCCCGACGGCGCAGAAGATCGCTGCCGCCGCATATGCGCTGCGCATCAGAAGACCGTACATGAAGTTCGCAAAGCAGGAATACCGGCTGCGCCGGAGCCTTGCCGCGCGATGCTCCTCCATCGCGGCGTTCGCCTGCCGTTCGGCGTCCTTTTCGCGCTGAAATGTGCGCACGAGGATCATCTCAAACAGCCGTTCCGAGAGCGTTACGCGCAGTCTGCCGTCGGCCTCGCGGATGTCCTTGTGCAGTTTCTTGAGCTTTTTGCGGAACAGATAGCCCGCCACGACGATGCCGACGCCGACCGGCACGACGATCCACGTCACGGTTCTCAGCATCCACAGCGTCGCGCCGACCGCGCTCACCAGCATGACGAACATGCCGCTTGCCTCCGGCACGATCGAAACAACGCCGTTCGCCGCGATCGAAGTGTCGGACACAAGCCGGTTCATCCATTCCTCCGAATGCTGCGCCGTGACCGCGGCGTAATCGCGATCCAGCAGCACAGAGAAAAGCCGCTGCTTCAGGCGGTTCTCCAGCGTGCTCGACGCATGCTCCCGAAACCACCGCACGAACGCATGCAGCAGCAGCTGAAGGATGAGCACGCCGACGAACAGCGCCGCATAGAGCAGAAACCGTTTGAAATCGCGGTCGACCGCGCCGTCGATCATGTCGCGCGTCGCCCATGCAAGCGCGACGCCGGACACGCCGCTCAGCATCTGCGCGATCAACAGCAAAAGCACCTCCCAGCGGATGCCCGCGGAGGCGTTCCACAGCCAGCGAAGCGGCTTTTGCGCTTGAGCTCTGTCCTGTTCCTTCATTCCCGATCCGTCCCGTATCCGCGGCGCGCGGTCAAGCCGCCTGCCGCATCGAACGATTCGTCATTCCTCGATCGCGCCGATGCTTCTGAGCTTTTCCACCACGCGGTGTACATCGGCGGCGATCCGTTCCTTCGGCGCGTCGTATTCGCGGCACATCGCTTCGACGACCGCTTCCTCCGTCGTTTCCTGCTTCAGAAGCTCCACGATCGCGCCGAGCGTCGGATTGCCGCGCACGATCCCGTGGAAGGATGCGTTGCCGAGCGGCACCAACAGCGTTTCGTCATTGACGGTATGTGTAATAAAATCAGATCTCAGTTTCATCATTTGCTTCCCTTCATAGCTTCATAGGATACCCGCGCCGCCTCCGGCTCCATGTTGCAGGACAGGCGGTAGAACGCGACCGTCTGCATCAGCATGTCGAGCAGCGTGAGCGTTTCTTTGAGCGCCGTGACCGACACGGGACGGTAGGTTTGCTGCAGCAGCATCGGATACGCCGTCATCGGATCGATCCGCACGATGCGGTTCTGTTCACCGCGCCCCAAAAGACAGATCGCTTTCAGCGGCGCGCTGCCGTTGACGCCGAGCCGGTGCTTGCCGTTCCACGGCGTCCCGTACACGGTCGCGCCGTCCGGCGTGATGTGCAGAAGCGGCTTGTCGTCGTTGATCATGACCGCGCGTTCGCCGAGCATCTCGCGCCACAGCCGCGTATGCGTGCTCTTGCCCGTGCCGCTTTTTGCGGTAAAGAGGTATGCCGCGCCGTCGACCGCAATCGCCGAGCCATGAAACAGCACGGTGCCGTCGTCCGGCATCCGTTCCGCGATCTTACGGTAAACCGCCAGCGTTTCGAGATAGGCGTCCGAATACGCCGTTGCGGTGCGGCCTTCCGCCGCGTCCGTCCGCACGGACTGCGCGCGCTCCGCATCGATGTCCGTCTGCGTCGTCTCAATCGTAAAGTCGACGCATCCGGAAGCCGCATAGTCTGCGGCTTCCCGATGCATACGTTCATACATTGTCCGGATCAGGATCGTGTGATCCGCGATCCGATAGATTTGTTCCATGCTCACCGTTTTACGAGATACACGCTCATCTGCGGGACGATGATCTCGCCGGAAACCGTCATGAACGGCTCCGCTGCGACGTCGGATCCCTGCATCAGTACGCCCCAGTCGCCCTCAGGCAGCGTAAAGGCGGCGTCCACACCGGTCGGGTTGACCATCGCGATTGCAACGACCTCCTCGCCGACCGTATAGGTTACGACGATCGAACCGTCCGGATTGACCTCGCAGACGACGTCCGCGTTCTTCAGGAACGCATTCGCCTTGCGCATCGCGATCAGCGCGCGGTAGAAGTCGCGCATCGCCATGACCTCGGTGCCTTTTTCGAGCGCATCCCAGTCAAGGTTGTTCACCGCGTCGGAGGACTTGTAGCTGTTGCCGTCGCCGCCCTTCGAACGCAGCATCTCCTCGCCCGCAAGCCAGAAGACCGTGCCCTTCGAGATCGCGATGACCGATGCGCCGAGGCGGTTCATCTGCGCCTTCTGCTCGTCCGTCGCGTCGGGATTCGATTTCGTCAGCTTGTCCCAGAGCGTGCGGTTGTCGTGCGAGGACATGTAGTTGATGACCATCGCGTCGTTCACGCGCCACGACGCCTTGTTCGAATAGCCGCCCTCGATGCCGAACGCCACGTTCGTCGCGCGCGCCTTCGAAGGATCGCCGCTGATGTAGCCCTTATCGGTCTCGTTGAACACGCTGCCCTTCAATCCGTCGCGGATCGCATCGTTGAACACCGCGACAGCGCCCGCCGCGCCGGCGCTCGCCGTGATCTCGTGGATGTTCGCCTGCGTCGCCTGCCGGTTCGACCGCAGCGTCGTCGTGCCGCCGGTCCAGCCTTCGCCGTAGATGATCGCCTTCGGATTGATCGCGTGGACCGCCTGCTCGATCGCCTGCATGGTGTCGAGATCGTGCAGCGCCATCAGGTCGAAGCGGAAGCCGTCGATGTGGTATTCGCGCGCCCAGTAGCTCACGCTGTCGACCATGAACTTGCGGAACATCACATGTTCGGACGCGGTCTCGTTGCCGCAGCCGCTGCCGTTCGAATTGACGCCCGCTGCCGTATAGCGATAGTAGTAATACGGCACGATGCGGTTCAGGTTCGCGTTCGCGTCATAGGTGTGGTTGTACACGACGTCCATGACGACGCCGATGCCGTGCGCGTGCAGCGCCTGTACCATCTGCTTGAACTCGTTGATGCGGATCTCGCCGTGGTACGGATCGGTGGAATAGCTGCCCTCGGGCGCGTTGTAGTTCTTCGGATCGTAGCCCCAGTTGAACTCCTCGCACTTGGTCTCGTCAACCGTCGCGTAGTCGTAGACCGGCTGCAGATGCACGTGCGTGATCCCGAGATCGACCAGATAATCGATGCCGACCGGTTCGCCGGATGCGTTCTTGAGTCCTTCCTCCGTAAAGGCAAGGTACTTGCCCGGATACTTCGAATCCGCGATGCGGTTCGAGAAGTCTCTGACATGCACCTCCCAGATGATCGCGTCGCCGTAGGTTTCGATGCCGTCGAAGAATACGTCGTTTTCGAAGCCCTCCGGATCGGTGGAATCGAGGTCCACGACCATGCCGCGATCGCCGTTGACGCCGAGCGCCTTTGCATACGGATCGGTCGCCTCCTGCGTGCCGACCGCCGTCGTGACCGTGTAGGTGTAGTACGTGCCGCTGCCGCAGGGCTGCGTGCTCGACCAAACGCCCTTTTCGCCCTTCTCCATCTCGACGGAGAGGTACGGTTCGCCGCCGTCGCCTGCTTCGAACAGGTTCAGCACGACCTTGGACGCCGTCGGCGCCCAGAGCTTGAAGGTCGTTTCCTCGCCGTGGATGACCGCGCCGAGATCGTCGCCGTCATAGGTGTAGTTGTTGATGAAGTCCTCGGAATCGAAGATGCCCGTCGGGATCGCCGTCTTGCGTTCGTAGCCTTCGATCTCGACGTCATAGAGCTTCGTGATATCCAGGTCCTCCTTGAGCTTGATCACGCCCGTCACGACATTGTTGTTGAGCGAGGACAGGTCTTCGATTTCGAGCCTGCGGTCGCCGTCGTACACCGCAACCTGATCGAGACTCTCGATGCGGATCGCCGGATTCAGCGTGTACTTGATCTCATTCTTGGAAATGATGCCGACATGGTTCATGCTCTTCTTCTCCCACAGCGTTGCGCCGCCGTCGTTGCTGAAATAGATGTTGCCTTCGCCCGACACAAGATAAACCTGCGTGTCGCCGCCTTCCATCTTGATGAAGCGGTCGCTCTCATAGTCCTTTGTCGCGTCGCCCCACGAGGTTCCGCCCGGCTGGGAGCAATTGACGCGCACGATGAAGCCGACCTCCTCGACATCGCTCGGTACGTTGATCATGCACTTCGCGCCGTAGCCGCAGGGATACATCATATACCCTCTGCCGTCCTTCTCCGGATACCAGATCCACATGTCGCTGGTCTCAAAATCGATCGTATCCGCTTTCCAGTAGATCGTCAGCTGCTTGGTCCCGTCCTCCTTCGGCAGGAAATACTCGTCCGCCAAAGGCAGGATCGGCGTCGCTTCCGCAGCCGGCGCCTCCGACGGCGCGGGCGTCTCGTGCGTTTCGGGCGGGGTGACCTCCGCCGTCTGAGTCGGCGCCGCCGTTTCTCCCGGCTGCTCCGTACCGCTGCATGCAAATGCGCCGAACGTCAAAAGCAGGATCAGCAGCATTGCTATCGCTCGTTTTTGCATTGTGATGTCCTCCTTTGTATCATTGTTCCTTTGGAAAACAGTATATCATATTCTGCGTGCGACAACAACTGTTTCGACCGATTTTTTGTCTGGTTTTTGGGCTTGAAATAGCGCGGACGGATTTGGTATAATGAATTGTACAAATTCATTCTGGGAGGTACGTTTATGGCAAAGTATCAGTGCGGCCCCTGCGGCTATATCTATGATCCCGAGATCGGCGATCCCGACAACGGCATCGCGCCCGGCACCCCGTTTGAGGACCTGCCCGACGATTGGTGCTGCCCGATCTGCGGCGTCGACAAGGACATGTTCGAGAAGATCGACTGAGCTGCGAGATCCCCCAAACCGTCTTGCACTCAGATTTTTCGACAAGGACAAAGACGATCGGAGAAAGCCTCGGCTTTCCCCGGTTTTCTTTTTGTGCATGATACTCTCTGCAGCAAGCACGCAAGCCGCAAGCTCAGCGAAGCCCGCGACGACGTGGTGCCGGTGGTGGGACTCCTTTGCGGCGGTCGATATCGGCGTCTTCCGCTTGTGCTCCGCACTGCGCGTCCACGCCGGCCGCGAGCCTGAACGCGAGCTTCAATATCGCGAGCAGCAACCATACAGGGGCAAGCAGTATTCTGAAAACAGTCCGCATATATTATGTTCTCCTTCGGGTTCCTGAGGATATGATAGCAGACCGTGGTCGATTTGACGAATGTGCGGATAAATCACGTTGAGTTTTTTCTTCAATAATGCTATAATATAGCCATCAATTCGAAAGGAGCTTTCTCATGGTCAAGCGGCGTGCTTCCTTCTGATAAGGCAGAAGGAAAATACATTGCATTCCTTCTGTCTCAATAATTGACAGGAGGTTAATATGAGAAAGTATTTCAGGCGTAACCGCGCCGCTTTTATTGGCGCACTTATATGCATTTTTACCAGCAACGCTCTTGCGGTGGTGCTGCAGTTCTTCAAGGGCGATGTGCTCGATCACGCCATCGCCGGTGAAACCGAAACGACTATCAAATATGCGGTCCTGCTGATCTCGTTTATCTTGGGCGAGGTTCTGTTCTTTTTCCTCTACAAAAGGTTCAACGCCCGTTTTGTTGTCAGAAGCACGCGGATGCTCAAGCATGATATCTTTGAAAGCATCACGCGCAGAGATTTCGTCGCCTACAAGCAGCGTCAGCAGGGCGAGTACATTTCAAAGCTCACGACCGACGCGGACGCCATCAAGGACAGAAGGTTCCGAATGCTCCCGATGTTCTTCGATATCCTGTTCAAGATCGTTTTCGTGAGCGCCGCTCTGTTCCTTCTCGACTGGCGTTTGGCGCTCGTCACGATCGCGCTTCTCACAACGCCGCTCTATATCCCGAAGCTCATCGAAAAGCGGCTTCAAAAAGCGCAGACGGAGTATCTGAAAGCGGTCGAGGAGAACCTTGCAAAAGTCAACGACTGGCTGAGCGGGTTCGAGATAATCAAAAACTTCTCCATCGAGCGGCAGATCATGAAAAGGTTCGACGAGGCGAACGACCTCTCGATGGATAAGCTGCTCCGCGATACGATGCTCGGAGCCGTTTCTCAGCTGATAACCACGCTGATCTCGTATCTCTCGTACTTCATCGTGCTCGTCGTCGCAACATGGCTCGTGCTCCGTGGTGATTTCACGGCAGGCAAATTCTTTGTAGCGATAGGCATGATCGACCAGCTCTCCTATCCGCTCATCTCGCTTGCAGAGATAATCCGTCAGTTCGTCGCGATCAAACCCGCGTGTGAGGAGATGGAGCGTTTTATAGCCGAGGGCAGTTCAGCTGAAAGCGGTAGGCAACTTGAAGGCGTGAAGCGCGGCATCCGATATAACAGGGTTTGCTTTGCGTATGACGGCAGCGAGCCGATCCTGAAGGACTTCGTTTTTTCTGCAGAGGTCGGCAAGCGTTACCTTATCAAGGGCCCGAGCGGGTGCGGCAAGACCACGGCGGTCAACCTGCTGCTGCGCTATTATGACGCAACGGGCGGCAGTATCGAGATCGACGGAGTTCCCATCACCGAATACGGCAGTACATACGACTGCATGACAGTCGTGCGGCAGGAGGCAGTGCTGTTCCGCGATACGCTCAGGAACAACCTCACCATGTTCCGCGACATACCGGACGGGAAACTCATCGAGGTGCTGAACGAGCTCGGGCTTTCGAAGTTCGCAAGCACCGAAGCGCTCGATGAAATCATCACGGAAAACGGCGCGAATCTCTCCGGCGGTGAGAAGAAGCGCATTTGCCTTGCCCGAGCGCTGCTGCGCGATACGGACGTACTGATACTCGATGAGCCGCTTGCAAATCTCGACGACGCGACGGCAAAAAAGATCGAGGATCTGCTGCTTTCGATTAAGGGCAAGCTCATGCTTGTGGTTTCACATCAGTTCACCGAGGAAAAGCTTCCGCGCTTTGACGGCGTGCTGACAATGAAAGCATAAAGAGAATAAACCCGAGGTCTGTACCGTATGGTGCAGACCTCATAACGAAATTTGCCACCCCCCCACATGGAGGTGGCAAGTCTTTTGCGTCCGAAGAAGCAGACTTTGATTGCGAACCCCATGGTCCAGAAGTAAAAGTACGTCTGATCCTGCTTTGGTGGAGCAAACAATAGGCCTAGATACGCGCGAAAAGCACGATATAAAACAGCTGTGTTTTGCCCGAAAAGGGCGAAAATGGCCCAAAAGTGTGCAACGCGACTTCGGCGAGGGCCGAAAAACAGTCGTGGCACTTACGAAAATCGGTGTGCAACTGGTGTGCAACCGGTGTGCAACGCAGGAGATTTTTAACGATTCCAAGCTTATCCACGCCAAGTTTCAGAGTTTCAAAAAAGCCTTATAAAAACTGGGTTTTTGGCATTTTGAGTAAAGAAAGAACCGGGTTGGAAAAACCCGGTTTTTGGTGCCGGTGGTGGGACTCGAACCCACACGAT
>JAEEGL010784859.1_pt1 | contig 17820 bp, 15 predicted proteins | sample 9134231 | NCBI WGS metagenome assembly JAEEGL01 (sample SAMN16246548, study PRJNA631951) | gut metagenome | biome: gut microbiome; feature: rumen; material: fiber-attached | host: Bos | place: Iran: Karaj | collected 2018-10 | reverse complement strand
TCAGTATCAGTTCTTTGCTGTTAATAGCATAGAAACCGTTATGGTGTTCAATGGTGCTGTTTAGGCTCTTGCCACTTTTCAACAACAATTCATACACCATATTGTCGGTGGTGGCGTTTTCCGCAACTGGATTGATGAAATCCAATACCTGTTGTTTCCATTCCTCTTTGTTGGACCCCTTTATATCGCGCCATTGTTTGAAGTTGCTTTCCGAAAGTTTGAACACTTTGAAGCCCAAATCTGGCATTTCAACCGTATGTTCATCACCAAACTGAAGTTTTTCCTTTTGTTTGGCTTGATCTTCTTCTACTTCCTTGCGAATTTTTGCTCCTGATCTTCTGATTCTTTCCTTGCTAATTTCCGCAATGGTCTTATAACCTGCCTTGAAAGCCTCGCTCTTTTCATCGCACATTTCTGGCAACTGCACACAAATGTATTTGCGGTGTCCACCGTCCTCTTTGTTGAGTTGCATTACTGCATGGGCGGTAGTGGCACTGCCCGCGAAGAAATCAAGAACGATATCATTATTATTTATATTTGTTCCTAATTTAAGCAATTTAGTAACTACACCTATTGGTTTGGGGAAATCAAATACTTTTATTGTTTCAAACAATTCACGAACATCTCGTGTGGCCTTTTTATTTCCTTCTTCTGTTGTCCACAAATTGCCAGGTTGTTTAGTCCTATCTTCTAAATAAAATTTTTGATACACTTGCCATTTTTGTGTATCTTCATTTTGTTTCCAATATATCAATCCGCCAGCTACTAATTCTTCATACTTAGTCTTAGAGCATATCCATCTACTTTCATAACCAGTTGGACCATATGGATAAACTTCAGAAGAATCTGGTGCAATTATAGGATAAAACATAGTAGGCCTATCCTCTCTTCTGTCCTCTCCTCCTGTGCGTCGCAAAGGTCTAATAAGATACTTACCTCTCTCATCTTCCATGTTGTAAATTATAGCATCCTCCGCTGACATCTCTAATCCATCAATGCTTAGTTCTTCTGCTTGTTTTGCATATACTAGAATATAGTCCAATTCATTTACGAAAATATCAAATCCACCACCAGTAGGGGTTCCTGTTGCTCTAGATATGCAAGTTACAAAGTTTTCCTCCCCGAATATTTCATTCATAAGCAAACGAAGGTTATGCACTTCGTTGTCGTCTATAGATACGAAAATTACGCCGTCTTCACGCAATAACGCCTTAGCCAGATAAAGGCGTGGCATCATCATATTGAGCCAGTTGCTATGGTACTGCCCGTTCTCCTTGCTATTTTTGCGGAACATGCCTTCGCGGGTCATGTAGCCTTCCTCGTCCTTGTCGCCCACGCGCTTTAGATATTCTTCTTTAGTTTCGGAAAATTTGTCTGGATAGATAAACGAGTCATTACCAGTATTATATGGTGGGTCAATGTATATCATTTTCACCTTGCCGAAATAACTCTTTTGGAGTATTTTCAGCACTTCCATATTCTCGCCTTCGATGAAAATGTTTTCAGTATTCTCAAATTCAACAGATTCTTCACGACATGGCACCAAAGTAGCGGAGGAAGGTTGCTGCATAACACGAAAAGCATCACTTTTCCCAGCCCAATTAAGCACATAACGCTCATTGGCGAAATTCACATCCTCGCCAAGCGTTGCTTTCAACTTTTCCCAATCAATCTTGCCTTCGTCAAATGCTTCTGGCACAAGCGATTGCAGTGTCTTAATCCGTTCCTCTTGTGGTGTTTGAGAATATTTCATTACTCTATTTTTTTATTCAAAATTAGTTTTTTATTTATCTTTTCCAAAATGCTGGCATAAATAAAAGGAGAATGGTGAATATTTCCAAACGACCTATCAGCATCAGTGCGGTCATAAGAATTTTTGACGCTGCAGGGAACGAGCTAAATTCCAGCAACATTCCCGACGGACAAAAACCAATGCCGACGTTGGAAATCGACAATGCCGATGCCGAAAACGCCGTGTAGAAATCGTGACCGAAGAATGTGAGTGCCAACGCCCCAAGGAGGAATATCAATATGTACATAACGATAAACGCATATACATTGGAAATAATTTTTTTATCGACAGTTTTTTTGCTCATACGAAGCGTTAGAATTGCATTCGGATGAATGATTTGTTTGAGTGCCAAATAACTATTCTTTAATAAAATAGTAATTCTCACTGTTTTAATGGATCCACTTGTGGAACCTGCACACGCTCCGAAAAATGTAAGGATGAAGAAAAACATCATCGACGCACTTGGCATCATAGCATAGTCGGTAGTGGTGAATCCGGTAGTGGTAGTGAATGCAATCACTTGAAATATAATTGTTCTGATGCTTAGCTCCACATCCTCAAACCTACCCTCTTTCCACAAATTTATCACCGCAATGATAATCGAAACGCAAACAATAATAAGAATATAATTTCGCAGTTCCTCGTCTTTCGCTACAATACGGAATTTGCCATGAACTGCCATATACAACACCACAAAGTTTACTCCCGAAATGAACATAAAGAGCATTACCACATATTGCGTGTAGGGGCTCATACTGGCCACACTGTCGTTCTGACTCGAAAATCCGCCCGACGAAATAGTTGACAATGCTAAAATGATTGACTCATACAGTGAGTTCCCGCCCAAAAGAAGCAACACCACTTCGAGCAGTGTGCAAACAATATAAAGGATGTACAAACGACTCGCCGTGTCTTTTATGCGAGGATGAATCTTGTCTTTTGCCGGACCGTTTGCCTCAGCAGTATAAAGCTGCATTCCGCCCATACCGAACATTGGAATGATTGCAACGGTCAACACCACGATTCCCATACCTCCGACCCACTGCATCAAACTTCGCCATAAAATGATTTGTTTGGGCAGAACCTCAATGTCGGCAAAAACGGTGGCTCCCGTGGTGGTAAATCCCGACATGGATTCAAAGAACGCATCTACAAAAGAGCCTAGACTATGAGTAAACAAAAACGGCATCGAACCGATGAGCGAGAACACAAGCCACACCACACCCACAATGAAATAACCTTCCTTGCGACCGATGGAACCATTGGAATGTCGAAACACAATAGTGGTTGCAACGCCTATGGTCAACGCAATTGCGATAGACCACAAAAAACCCTGAAGACTCTCGCCATAACAAATTCCAGGAATGAGGCAGAGAATCATCAATATTGTTTCAAACAATATTAAAAAACCAATATTTCTTAATACAAGTTTGAAATTCATTGCTCGGAAATTTCTGAATTGTCGTCGTCCTTTTGCTCTTTTCGACTTACGATAAGTTCAATACTAACGCAAAGAAGACCTATTACCAATAATGTCGTTATAGTTGATTGAGCAACAGTGGCTTGTCCAATAGTATCTAAAATCAACAAAACCATAGCGGCAATGCCAAGTGCAAAAGCGACAGAAAGTAAGATTTTACTTCTCATAGATTCTCATTATTTTTCAAAAAATTTCTTTACCTCGTTAACCGCAGCTGGCAGTGCGAACACGAGCACCTTGTCGCCACCAGCAATTTGTGTCTTACCAGACGGGATAAACGCATTTTTCCCTCTCACTACGCCACCAATTACGGCATCTTTCGGAAAATCCTTCGTTTCCATAAGAGTTGCCTTGGTGATTTTCATACTTTCGTGAACAATAATCTCCAATACTTGGGCATCGCTCTGTGTTAGATGGCGCGTAGCCGAAATATCGGATGAATTGCTCAAGGTGTATTTGTGAATGCTGTTGGCAGCAATGGTTTTCTTGTTTATCAACGTATCAATGCCCATATCGGCAGCAAGACCTATGTAATCCACATTCTCAACTTCGGCAATGGTACGTTTCACGCCCACGCGTTTTGCCAGATAACACGAAAGAATGTTGGTTTCGGCATTGCTTGTCGTGGCAATGAACACATCGGTATTGCGAATACCTTCTTCAACCAACAAATCCATGCTTCGTCCATCTCCGTTGATTACTAACGTATTGTCTAGTTGTTGAGATAGTTTTTTTGCCTTTTCAGGGTCAATTTCTATCAATTTTACATCAAATTGTTTTTGAAGAATTTTTGCCGTTGCCCTACCCGTTCGGCTGCCACCCAAAATCATAACTTGCGAAACTGCCAAGTCTTTCTTCTCAAAGGTTTCAAGCATTTTATTCACACCCTGACGGTTGCTAACCACATACAGGATATCGCCTGGCTGACAAATGTCATCACCTTTGGGAATAATGGTGGAAAATCCACGTTTTAGGGCAATTACACGATATTTCTGTAATTCTTCCTGCGTAGGAATAATTTCTTGCATATATTTCCCCACGACTTGTGCCGTTTCTTCAACCTTCAACACAAATAAGGAAAGCAAACCATCGGCAAAATCGAACGATTCACGCGTTGCCGCCCGTTCCACAAACGTTGCAATTTCCTGAGCAGCAAGAGCTTGTGGATATATAATGGAATCAATACCGATTTCACGGAACAATTTTTGATTTTTTTCCAGCAATAATTCTGGGTCGCGAACACGAGCTATGGTGTGCGGAGCACCCAACTTCTTGGCAATCACCGCCGAAGCCACATTCATTTCAGGGAAATGCGTCACTGCGATATACAAATCACAAGTAGCGACATTTGCTTCGTTTAATACCGAAATAGTCAGTGCCGAACCTTGAATTGTCAAAATATCAAGGTGAAGAGAAAGTTGTTTCAAATTTTGTGGATCAACGTCAATGACGGTCACATCGTGGCGGTCATCGGCCAAGATTCTTGCCAAATGTTGTCCCACTTCTCCTGCACCTGCAATTATTATCTTCATTCCTTAAACAAAAAATCGCCCCAATGTACTAAAAAAATATTATTCTCAAAGCAAAGAACATAAAAAACCAAAGTCTCTACCGAAGAGACTTTGGTGAGGCGTCTTACCATGATAGAAAAAGTCACCCCGTGTTACTTTACCGCCCCGCTAAAGTAACTTTATGCAGCTTATAAATGTGAAGGAAAGAATTCTCTTTTTTTCACAAGGTGTTTCCGTATGTAATAAACTTTTGACGTTTCAGCCGTTTGGCTTTTTTCTCGTCCTCGAATCCGTAAAAGAGCCATGTATCTATCTCGGATTTTAAAAATGTCAGCTTTTTCCCGTATTTGTGGTATGGTATTTTCTCTTGGGCAACCCAACCATATATCGTTGCCCGTGCTGTATTGTCTGGTAAATATTCTATGAGGTCTTCAACCGACAGCCATTTGTCATTGGCCAACTTTGCGGCAGTAATTTGTCGTTGAACGTTCTCTTTCCATATTTCAAATTCCTGCTGGAACAATTTAAATTCTTCAACAATTGAAGTATTATCTTTTGCGTCCTTCATCTTTTAAATCTATTCTTTCGCTTTAGTTAATTTCTTGATGCAAAGATGCAGAAATAAATTAAATAAACAAATATCAAAAAAAGCTCTATAGACCATTTTTGTAGTATTTTAGACTTTTATAGGGTAATGTTTATTTTTATTTATTGATGTTTGATAAAAAAGCGTGAATTTTTTTGAAAAACCCTATCAAAAAAGCTCTATTTCCCTTCAAAAAACAAAGATTTTTTGCCCCCAAAACGTCAGTTTTTTGTCAGGGAAGGAGAAAAACACATTGTATTGTCATATTTGCGTCAGCTTGTATGACACACGAAACAAAAAGCCGTTTCCTTTTTACCTTAAAAACATTATTATCTAACTTTTGTTTATTATTTTTACCAATGAAAAATATTTCTTCATTAATGAAAATTATTTTAGTTGGAACGGCATTCCCTTATCGTGGCGGCTTAGCGGCTTTCAACGAGCGGCTTTCTTTGGAGTTTGTAAAAGAAGATGAGGATATTTCCATTGAAACGTTCATCCTGCAATATCCGAACTTTTTGTTTCCTGGAAAAACGCAGTATTCCAACGGCACCGCTCCCGACCTAAAAATCTGCCGTTCTGTACATTCTGTCAATCCTTTCAATTGGCTTTCGGTAGCAAAAAAAATCGCAGTAAAAAAACCTGACGTGGTGATTTTTGCCTATTGGATGTCGTTTATGGCTCCATGTTTCGGCACCATTGCTCGAAGAATCAAAAAGATGTGTAATGCAAAATGTATTGGATTGATACATAATATGATAGCGCACGAACCTTCAATCTTAGATAGAATGTTTGCTCCTTTTTTTGTGAATGCGATGGACGGCTTTTTCACGTTGTCGCGATCGGTTTTTGGTGAGATAGAGCAATTTGAACGGAAAAACAAGCCAAAATCGTGGTCGCCACACCCTATTTACGACACCTACGGAACATTAATCAGCAAGGAACAAGCATGTGGGCATCTTGGCTTGAACCCAGACAAACGTTATATTTTGTTTTTCGGTTTCATCAGGGAATACAAGGGTCTGGACTTGCTACTCCACGCAATGGCAAACGAGCGAATCAAGTTCTCGAACATTCATTTGCTTGTGGCAGGGGAGTTTTACGGTAATGAAGAAAAATATAAAAAACTTGCTGAACATCTTGGTTTACAAAATATTACGTGGTTTTCAGAATATATTCCCGACAACGAGGTAAATAATTATTTTTGTGCCGCCGACTTGATTGTCCAGCCATATAAATCAGCAACGCAGTCGGGTGTGACGCAGGTGGGCTATCATTTTGAGAAACCTATGATTGTCACAAACGTAGGTGGTTTGGCCGAAATAATTCCTGATGAAAAAGTTGGTTATGTAGTTGAACCCAATAGTCATGCATTGGCAAATGCTATTGTGCGTTTTTTTGCCTCAAACAAAGCGTCAGAAATGGAGCAAAACATTCGAGAGGAAAAGAAAAAGTATGCCTGGAATATTCTTACTGCAAAGATGAAAAAATTGATTCAAAGTGTTTAAGATTGTTCCTGGATTATGCTTTTTTCACGTCTTCTTTATCCTCACATTCTTCCAATAACAGTAGATTGCTTTTAAGAAATATTGGGTGAATGTAGTCGGGAAGCACCTCACATAAAGGAACCATCGTAAATCTTCGTTTGTGTAAAAGCGGATGAGGAACGATTAAATCTTCAGTATCAACAATGTCATTGTTGAAATACAAAATATCAATATCAATCGTGCGAGACTCATAACCAGCATTTTCGTGGCGAGTTCTGCCGCATTTGTTTTCTATTGCTTGACAACGGAGAAGAACATCGTGTGCGGAAAAATCGGTATCAACAACTAACACTTGATTTATAAAATTATCTTTCGATTCAAATCCCCAAGGTTTACTTGTGTAAATCGCTGATTTACACAAGATTTCACCGATATTTTCATCAATGTGTTTTGCAACTTGTGCAAACATAGCTTCTTTGTCGCCGAGATTTGCCCCTAACAAAAGAACAACACTATTTTTTTGCGCCATAATGTTTCCCTCCTTTTTATTGTCCAAAAAAAGAAAGAACTTATATTGTTCTTTGAACTTCTTTTTCTTCGTATGCCTCAATAATGTCGCCTTCTTGAATGTCGTTGTAATTGTTGATGCTCAAACCACACTCAAAGCCCTTGGTCATTTCTTTTACATCGTCCTTAACCTTACGCAATGAAGAAAGTTCTCCTGTGAAAATAACGATACCGTCGCGGATGAGGCGGATTTTCGAGTTACGCATAATCTTACCATCGGTAACGTAGCAACCGGCAACAGTTCCCACTTTCGAGATCTTGAATACCTGACGGACTTCGCAACTACCAGTAACTTCTTCCTTGATTTCAGGTGAAAGCATACCGCTCATTGCATCTTTTACTTCATTTATCGCATCGTAAATGATTGAGTACAAGCGAATATCGATACCCAATTTTTCAGCCAAACGACGAGCATCGGCAGAAGGACGAACTTGGAAACCGACGATAATTGCTTTTGAAGCCGAAGCCAACAATACATCGGATTCTGAAATTTGACCGACAGCTTTGTGCTTGATAACAATTTGGATTTCTTCGGTAGAAAGTTTCAACAATGCGTCGGACAATGCCTCGATAGAACCGCCAACGTCACCTTTCACAATCAAGTTCAATTCCTGAACATTTCCAATCTTAATCTTACGGGCAATATCCTCAAGCGTTTCTGGCTTCATGGCACGCAATTCCTGTTCACGTTGCAGACGTTCGCGTTTGCTTGCAATGTCGCGTGCTTCGCGCTCCGACGACATCACGTGGATTTTGTCGCCTGCTTGTGGAGCTCCATCAAGACCGAGAACCATAACTGGCGTAGAAGGTCCTGCTTCGGTAATTCTTTGCTCACGTTCGTTGAACATAGCCTTGATTTTTCCGGCGTGCATACCGGCAAGTATCACATCGCCAACGTGCAATGTTCCCGAACTAATCAAGATATTGGTAGTGTAACCACGACCTTTGTCAAGTTTTGCTTCAATAACGGTACCTTGTGCAGGTTTGTTCGGATTCGCTTTCAGTTCAAGCATGTCGGCTTCAAGAAGCACTTTTTCCATAAGCAAATCTACATTCTTACCGAATTTTGCGGCGATTTCCTGTGATTGATATTTACCACCCCATTCTTCCACCAAATAGTTCATATTGGCGAGTTGCTCACGAACTTTATCGGGATTTGCTCCTGGCTTATCAATCTTGTTTATGGCAAATACGATAGGAACGCCAGCGGCAGCCGCGTGGTTGATTGCCTCAACCGTCTGAGGCATCACTTGGTCATCGGCTGCAACCACGATGATGGCAATATCGGTAACTTGAGCACCACGGGCACGCATAGCGGTAAACGCTTCGTGACCTGGAGTATCAAGGAATGTGATTTGACGACCATTTGGCAACGTAACCCCGTATGCACCAATATGTTGCGTGATACCTCCCGCTTCACCCGCAATCACATTCGATTTGCGTATGTAGTCAAGCAACGAGGTTTTACCATGGTCAACGTGTCCCATTACCGTAACGATTGGCGGACGAGGAAGCAAATCTTCTGGTTTGTCTTCCACTTCTTCAATCGCTTCTTGAGCGTCGGCACTCACAAATTGAACCTCAAATCCGAAGTTTTCGGCAATCATTTGAATCGTGTCGGCTTCCAGACGTTGGTTCAACGAAACCATCAAACCAATATCGAAACACGCTTTTATGATGTCCATTGCTGGAATGTTCATCATGGCAGAAAGGTCGTTGGCAGAAACAACGTCGGTAACTTTCAAGATTTTTTCTTGTTCTTGTTGTTCCAATTCCGCCAATTCCATTTCTTGACGGATTTTCTCCTTCTTCTCACGATTGTGTTTTGACGTGTTTGTCTTACGTCCCATGCTGTCAAGACGAGTACGCACGTCACGGATGTTCCGTTCAATGTCCTCCTCGTTGATTTCCTCGTGATAGAATCCGTGTTTATTGTGTTTGTTTTTTCCGTTTTTGCTGTTTTTGTCAAATTTAGGCGAGTCTTTTTTCGAAAATTCTTCTTCCAAATTGACTTTGCCGCCTTTCGTCATTGTTCTCGCACGTTTCTCCTTACGTTTTCCGTGAGGTTGGTCTTCGTAAACAGTAACGTCTTTTACGATTTTTGGACCATTCAGTGTAGGAACTTCGGTTTTAATAAACTCAATTTCCTCGTCGCTTTTACGTGACTGAGCATCTTTTGAAGGAGCAGCAGTTTGTTTTTGTTGTGTGAGTATTTTTTGTTGAGCGGCAAGACGTTCTTTCCGTTCTTGTTCGCGTTCTTTTTTCGTCTTTTTGTCGGGACGAGTCTTTTGATTCAGGGAATCCAAGTCGATCTTGTCAAGAACTTTTATGTTGTTTTTAACGACTGGACGACCAGTATCAAAAATTTCCTCTTCTTTCTCTTGAACTTGTTCGGGGACTGATTCCTCTTGCGTTTCAACAACAGATTCTACGACTTCTTCTGGCTCTGGGACAACATCTTCAACCTTTTCCTCAACAACAGGTTCTGGCTTCGCAACTTTCTTTTTCGGTTTGTTCAGTTCATCAAGATTCAGTTTGTGTTTGATGACAGGACCTGAAAGTTTCGGAGCTTCCGTCTTGATTTCTTCGGGTTCTTTATGCTCTACAACTGGCTCTGGTTCAGGCAAGCTGACCGTTTCCATGTTTTGACGAGCTTCACGAATATCGACAGATTCTGCGTCTTTTTTAATTTCTGCATCTTCTCCAAATTCGCCAAGAAGCAATTTATAATGCTCATCTGTGATTTTTGCAGACGGATTATTCTCGATTTGTATACCTTTACTTTGTAGGAATTCGACAATTCTGTCCATTCCCGTGTTAAATTCTTGTGATACTTTTCCTAATCTTGCCATAAATAAATTGCTTTTATTATTGTTGTTGTCCGAGCGATTATATGAAATTAGTCTTCAAATTCTTCTTTTAAGATTTTAAGAACATCATCGATGGTCTCTTCTTCCAAATCGGTACGACGCAACAATTCAGCCTTGTCCAAACGCAACACGCTCTTCGCCGTATCGCATCCAACTTTCTTGAATTCGTCGATTACCCATTCGTCGATTTCGTCAGTAAATTCGTCAAGATCAACGTCTTCCTCCTCTTGAACATTATCACGGTAAACTTCAATATCGTAGCCGGTCAATTGGATTGCCAACTTGATGTTTGCGCCACCTTTTCCGATTGCCAACGAAACTTGGTCGGAAGGCATAAATACTTCTGCACGTTTTTTAGCCTCATCGATAGAGATGCTTGTGATTTTTGCAGGGCTCAACGCACGTTGTACATACAATCTTGGATTTGACGAATAGTTGATTACGTCGATATTTTCGTTACGCAACTCACGAACGATACCATGGATACGAGAACCTTTCATACCAACACATGCACCAACTGGGTCAATTCTTTCGTCGTAAGATTCCACGGCAACTTTTGCTTTTTCACCTGGGATACGAACAACTTTCTTGATAGTGATAAGTCCGTCGAAGATTTCAGGAACTTCCAATTCAAACAAACGTTCCAAGAAATATGGCGACGTTCTTGAAATGATTACGATAGGCGTGCCATTTTTCAACTCAACACGAGCTACAACACCGCGAACCGTATCGCCTTTCTTGAAAAATTCGCTTGGTGAAGGAATTTGTTCTGTTTTTGGAAGGTATAGTTCGTTGCGTTCTTCGTCAACAAGCATGATTTCCTTTTTCCAAGGTTGCCAAACTTCACCAGTAACAATTTGACCGATTTTTTCCTTGTATTTCATATAGATGTTGTTCTTCTCCAAATCCATAATTCTTGAAATAAGATTTTGACGGATAGAAAGAACTTCGCGACGGCCGAAATCCGATATGCTGATTTTTTCTGACACATCCTCGCCAATTTCGTAGTCGGCATCAATTTTTTGAGCTTCAGAAAGTGAGATTTGACTTAAAGAGTCTTCTACGGCATTGTCAGCAACAACTTCGCGGTTATGCCAGATTTCAAAGTCACCTTTGTCAACATTGATAGTAATGTTGAAACTTTTTTGGATTTTCTCGTCGTCTTCAACGTTGAATTTACGTTTTAACAAGTTAATCAACACTTCTTCCAGAATCTTAACCATTGTAGGACGGTTAATGTTCTTGTCCATTTTGAACTCAGAAAAAGCTTCTGCCAAATTTTGATGTTCTACTCTCATCGCTTTACAATTGTTTTTTTGATACTTAAATTTTAGATTATTTTATTTTTGAACATAATTACACATTCGGTTTTTTGTATGTCGGAAAATGGAATGAACGTCTCGAATTCCATTTCTTTTTTCTTGTTTTTCGGTGGAACTTTCACCACATCGATATGTTTTACTTTCACACCTTCATCCGTTACTTCAAGTAATGTGCCCTGATATTTTCTTTCAGAAGTAGTTACGGTTACCATTTTTCCGATATTTTTTAAATATTGGCGATGAACTTTAAATGGTTCCGACAAACTTACCGAAGAAACGGTCAACTCAAAATCTTCTTTGTCTCTATCAAGGTGCTCTTCAATAAAATGACTTAGGTCAACGCAAGTATCAATATCAATAGATGAATCTGCATCCATTTCTATCGTAATGACATTGGCAGGAGTAATTGTTAGGGAAACCAAGAACTTATCGGTTCCCGAAACGAATTGTTCCACTAACGCCGTAATCGTGTCTTTTTCTATTGCCATTTTATTGTATTTTAAGAAAAAAAAGAGGGGACTGAACCGTCCCCTCATCAAATTTTCACGAGGCAAAGATAACTAAATTTCAATAAATTGCAAGATTTTACAACTTTTTGTTTAATTTCGGCACATATTTTTGAGATTGAGACGATGAAATTTTTTACTACAATTCTGTCTGTGTTATTGGCTGTTTCCACCTATGCGGCGGAATATTCCATCTCGTTGGCTGTCAAGGGTTTTGCTGGGCAATATGCTTTCCTGACGAAGGTGGAGGGTGATTTATCTATGTTGACCGACACGTTGGTTGCCGATCGTTACGGAATGTATAAGACCACGTTCACCGATGAAAAAGAGACCGGTTTTTACAAATTTATTTTTCCGCAGTTAAATAATGCTGAGGTTGCGTTTATCTTCAACAAGGAAAATGTAGCTCTCTCAACCGAGGCAATTAACCCCAATGCGTATGTTCAGGTTATTTCGTCAAAAGAAAATGACTTGTATTATCAGTTTCAGGCAAAAAATGCGTTGTTTGAAAACCAATGCGGATTGTTGGAAATGATTTATGAAAACTATGTCGGCGATGATTTCCGTTCTCAAGCGGAGTCGGAATATACTCGTTTGCTCAACGAGTATTACGACGACATTGACGGTTTGCGGAAACGGGGAGAATCGACGTTTGCGTGGAAAGTGATAAAGTCTTCCGTGCGACAAGTTCCGCCTATGTTGGTCTCACAGGCAGAAAAGAACACGTTTTTGAAATCGCATTTCTTTGACGCTGTTGATTTTACCGAAACAGGACTGATAAATTCCGAGGTTTTCACGTCGGCTGCCGTACAATATTTGTCAATTTACACGGCGAATATTCAGCAGTCGAATAAGAACGGTATTTTTATGTCGGCTGTCGATACTATTATGAAAAAGGCATCGGTGAACGACGAGACCTATGAATTTGTGGTGAATTATCTTTTGGGCGGATTTGAGTCAATGGGAGCGTCGGAAATTGTTACCTACATTTCGCAACAATATCTTACCGAACATCGTTGTGCGAGCGAAGACGCTTCGACCTTGAAACGAAAGGCATTGAGCAATACGGAACTTGCCGTTGGCAAACAAGCTCCGTTGGATTTACTTACTGCTATGAATTACAAGAAAGATATTGATTTTGCCAACGAAAATGTGGTTATCGTGTTTTGGGCTACGTGGTGCGGTCATTGTGTGGAATCGCTTCCCGAAATCGTGGATCATTATGCAAAACTATCGAAACCGAAATATAAATTGGTTACAATTTCTTTAGACGCGTCAACAAACGAGTGGGAAGAATTTATAGATGCTCATGCAAGTTTTTCAAAGTCAAAGAATTTGATTGACACCGACGGCTGGGACGGTAAATTGGCGGAGACGTATTGTATTTATGCTACACCGACAATATTCATGCTTCAGCGAGGAAAAATCGTGGCAAAACCGATAGAATCATCGGAATTTTTTGAAATGTTAAAACGACTCAAATGGGAATAAAGATTGTACGATATATACCAACCATTCTTTGGCTTGTGGCTATTCTCGTTGCGAGTTTTATGCCTTCGCAACATTTGAGTCCGCAATTAATGTTGTTCCCTCATCAGGATAAGGTGATTCACTTTGCAATGTATTTTGGTTTGGCATTTTTGTTTTTGTATGATACAAAAAAATCGCAAAATTTGTCAAACGTATTTATCATTGTTTCAATTGTTTGCATAACCTGTCTTAGTGGATTGGTTGAATACTTGCAACCCATCTTGAGCAATCGAAGTAAAGATGGATTTGATTTGTTTGCTAACGGAACTGGTGCCATAGTAGCAGGGAGTATAATAAAGTTATTCTTTTGTAAAAACTACGAACATGAAAATGAAGTTTAAAATAGTGTCGCATCGTCTTCTTGCCCTGCAAATTGCAATAATTTCCGCACTTTGTCTGGCGATTGTGTTGGTCGGATTGCATTTTGTCGATTCCGAATATACCGTTCTCGTGAGTGTGCTTGCATTTTTTGTAATGCTTGTCGCAATGTATTTTATTACAAGACAACTCATTCGACGTTTTGTGATTGAAAAAGTTCGCCCTATCTATAAAATTATTCGTTCGGCACAAACTCCCCGTTTCAAGGAAGTGGTGAAGGCAAGCGACAACCTGATTGCCAAAGCAGCCGAGGATGCCGAGGAATGGGCAAAAAAGAAAGAAGAGGAATTGGATTTCTTGAAACGACAAGAAAATTTCCGAAAAGAATACATTGGCAACGTGGCTCACGAACTCAAAACGCCAATCTTTACCATTCAGGGTTATGTGTCAACATTGCTTGACGGCGGCCTGTACGACGAATCTATCAATCGCCAGTATTTGGAACGCACCGACAAAGTAATTCAACGTATGACCTCTATTGTAAAGGATTTGGACGCCATCTCTCGCTTGGAGTCGGGAGAACTCAAGATGGAATATACCACATTCAACATAATTGACTTGGTGAACGAAATTTTCGAGGCACAGGAATATCTTGCAAAAGAGCGGAGTGTGACGCTCAATTTGGAAATGCAACAGCCCAAAGCGCTGATGATGGTATATGCCGACCGAACAAGAATCAATATGGCGTTGTCGAACTTGGTTACCAATGCCATAAAATACAACAAACCCGAAGGCGGTTCGGTACGAGTTCGCTTCTTCGACATGGACAATCGCTGGCTGATAGAGGTTTCCGATACGGGTATCGGCATTCCACAAGAATATCAAGACAGAATTTTTGAACGATTTTTCAGAGTTGACAAAAGCCGTTCACGCGAACAAGGCGGAACGGGTTTGGGCTTGGCAATCGTGAAACACGTGGTTGAAGCCCACGGCGAGACAATCACGTTCAAAAGCACGTTGAATCAAGGAACGTCGTTTTCATTCACCATAAAAAAAGGCAATGTCCGATAATATGAATACCACAAAAACCATATTGATTGTTGATGACGAGCCGGATATTGTGGAAATTCTGCGATATAATCTTGAAAAAGCCGGCTATACGACATTGACGGCACTGAATGGTTTGGACGCGGTAAATTTGGCGAAACAACATCATCCCGATTTGATTTTATTAGACGTAATGTTGCCCGATATGGACGGCATTCAAACGTGCGAAACCATTCGGAGCAATCCTGACCTACAAGGAACGATTATCGCCTTTCTTACGGCTCGGAGCGAGGATTATTCGGAGATAGCAGGTTTTCAGGCCGGCGCCGACGATTACATAACAAAACCTATTCGACCCAAAGTTCTTATTTCGCGGATTCAATCGTTACTGAAACGCTCAAAAACGGCAAACGAAGAGTCTAAAACGGTGGAATACAACGGAATAAAACTCGACAGGGAAAAAATCTCCGTCAGCGTGAACGGAAAGACTATGAGCTTGCCCAACAAGGAGTTTAAAATTTTAGATTTGCTGATTTCCAAACCCGAACGTGTGTTCACTCGTGAAGAAATCTATTCGTTGGTGTGGGGTAACGAAATTGTGGTTGGCGACAGGACTATCGACGTTCACATTCGTAAACTGCGTGAGAAATTAGGCGAACAATATATTTTTACAATAAAAGGAGTCGGGTACGTATTTTCCCGATAGAGTTATGGCAGATATAAAAGCGTGTATTTTCGATATGGATGGCGTGCTGGTAAGCACCGAAATATACCATTTCAAGGCGTGGAAACGGTTGGCCGACACGCTTGGCATTTCAATAGACGAGAAGTTCAACGAGAACCTCAAAGGCGTGAGCCGCTCGGTTTGCATTGACTTGATTCTGAAACATGGCGGCGTTGAAAAGACACAAGCCGAAAAAGACGCCTTGGCAGCACAGAAAAATGCGTGGTTTCTTGAATATGTTCAGACTGAAATCACTCCGGCAAATGTCTATCCCGGCGTGATAGATTTCCTGAAAGCGATTAAAAGCAAAGGTATTAAGACAGCCATTGGCTCGGCAAGCAAGAATGCTCCGTTGTTGATAGACAAACTTGGCATTCGAGACTATTTCGACGCAATTGTCGATGGCAATATGATAACAAAAGCCAAGCCCAATCCCGAAGTTTTCTTGAAAGGAGCCGAATTGATTGGCGTGGAGCCGTCGCAATGCGTTGTTTTTGAAGATGCCATAAGTGGCGTGGAAGCGGCAAAAAACGGCGGTATGCATTGCATTGGCGTTGGCTCGCCACAAATGCTCAAGAAAGCCGATTTCTGCATAAAAAGTTTTACGGAAATGACAGTTGAACGCTTGCAAATGCTCTGAAATTAAAAACACAAAATATCCTATAAATACAATACTTTTATAAAAAAACGAGTAACTTGCACAAAAATATTTGAGATGAAAAGACATATTCCTAATTGTATCACATTGTGCAACTTATTGTGCGGCGTAGGTTCAATAATTGTATCAACAACGCAATTGATTGACTTGGAATGGGCGGTGTTCCTCATTTTTTGCGGTGCCGTTTTTGACTTTTTTGACGGATTTTCGGCTCGATTGCTACACACCTCATCGCCTATCGGCAAGGAATTGGATTCTTTGGCAGACTTGATCACATTTGGATTTGCTCCTGCCGCAATCACATCGGCTATCATAATTCACATTTTAGGTTACGAAAGTCTTATCCCCGACGACGGAACAATGATAGATTATTTGTCGTATTTCTTGATTTTCTTGCCTTACCTAATCGTTGCCTTTTCGGCTGTTCGTCTGGCAAAATTCAACATTGACGAGCGACAAACTTGTTCGTTCATCGGTCTTCCAACTCCTGCCAACGCAATATTCTTTTCTTCATTCGCATTTATGCCAAATTTAGATTATATTCCAGTTTGGTTATTGGAAGTATTGGTTGTTGTGTTTTCGGTGCTTCTTGTATCGGAAATTCCTATGTTTTCACTGAAATTCAAGAATTATTCGTGGGCAGACAATAAAATACGATACATATTCCTCATTCTTTCGGTTATTTTATTAGTAGTATTGAAATTACAAGCTTTGACCTACATTATTCTTTGCTACATTTTGTTTTCTGTATTTGACAATTTTTCAAAGAAGAAAAATACACAGGAATAGATTTGTAGGGACGTGGCGTGCGGCGACCGTAATTTACCGTACCGAAACGCCAACAGTTTCTCTATCTGCAACCATAAATTAATCTTTCAAAACCTTTTTACTTTCAACATTTTGAAGGATTTTCATTTGTTGAATGGCGATTTTATTTAGTTTCAATAGTCGTTCGGATTGGGGAATATTTTCATTGATGAACACTGCATTGAGATTTTCCATATTCGAAAGGCAAATTAATTGATTAATTGTGGCGTAATCGCGCATATTGCCTTTGGCATCGGGATTTGCGAGTCGCCAATCTTGTGCGGTCATACCGAATAGCGCCATATTCAAAACATCGGCCTCCGAAGCATAAATCATATTGATTTTATCCTTTGTAAGTTCTGGTGGTACAAGGTTTTGTTTGATTGCATCGGTATGGATATGATAGTTGATTTTTGAAAGTTCACGCTTTGCCGACCAACCTATCATTTTTTGTTCTTCTGCTTTAAGACGTTGATATTCCTTAACTAAAAGCAATTGAAAACGAGGACTTATCCACATCCCAAAATGATATGCTATATCGCGGTGTGCATATGTGCCACCATACCTACCTGCTTTTGAAACAATTCCAATGGCATTAGTTTTTTCAATCCACGT
>JAEEGL010352550.1_pt1 | contig 17820 bp, 17 predicted proteins | sample 9134231 | NCBI WGS metagenome assembly JAEEGL01 (sample SAMN16246548, study PRJNA631951) | gut metagenome | biome: gut microbiome; feature: rumen; material: fiber-attached | host: Bos | place: Iran: Karaj | collected 2018-10 | reverse complement strand
TCACGCTGTTGGGGATGGTGACGGAGGTCAGGCCGGTGCAACCAGAGAAAGCATATTTTATGGAGGTCACGCTGTTGGGGATGACTAAATCAGTAACTTCTGTTCCGTTCAGATAAAGATGGTGAGCATAAGAAAGTGGATTTGCAGAGGTGTCATCAAATGGAATGTTACACCATGCCGTCAAATCAGCTATGTGGACGGAGGTCAGACCGGTGCAGCCATTGAAAGCACAATAGCCGATGGAGGTCACGCTGTTGGGGATGGTGACGGAGGTCAGGCCGCTGCATCCGAAGAAAGCTGAAGAGCCGATGGAGGTCACGCTGTTGGGGATGGTGATGGAGGCCAGGCCGCTGCAACCCTGGAAAGCATAAGAGCCGATGGAGGTCACGCTGTAGGGGATTCCTCCATTCACAACAGTTGGGGGGATGTTTACTGTGCCAGTATATTTTTCGCCGGACTTATATGTTACTACCGCCGTTTTTGTCGAAGAATTCAGGTTGTAGTAAATACCATCGATTAAAGTGGCGGCCTGCGCGAGGAGGGGCAGGAGGGAAAGGAGGAGAAGGGAGAAATACTTTTTCATAATTTATGGGTGTTTGCGGGTGATTTATTGTTGTTTACGTTGTTTACAGGGAAAAAGTTGATGGTAAAACAAGTTTTGCAAAGTATAAAAGAGAAGGAGATGCGGATTGTAGGGACGTGATGTATCGCGTCCGCCAACGCATACCGCTTTTATACAATTCTTTGCTTGCGGACGTGATGCATCACGTCCCTACATCCGGCGAGATTCTTCATTTTCAATTTGAGAAATATGTGAAACATGAGTTAGTGTTTGTTGTTTATGCGTCCCGTTATCGTGGCGGCGGACGCGACACGGCACGGTCAAACGACCGGCAGAAAAGAGGGACTTGGATTATCGGTTACAAAAGTACGAAGTTTTTTCTTTCAAAGCAAGTTTTCCTGCGGTTTTTTATTTGAAAGAGAAGGAATACCGAAGTAGGGGCGTGTGCTTTGTTTACAAAAGGAGAATTGGTGTTTATGCGCTCCTGTATCGTGGCAGCCGCCTGCTTTGTCATTTTTCATTTATCATTTATCATTTAGCGCAGCGCTTTTCATTTGTCATTTAGCGTAGCGCCTCTCATTTAGCGCAGCGCCTCATTTTGTCAAAATTTTTCATGTTTTTTTGTTTGTCCCAGAAGGTTTGACGGCAAATTTCGGGGAGAGAATTGGCAGTTTGAGAGGAGAGAATTGGCAAATCTCTGCCCGAAATTTGCCGTCAAAACTCGCCCCGTTTACAAACCGCTGAAATTCAACAACTTACAAATACGACGCATAAGCACCCCGTTTTGTCAAATATTTTTACCAGTTTTTATCCATGCCGTTATCCACCAAAATAAAGAACTCTGCTTCCGTATATTCTACATTTCTGACAATGAGTGTCACTTCGTGACAGAAATCTTAAAATAAATTTGTGTGATTCGTGAAGATTTGATGGATTTCTCGCCGTTGGCGACTAAACACCAAAGATTTTGTGTATGAAAGCCATACATTGTAAGGGAATGAAACGCGGATTGCAGGGATTCTTTATTTCCAAGTTGCGAAATAAGCGCTTTCTTACATAGCAAGTATTTACGCGGTTTTTCAAATGGTCTCTATAGAAATAAGGAAACGAGATGGCGACGATTTGAAATAAAAAAAATTGGAATCATTTGAATAATTATCTTGGACCGATAACATTCAAATGATTCCAATTTCTTTAAAAGATTGAAAGGTCTATTGTTAACCTTTCACATTTACTATTTTACATTTTCTCGATGATTTCGCGCCCTGCCTTGATGGCCTCCATGTTGAGTGGGATGAGGTGGTGATGGCGTTCGGGGAGGGTTTTGAAGAGGGCTTTCTCCACGCCCTTGTCGCTGACGACGGGTGCCACCTGGAGCAGTCCGCCGAGCACTATCATGTTGAACACCTTGGCGTTTTTCATCTCCGCGGCCTTGTCCATGGCATCGATGCGATAGACGGTGATGTCCTCGCGTGTTGGGGGATTGATGATGCCGTAGCTATCGTAGATGAGGATGCCGCCGGGCTTCACCTTCGGCATGAACTTGTCGAGCGATGGCTGGTTGAGCACGATGGCAATGTCGTAGCGGCTGAGAATGGGCGACGAAATGCGCTCATCGCTGACGATGACAGTGACGTTGGCCGTTCCGCCGCGTTGCTCGGGGCCGTAGGCGGGCATCCATGTCACTTCTTTGTCTTCCATCAGTCCTGAATAGGCGAGGATTTTTCCCATCGACAATACGCCCTGTCCTCCGAATCCCGATATGATGATTTCTTTTGTCATAGCTTTGTTCCTCCTTTTTTATTTTGTTGTGTCTTTCAAGTCACCTTGCGGATAATAGGGGAACATGTTCTCCTCCATCCACTCGTTGGCTTTCTGCGGTGACATTTTCCATCCGCTGTTGCAGGTTGATGTGAACTCCACGAGGCACGAACCCTTTCCGGCCATGTTTGCCTCGAATGCTTTCCTGAGCGCTTTCTTGGCTTTGTTGATGTGTCCCACAGTGTCAACGCTTTGTCGGGTGACATAGCATGTGCCTTCCAACTGTGCGGCTATTTCGGGCATTTTCAACGGGTATCCGTGAAGTTCGGGCACGCGGCCGTAGGGACATGTGGCCGTTTTCTGGCCAAGCAGAGTGGTCGGTGCCATCTGTCCGCCGGTCATGCCGTAGATGGCATTGTTGACGAAGACGATGGTGATGTTTTCCCCGCGGTTGAGTGCGTGAATGGTTTCGCACGTGCCAATGCAGGCCAGGTCGCCGTCACCCTGGTAGGTGAACACGAGGCGGTCGGGCCACAGGCGCTTGATGGCGGTGGCGATGGCGGGTGCGCGTCCGTGTGCGGCCTCCTGCCAGTCGATGTCGATATAGTTGTATGCAAACACGGCGCATCCCACTGGCGACACGCCTACGGATTTTTCCTCCATGCCCATGTCTTCAATGACTTCGGCGATGAGCTTGTGTACCACGCCATGCGAGCACCCCGGACAGTAGTGCATGGGGGTGTCGTTCATCAACGTCGGTTTTTTGTAAACCAGGTTTTCTGGGCTAATGATATTGTTTTCCATGACGTTACATTAATTTTGTTCTTACTGCTTCTACGATTTCCTCGGGTTCGGGCACGATGCCTCCGAGGCGTCCGAAATGCTCCACCGGCACGGCACCGTTGATGGCCAGTCGAACGTCTTCGACCATCTGTCCGGCATTGATTTCAGCCACGAGCACGCCTTTCTTTCCTTTTGCCAGTTCAGCTATCTGCTTTGAGGGGAAGGGCCAAACGGTAATGGGACGGAAGAGCCCCAGCTTGAGTCCCTGTTCGCGTGCAATCTCGAGCGCTTTTTCCGAGATGCGTGCTGCCGATCCGAAGCTCACAATCATGTAGTCGGCATCTTCGCAGCCGATGGTTTCATAGCGCACCTCGTTGTCGCGTATCTGCTGGTATTTCTCCTGAAGGTGGATGTTGCGCTTCTCCATAATCTCGGAAGTCAGTTCCAGCGAGGTGATGACGTTGCGCTTGCGTGTCTTGGGTTTTCCGGTGGAAGCCCAGGGACATTGCTCGATGACCTCTTCGTCGGTGCGGCGACGCTTATAGGGCGGAAGCACTATTTTCTCCATCATCTGCCCGATGACTCCGTCGGACAATATCATGGCCGGGTTGCGGTACTTGAAGGCGAGTTCAAAGGCCAGGTCCACAAAGTCGGCCATCTCCTGCACGGAGTTGGGTGCCAGTGTAATGACGTAGTAATCGCCGTTTCCTCCGCCTCGTGTGGCCTGGAAATAGTCGGCCTGCGAGGGCTGAATGGTTCCCAGTCCGGGTCCTCCGCGCTGCACGTTGACGAAGACGCCTGGCAGCTCGGCCCCTGCCAGGTAGGCGATGCCTTCCTGCATGAGTGCCACGCCCGGGCTTGAGGAAGACGTCATCACCTTCTTTCCGGCTCCGGCACCGCCATACACCATGTTGATGGCGGCCACCTCGCTTTCAGCCTGCACCATGACCATGCCCGTGGTTTCCCAGGGCTTCAGCTCGGCAAGCGTTTCAATGACTTCACTCTGGGGTGTGATGGGATAGCCAAAGTATCCGTCGCAGCCGCAACGTATGGCGGCGTGGGCAATAGCTTCATTGCCTTTCATCAGGGTAACTTCTCTTTCTGCCATAGCCTTAGTCCTCCATTCTTTTTTTGTAAACAGTAATACATCCGTCAGGGCATACGATAGCGCAGGAAGCGCACCCGATGCAGTTGTCGGGATTTACGGCTTCCACGTAGGGATACCCATGCACGTTCACTTTTTTTGCGGCCAGTGCGATGACGTCCTTAGGACAAGCCACGGCACAGAGCGAGCATCCTTTGCATCGCTCGGTGTTCACCACAATGGCGCCTTTGAATTTTGCCATAATATTTTTATTTAGGGTTATTTGAATAGGATTTTCTGTTTACCCGCGGGGTGCGGGCCATAGTCAGGGGTTATACATGTCTTTGCAATAGAAATTCAAGATGTCTTCGAGCATCTGGCGGGCGGTGGCGGCGGGTCCGTCGGGGTCGAGTTCCTCGGCCTGCATGTAGTAGCTGATGGCCTCGCCGTATTTTCCCTGCTTCCTGCTCTCGTTGCCCAGGCGGTAGTATTCGTCGGCCGTCATTGGTAGTACTCCTTTTTGCCTGCTGCCAGCGTGTTCTTCATCAGCGAGCAGATGGTCATGGGGCCTACGCCTCCGGGAACAGGCGTGATGTATGAACACTTGGGGGCCACCTCGTCGAACTTCACGTCGCCGTTGAGCCTGTATCCGCTCTTCCGCGTTGCGTCGGGAACGCGGGTGGTTCCCACGTCCACTACCACGGCACCCTCTTTCACCATGTCGGCCGTCACGAAGTCGGGCTGCCCTATGGCGGCGATGATGATGTCGGCGGCGCGGCATTCGTCCTTCAACGTCTTCGACCTGCTATGGCACACTGTCACGGTGGCGTCGCCATATTGCTTCTGCATCATCAGCTGCGCCATGGGCTTGCCCACGATGTTGGAGCGCCCCAGTATGACGCATTTCTTTCCGCTTGTGGCAATGCCGTAGCGTTTTAACAGTGTGAGGATGCCGAGCGGCGTGGCCGAGACGAAGCACGGCAGACCGATGGCCATCCGGCCCACGTTGACGGGATGGAAGCCGTCAACATCTTTCCTGTAGTCGATGGCCATGATGACCTTCTGCTCGTCGATGTGGCGAGGAAGTGGCAGTTGAACGATGAAGCCGTCCACGTCGTCGCGCCTGTTGAGTTCATCCACGCAGGCCAGCAGTTCCTCCTCGGTGACGTCGTCCTCATAGCGTATCAGTGTGCTCTTGAAGCCGCAAGCCTCGCAAGCCAGCACCTTGTTCTTAACGTATGTCTCGCTGCCGCCGTCGTGGCCCACCAGCACTGCCGCCAGGTGGGGTTGTCGTCCACCGGCAGCCACTATCTGTGCCACTTCTTCGGCAATTTCTTTCTTTATCTGTGCGGCTGTTGCCTTGCCGTCAATGATTTGCATAATGGCGAATTTTTATTTTTTATGCTTTGTTTTGGGAGTTCAGGAGTTCAGGCGATGGTTTAACCGATTGTCTTAACTCCTTCACAGGGCTAACATTGCTTTGTTATTTCCCCATTCTTCCTCTCATGCCTTTCATGGCGCCCATCATGTTTCCCATGCCTCCGCCGGTCACCATTCTCATCATTTTGCGTGTCTGGTCAAACTGCTTGATGAAGCGGTTCACCTCCTGAATGTCGGTGCCTGAGCCTTTTGCAATGCGGTTGCGGCGGCTTTTGTTCAGCAGGTCGGGGTTGGCCCGCTCCTTGGGAGTCATGCTCTGAATGATGGCCTCAATGCGCTTGAAGGCATCGTCGGGGATGTCGATGTCCTTCAGCTGTTTGCCTACGCCGGGAATCATTCCTGCCAGGTCCTTCAGGTTGCCCATCTTCTTGATTTGCTGAATCTGGCTATAATAGTCGTTGAAGTCGAACTTGTTCTTGGCAATTTTCTTCTCCAGCTTCTTGGCTTCCTCTTCGTCGTAGAGCTGCTGTGCCCTTTCCACGAGGCTCACCACGTCGCCCATGCCGAGTATGCGGTCGGCCATTCGCGAGGGATGGAACACGTCGATGGCTTCCATTTTCTCGCCCGTTCCTATGAACTTGATGGGCTTGGTCACCACGGTGCGAATGCTGAGTGCCGCACCGCCTCGTGTGTCGCCGTCGAGTTTGGTCAGCACCACGCCGTCGAAGTCGAGCCTGTCGTTGAATTCCTTGGCGGTGTTCACTGCATCCTGGCCCGTCATGGAGTCCACGACGAAGAGCGTTTCCTGCGGCTGTACGGCCTCCTTGAGCGAGGCAATCTCGTTCATCATTTCCTCGTCGATGGCCAGTCGGCCGGCGGTGTCAACAATCACCACGTCGATGCCCTTGGACCGGGCTTCGCGAATGGCATTGTTGGCTATCTCCACCACGTTTTTGTTGCCGTCTTCGCTATATACGGGCACGCCGACACTCTCGGCCACCACTTTCAGCTGCTCGATGGCAGCGGGGCGATAGACGTCGCAGGCCACCAGCATGGGCTTCTTGTGCTGCTTGGTTTTCAGCATGTTGGCCAGCTTGCCCGTGAATGTGGTCTTACCCGAGCCTTGCAGTCCCGACATAAGGATGATGGCCGGCCGGCCCTCCACGTTCATCGGCACCGCCTCGCCGCCCATGAGCTCGGCCAGCTCGTCGTGAACAATCTTCACCATCAGCTGTCCGGGCTTGATGGCCGTGAGCACTTTCATACCCATGGCTTTTTCTTTAACCTTGTCGGTGAACTGCTTGGCCACCTTGTAGTTAACGTCGGCATCGATAAGCGCACGACGCACGTCCTTTAACGTTTCGGCAACGTTAATTTCGGTAATTTTTCCCTCTCCTTTTAAGATCTTGAACGACCGTTCAAGTCTGTCGCTTAAATTCTCAAACATACAAATATGTAAACGTTAATTATCCTTATCTTTATTTTAACTTGCAAATATAATAAAAAAGGTGCACCACACCTAATTTGCACCTTCCTTTTAAACAATTTTAAACAATAATCTTTCTTTGCTGGGGCTTTTCTTATGTTTTGCAGTGCTGGCGCAGTGTTGCGATGGTATCGCAACAAACGTGACAAAGGGCTTGCGAAAAGGGGGGTAACGAGGTTGGGAAATTTTATGAAAAATCTTGACAAAATCAGCGAAATCTCATGGATTTTGTAAGTCGTTGACTTTCAGCAGGTTGAAAATACCGGTTGGTTTGACCGCATTTTTTGGGGAGAAATCTTGAAGATTTCACCTCTCAATCTTCAAGATTTCTCCTTGAAATTTGCGGCCAAACCCTTTCCGGCATTAAAAATTTTAAGAAAAATCTTGACAAAATGCGAGCCGAAAATGGTCACTCGCGATAGAACCATCCAATGAACTTGTTGAGCCAGGAGATGGAAAAGCGGAACCAGCGGTAGGTGCTCACCTCCTTGCCGCCGAAACTGAGAATGAAGTCGCGGTAAGGATTGTGGCTGAAGGGCAATCCGGCATCCATGAACCGTATGTGCCGGTAGTGGCTCTGGTAGGCCTGCTCAATGGCGGCCCAAACGGTGGCCGTGTCGGGATGTAGGCGCGAATGGCTCTTTCGTTTCGATGCCAGATACCACAGGTAGGCGTCTTCCTTGTCGTAAACACAGGCACATCCGCCGATGGTACGCCCGCGATGGGTGGTGCGGAAGAGGCGGGCATGGCGGCTTGCCAACAATTCGGCAAACAGCCGTTCGGAGGGAAGGTATCGGCGCACCTTCAGGGAGAAGAACTGGCGCAGCATGCGGTGGAAGTCGCGAAACTCGCTGAAATCCTCCACTTCATGCACTTCCACGCCGGCCTCGCCGATGGCTTTTATCCGCTCAAGCATTTTCTCCGAGAGCCGCTCGCGAGGGGGCTTCGAGTGGAGGCTGTTGTGAACCTCCATCCAGTGGACGGGGAAATAGCCGTTTTGGCGGAAAAGGCGGTAGCCGAACATTTTCTGGGTGAGGTTGCTGAACTCGATGTACAGGCACATCTTACGCTGGAACTTGCGGGTGATGGCGTCGAGCATCAGGTTGAAAAGTTGTTCACGGTCTTCGCCGGCGGCATATTCGCCCTCGCCGTAAACGCGGCCTTGCGTGAAAAGATAAGGCGGAATGAGCGAACCGCGACGGCGAAGGGAGGCCAGCAGATGAGCCACCACGCGCGGGCCGCGGCGCACGACAACCATGAACGGCGTTTCGCCACGCGTCTTCTCGAGTATCTTGAAATACTCGGTGCTGTGGTAAAAAAGCTGGCAGTCCATGGCCGGCAATCCCCCACTCTGCTCGATGATTTCGGTCGATAGCTGTTCGTTCACGAAGGCAAAGATAAAGGAATTTGTGCAGAGTGCCAAATATTTAACTGATTTTTAGTTGAAAAGTCGTTAAATTGAAAGTTGATAAATTGAAAATTAACTGACATCTTTTATTTCACCTTTTAAAATATTTTGGTTTGTCACCTTTAAAGAAAGGACGCGAAGTGTTGTGAGAACCGAAAAAAAGTCGTAACTTTGCAGTCAACAAAACTTTATTTGATATGGAAAATTTCAAGAATTTGGTCCAGGTGCGCCGTAGCCACCGCAAGTTTACCGAAAAACAGATAGATGCCGACGACGTGCAGCTCATCCTCCGTGCCGGGCTGATGTCGCCAACGTCAAAGAGCCAGCGTGCGTGGCATTTCGTCGTGGTTGACGACAAGACAGACATTGAGAAGATTGCCGATGCCAAGGACTTGGGCAGCCAGTTCATCAAGGGTGCCCCGTTGGTGGTCGTGGTTTTGGGCGACCCCCTTCAAAACGACTGCTGGGTGGAAGACGGAAGCATCGCCGCCATTTCCATGCAATACCAGGCCGAGGACTTGGGGCTTGGCTCGTGCTGGGCGCAGATGAGGGGACGGGGACTATCCGACGGCACCAGTGCCGACACCGTGCTCAGGGGCATTCTCGACATTCCCGAGAACATGAACTGCCTGTGCGTGCTCGCCTTTGGACATAAGGCCGACGAGCGAAAGCCGCAAAACGAGGACCGGCTGAAATGGGAAAACGTTCACGTGGGAAAATTCTGAAGGCATGATTAACTATGACCTGACAAAAATCAGGAGCATCGTCTTCGACGTGGACGGCGTGCTGAGCAGCGAAACCATTGTGCTCAATGCCGACGGTGAGCCTTTGCGCACGGTGAACATCAAGGACGGCTATGCCATTCAGCTGGCCCAGAAAATGGGCCTGCGCATTGCCATAATCACCGGCGGATGGACTGACGCGGTGAGGCTTAGGTATGAGCGTCTGGGTGTGGAAGACATCTACATGAAGTGCGCCGTGAAAATAAAGACCTACGACGAGTTTCTTAAAAAGCATGGATTGAAGGATGAAGAGGTCATCTACATGGGCGACGACATTCCCGACCTGGAAATCATGCGGAGGGCCGGTTGTCCGTGCTGTCCGGCCGATGCCTGCCCGGAAGTGAAGGAAGCCAGCCGATATGTCAGCGGTAGGAAAGGCGGAAAGGGCTGCGCCCGCGACGTCATTGAGCAGGTGCTCAGGGCACAGGGCAAATGGATGGCCGACGAGAAAGCATTCGGATGGTAGTCCGTCATAAAAAAGAAAAGGAATGAAAAAGAAAATAATACTTGCAAGCAATAGCCCGCGGCGAAAAGAACTGCTGGCCGGACTGGATGTTGACTTCGAAGTGAAAGTGTTGCCCGACATCGACGAGAGCTATCCCGACGACCTGCCCGTGGAAGAAATTGCACAATTCATTGCAAAGGAAAAGGCGGCGGCATACGTTGAATTGCTCAAGAGCGACGAACTGCTCATCACGGCAGACACCATCGTGGTGGTAGATAAAGAAATTCTGGGGAAGCCGGAGGACGAAGATGATGCCCGGAGAATGCTCAACACCATCAGCGGAAGGACGCATCAGGTCATTACCGGTGTCTGCCTGATGACAAGCGAAAAAACAAAAGCCTTCGCCGTTGTCACCGATGTCACCTTCAAACAACTGACAGACAAGGAAATAGATACTTATATCAAGAAATACAAGCCCTTCGACAAGGCCGGAGCCTACGGCATTCAGGAATGGATTGGCTATATTGGCGTGACCAATCTTTCAGGCTCCTATTTCAATGTGATGGGATTGCCCGTGCAGCGCATCTATACTGAGATGCAGGACATGTTATAAAAAGTGAAGAGTGAAAAGTGAAGAGTGAAGAATTTGCTACCGCCATTGTTTAGGGCTGAATGCAAATTCTTCACTCTTCACTTTTCACTCTTCACTCAGATTAGCAAAGCCTTCTGGAGCCGTCGCCGATGACCACGTCGATGACTTTCGGCTCCTTGCCGTATTTCTCGGCATACTTTTTCTTGGCTGTCTCGATGAAGGGACGGTAGAGTTCGTTCTTCACCAGGTTGATGGTGCAACCGCCGAAACCGCCGCCCATGATGCGGGAGCCCGTAACGCCACATTCCTTGGCGATATCGTTGAGGAAGTCGAGCTCTTCGCACGACACCTCATATTCCTTCGACAGGCCCTCGTGGGTTTCATACATTTTCTTTCCCACCGTTTCGTAGTCGCCGGCAACGAGTGCGTCGCAAACGGCCAGCACCCTGTCTTTTTCGCCCAGCACGAAGTGGGCACGCTTGTAATCTTCTTCGCCAACTTCCTGTCGCACCTCTTCAAGCTGTTCCCATGTGCAATCGCGCAGGGTCTCGAACTTTCCTTCGGGATGCTTGGCGGCAATGGCTTTCACAACGTTTTCGCAAGAATTGCGGCGGTCGTTGTAGGGCGAACCGGCCAGCTCGTGCTTCACGCAAGAATTGAGCAATACCAGTTTGTATCCTTTCGGGTCGAAGGGGAAATATTCAAATTCGCGGCTACGGCAGTCCAGGCGCATGAGTTTTCCGGCCTGTCCGAACACGCTGGCGAACTGGTCCATAATGCCGCAGTTGACACCGCAATAGTTGTGCTCTGTAGCTTGTCCGGCCAGGGCCATGTCCCACTGGCTCACCTTGTTGTCGCCGAATATGTCGTTCAAGCCGAAGGCGAAGCAGCTCTCCATGGCTGCCGACGATGACATGCCGGCTCCGAGGGGCACGTCGCCGGCAAAAGCAACGTTGAAGCCTTTCACGGGAACGCCGCGTTTCTGCATCTCCTTGGCAATGCCGTAGATGTAGCGGGCCCAGCTGGTCTTCGGGCCGGCGGGGTCGTCCAACTTGAAGTCCACGCGGTCTTTCAGGTCGATGGCATAGGCGCGCACCGTGTCTTCGGTGCCATTGGCACGCATTTCAGCCATGATGCCAAGGTCCACTGCTCCGGGGAACACGAATCCTCCGTTGTAGTCTGTATGTTCACCAATCAGGTTGATTCTGCCGGGAGAGGCATACACATTTCCTGTCATTCCATCGAAGTGCTTCACAAAGCGGCTTCTTACGAAATCAATTTCCATCATAGTCGTATATTTTTAATGATTATTGGGTGTTCAGATGAATAAACGGTGCCAAACTTGTAAATGGTCTTTTGCTTGTACTGTTGTCCGGGGTACAAAATGACCGACGGGAAATAGGGACGGTTGGGCGAATCGGGGAAATGCTGGCATTCAAAGCAGATGGCACTACGGCGGGGGAATGTTGCGCCATGCTGTCCCTTATAGCCTGTTGCCCAGTTGTCGGTATAGACTTGCATGCCAGGCTCGGTGGTATAAACCTCCATGGTTCTTCCGCTATTGGGTTCGATGATGCGGGCCGCAAAGGTCAGCTCGCCCTCTTCGTGCTTGTTGAGCACAAAGCAGTGGTCGTAGCCAGCGCCGTTCTTGATTTGCTCGTGGTCGGCATCAATGTCGCGCCCCACGGCTTTCGGCGTGCGGAAATCAAAGGGCGTGCCCTCTACCTTGAGAATTTCTCCGGTGGGGATGCAGTTCTCGTCGATGGGGATGAAGAAATCGGCATTGATTTCGCACTCCAAGTCGTCGATGGTCGGTGTGGGATCAGCAATGCCGGCCAGGGAGAAGAATGCGTGGTGGGTGAGGTTGACAAGGGTTTTCTTGTTGGTGGTAGCCATGTAGCCGATGACCAATTCGTTGTCATCGTTGAAGTTGTAAACCACGGTCACCTTCATTTCCCCGGTGAACCCTTCTTCCAGATAAGGAGAAACGTAGTTGAGGACAAGGGTGGTGTCGCTCATCTGAAGGGCATCCCATACCCGGGCGTGAAATCCCGTGGGACCGCCGTGAAGGGCATTGGGACCGTTGTTGATGGCCAACTGGTACTGCTTTCCGTTGAGCTGGAACTTGCCTTCCTTGATGCGGTTGCCGTATCTTCCAATCAAGGTGGAAAGATAAGGCTCGGGACTGTTAATGACTTCCTGAATGTTGTCGTGGCCCTGAATGACATTGCCAATATTGCCGTCCTTGTCAGGTACCATGATGGCCACCACCGCACCGCCATAGTTGGTGATGGCCACTTCGTTGCCCTGCGAATTCTTCAGGATGTAGAGGTCTGTATTCTTTCCGTTAATAGTGGTTTGAAAATCCTCTCGTTTCAAACCACACAAATTCTGTGTTTCACTTGTGCTCATAATTACCAAGTTTTAGTTATAATCAAACTTGGTGCAAATTAACGAAATTATTTCGAGAATAGCAAACGAAACATCTAAAAATAAGCAAATTCGACGTTAAAAACAACTAAATAGGAAAAAAGAAGGAGTACCTACGGTTGTTTTAACATTAATTTGGTCAGCTTTGCCGGCCAATGTCTGTTAACAGGTCGGCCACGACGTAACTGCTTCCGCCCACGAAGATGAAGTCGTCGGCAGAAGAATCGTTGAGGGCCTGGCAATAGGCTTGGAAAACGCTTGGGAACGACTGTCCGGTGAGTTGGAGGACATCACCTTTTTCCTTTATGCTTTGGTGAGGTATGGCCCGGTGTGTGCTGGCTTGAGTCCAATAATAGATGGCATCGTTTGGCAACAAACGCATGATGTTGTCGATGTCCTTGTCGTCAACCATTCCGAACACGATGCGAAGTCGGCGACAGGGCTGTGCCTTGATTTGCGGCGCAAGGTATTGCCATCCCGCAAGGTTGTGGCCGGTGTCGCAGACGACGAGTGGATTGTGGCGGATGGTCTGCCACCGCCCCGAAAGTCCGGTCATGCTGCACACGTCGGCCAGACCTTTTACAATGGCATCATCGCTGAGTCCCAAGACGCGGGCGGCACAAAGAATGGTGCGTTTGTTCTTTTCCTGATAACTCCCTAAAAGTCCGAAAGGCGATGCTTCCAAAGGGTCGGCCGCCATTTCTTCTGCAAAATAAACCGGGGCGTTTTCCTGCAGGGCTTTTTCTATAAAAACGGGTTTTGTCTCATTGCACGTTTCTCCGACCACCACCGGCACTTCCTTCTTAATGATTCCGGCTTTTTCGGCGGCAATCTGTTGGAGCGTATGGCCAAGGAATTGCGTGTGGTCAAAAGAAATGTTGGTGATAACCGACAGCATGGGCGAGATGATGTTGGTGCAATCGAGCCTGCCACCCAACCCTACTTCAATGACGGCCACGTCCACCTCTTGTTTAGCAAAGAACTTGAAGGCCATGGCCGTGGTAAGTTCAAAAAAGGAAGGCTTCAGAGGTTCAAAGAAGTTCTTTTCTTTTTCCACAAAGTCAACCACCCATTCTTCGCTGACACACAGTCCGTTGACTTTTATTCGTTCACGGAAATCTACAAGGTGTGGCGAGGTGAACAATCCCGTCTTTAAGCCCTCGGCCTGCAACATGGCGGCCAGGGTGTGCGAGCAACTGCCCTTGCCGTTTGTGCCTGCCACGTGGACGGTTTTGTATTTGCTATGGGGATGGCCGAAATGTTCATCCAGGGCCAGCGTGTTTTCCAGCCCTTCCTTATACGCCTTTGCCCCTACCCTTTCGAAGGCCGGAGTTGCATGATAGAGATAATCAATCGTTTCCTTATAGTCCATTTTTGCGAAAAAAACGGCGCGGAAACGGTAGGCATTGCTTCCGTTTCCGCGCCGTTATGTCTTTATCAGTTGAAATAATTCTTGAATTTATCGAAAATGCTTTTCTTCGTCTGCTGGTCGCCCTTGAAGTTGTCGCTTTTCTTCAGTTCCTCAAGCATTTTCTTCTCTTCCCTCGATAGTTCTTTCGGCACATATACACTGACGTTGACGATAAGATCGCCAATTTCACGGCCATAGCCCTGAACGGGCGGCAGACCCTTGTCCCTGAGCCGCAAGGTTTTTCCGGGCTGGGTGCCGGGTTCAATCTTTATTTTCACCTTCGAGCCGTCAACGGTGGGAATCTCGGCCGTGCCGCCAAGCGCCGCCGTGGGGAAGTCGAGCAAAAGGTTATAGAGAATGTTCTCGCCGTCGCGTACAAAGATGTCGTTGGGCTCTTCTTCAATGAAGACCTGGATGTTGCCGGGTGCACCATTGTGAATGCCGGCATTTCCCTTGCCCGGCACGTTGACGACCATTCCCTCGGCCACGCCGGCAGGGATTTTTATCTCAACCACCTCTTCGCCTTTCACGATGCCCGAGCCGTGACATTCGTGGCATTTGTTCTTGATTATAGTGCCTTCGCCTTGACAAGTGGGGCAAACGCTTTGTGTCTGCATCACGCCGAAAAGGCTCTGCGTAGTGCGAACTACCACGCCGCTGCCGTGGCACGTCGGGCAAGTTTCCGACTTGCTGCCTTCCTCGGCTCCCGTTCCGTGGCAATGCTGGCAGACCACGTCTTTCTTTACCTTGAATTTCTTCGTAACGCCGGTGGCCACCTCCTGCAGGGTGAGCTTAACTTTCAGCCGAAGGTCGCTCCCCCGGTGATTGGCCGCCTGCCTTCCGCCGCCGCCGAAGCCCGAGAATCCGCCAAATCCTCCCCTTCCGCCGAACACGTCGCCGAACATTGAGAAGATGTCGTCCATGGAGAATCCTCCGCCAGAGAATCCTCCGAAGCCACCCATGTTTGGCCCGTCGAAACCGAACTGGTCATATTGTTGGCGCTTTTTCGGGTCGTGTAGCACGTCGTAGGCTTCGGCAGCCTCCTTGAACTTTTCCTCGGCCTCTTTGTTGCCGGGGTTGCGGTCAGGGTGGTATTTGATGGCTATTTTCCTATAAGCCTTCTTGATGTCGTCCTCGCTGGCGTTTTTGTCTATGCCCAGCACTTCATAGTAATCTCTTTTTGCCATTTGTTAAAAAGATGTGTTTGGTGTCACAGTGACAACATGTCATATCAGGGCCTATTGTCCCACCGCCACTTTGGCATGCCTGATTACTTTGTCGTTGAGCATATAGCCTGTTTGCACGCAATCGATGACCATGCCTTTTTTGTCGTCGCCCATACCGGGAACCATGGCAATGGCTTCGTGGAAGTCAACGTCGAAGGGCTTGTCCTGAGTTTCAATTTTCTTTACGCCCAGTCCCTCGAGAATTTTCACGAACTTGTGGAAAATGAGCTCCATGCCCTCCTTCGCTGTTCCGGCATCGTCGGAGGCTGCCGACAGTGCCCGCTCAAAGTCGTCGAGCACGGGCAATATGGCGATAATGGTTTTCTCACCGCCGTTGAGAATCAGTTCGGCCTTCTCCTTGATGGTGCGCTTGCGGTAGTTTTCAAACTCCGCCCGTGCCCTGAGATACTGGTCCTTGAGCTGTTCTATTTCCTCCTGTGCCTTTTCCAGTGGAGTCTTCTCCTCTTCCTGTTCTTCGGCCGGTGTTTCCTGGGGTTCTTCTGGCTTTTCCCCGGTGTCTTCGCTTGCCGTCTCCTGGGCGGCGGTTTCTGTTTCTACGGTTTCCTCGGTGATGTTGCCATCCTCGATTTCTATTTTCTTTTCTTCATCCATAGCTTTTGATTTTGATTTCTTTCTCAACCATTTCATGCAAACATCGTGCCATTAGTGAATGTTCTTGTTCTTAATCAGCTGTACATCTTCAGCTTTTGTTCCTTCACCTGCGGGTCGTAGATATAGTCGTCGTAGGTCATCAGCTTGTCGATGGTGCCCTTTGGCGTCAACTCTATGATGCGGTCGGCCACGGTGTTGATGAACTCATGGTCGTGCGAGGCAAAGAGGATGTTGCCCTTGAACAGGATGAGATTGTTGTTGAAAGCCTGGATGGACTCCAGGTCCAGGTGGTTGGTGGGCGTGTCGAGGATGAGGCAGTTGGCGTTTTTCAATTGCATTCGTGCAATCATGCACCTCATTTTCTCACCTCCCGAGAGCACGCATACTTTCTTTTCCACCTCTTCCTGCTTGAAGAGCATGCGGCCCAGGTAGCCCTTCATGGTGACCTCGTTGCCCACGCCGTATTGCGAGAGCCAGTCCACCAGGTTGAGCTCGCTTCGGAAGAAAGCGGTATTGTCGAGCGGCAGGTAGGCCGTGGTGATGGTGATGCCCCATTTATAGGTGCCCGCATCGGCCTGCCGGTTGCCGTTGATGATTTCAAAGAGTGCCGTCATGGCTTTGGGGTTATGGCTCAGGAAGACGGTCTTCTGCCCTTTCTCAATGTTGAACGACACGTTGTCGAAGAGCACCGTCCCATCGTCGTCCACGGCCTTCAGGCCCTCCACCTCCAGGATTTGGTTGCCGGGCTCGCGTTCCATTTGGAAAATGATGCCGGGGTATTTGCGGCTGCTGGGGCGGATTTCCTCCACGTTGAGCTTTTCCAGCATTTTCTTTCTCGACGTGGTCTGCTTCGATTTGGCCACGTTTGCCGAGAATCGCCTGATAAATTCCTCCAGTTGCTTGCGCTTTTCCTCGGCCTTGAGGCGCTGGTTCTGGGCCTGCCTGAGTGCCAGTTGCGAACTTTCGTACCAGAAGGAGTAGTTGCCCGAGAACACCGTCACCTTTCCGAAGTCGATGTCAACGGTCTGCGTCGATACCGCGTCGAGGAAGTGTCGGTCGTGGCTCACCACGAGCACGCACTGCTCCAGGCTGCTCAGGTATTCCTCGAGCCATTGCACGGTGTCGAGGTCAAGGTCGTTGGTCGGCTCGTCGAGCAACAGGTTGTCGGGATGTCCGAAAAGCGCCTTGGCCAGCATGACGCGCACCTTCTCGTTGTTCGAAAGTCCCGACATGGGCATATAGTGGCGCTCCTCCTTCACGCCGAGGTTTTGAAGCAACTGGGCGGCTTCGCTTTCGGCCTCCCAACCGTTCATTTCGGCAAACTTCAGCTCCAGGTCGGCGGCGCGGTTGCCGTCTTCCTCGGTCATCTCGGCCTTCGAGTAGAGGGCTTCGCGCTCCTTCATGTTCTCCCAGAGCGGCTGGTGCCCCTGAAGCACGGTGTCCATCACCGTGAAGGCATCAAACTTGAAGTGGTCCTGGTCCAAGACGGAGAGCCGTTCGCCCGGACCCAGCTCCACGGTGCCCTTGTTGGGTTCCAGCTCGCCGCTGATAGCCTTGAGCAGAGTGGACTTTCCGGCACCGTTGGCACCGATTATTCCGTAGATGTTTCCGGCTGTGAACTTGATGTTGACGTCTTTGTAGAGGACTCGTTTGCCAAACTGAATAGCAAGATTTGTTACTGTTATCATAATGTCTTTATACCTTATTTATATTCAAACGGGGTGCAAAGGTAATCTAAAATAATCAATTTCAGAAATAAAAGACCGTTTTTTGCTGAATATGAATGACTTTGCCGAAGCTGCCAGCAATGGTGTCGTCGGGACTCAGAAGCCCTCTTCGCCAGGCGTCAGTATCACGG
>JAEEGL010333445.1_pt1 | contig 17820 bp, 8 predicted proteins | sample 9134231 | NCBI WGS metagenome assembly JAEEGL01 (sample SAMN16246548, study PRJNA631951) | gut metagenome | biome: gut microbiome; feature: rumen; material: fiber-attached | host: Bos | place: Iran: Karaj | collected 2018-10 | reverse complement strand
CGTATCCACTTCCTTGCGGTTCGCTGAAGGAGTAAGACCCTCGTTCCCCTCGCTCTCCTCCTCAGATTCCGTCAGCTTATCTGCCTCCTCCTTGGTCTCATCGGTATCTGTCTCCTCTTTTACCTCTCCCAATACTTCAGGAAGAGACGCGCTCTCTATCGCTTGGTATTTAGCGTAGACATCCTCATCCTTATCCTGATGCCCCTTGGCCAAAAACCCCGTAATGAAATGCACACTGAATACCCATCCTGCAACACCAAGGATAAGCACTGTCGCGATCACCACAACGATGATCGGTCCCCTGCTCTTATTCATATTAAATTTACCTCCAACAACCCATATTTTTTATGGAAAAAACCAAAAGAAATGTACCATCTAACCGACAGAAATTCAAGAATTACAGACATTGTTTCACAGAAGATTCATAGATTAAAAAATTGGGGTCAGACCCCAATCACAGAATGTTCACAATTTACTCTTGTACTCCAAATCAATATCCCTTAAAATATCCCGAGTGAAAAACGAGGTATAACATATGTACAGTAGATATGACAAAATAGTAAAAAAAGGAGGCGGCGGCTTCTTCGGGAAATTTATGGCCACGGTAGCCTTTCTCGGCTGGTCGGCACTAGGCTTTATAGCGTCGTTCATTGTGTGCATGTTCATCGAGAGCCTTCTTCCGAGTAAGCACATGAGCGACCTTGCGGTGACGCTGATAATGCTCCCCATGTCCATCGCCCCCATGATATGGATGATGCTTCCTGTCAAAAAACCTGTTAAAAAAGAGAAGCTCCCCGCAAAAGCCAAGGCTCAGGCAAGGCGAGCAAAACGCAGGCGCATATTCGCGCATATCCGCAAAAAAGCCGGCGAAGTCACAACCCGCATGCCTTACTTTGGCAGCATGTTCAGCCGCTCCCAGATCCTTGATAGCATTAAAAAAGAGAAGTTCCACCCCTACACTGCCCCCGACGGCAGTAAAAGAGGCTTTGTCCGCGTCAGCGAATCCGATAAATGGGTCATGATCCTTGGCCGCTACATCCCTGTGGATCTGATCTATGGCTACAACAAAGAGGAGAACGTTCTCTATACCATTGACGGCAATTCCATCCAGCTCCCGGCTCTTGCCAGGTCCTACCATATTGCAGCGGACATCGAGAGCTTTTTTGAGGAAAGAGGCATGTACTACAAGGAAGCGCCCGCCTACACCGCCAGGAACTTTAGGTCTGTCATCGCCAAACACGGTAACGACCTAAGCACCGCAGACTGGGGTCGCGTCCGCTATCAATGGGAAAAAAATATCGCAAGAAGCGCTCACCCCGACACCGTCGTCAAAAACGGCAAATTCAAGGCGACCATCGAAAAAAATCAGATTAACCCCGAGATCTACGAAAGGGTCCTGTCCGACTCAGAGCTCCATATCATGTACAATGCCGCTCTTTGCAACAACGTTCCCCTTAAGCAGATCACAGATTTCGCTTCCTACATGAATGAATTCTGCGTCTGCAACGGCGTGAAGGTCCTGGAGATGCTTAAGTATCCGGGGAACAGCGCAGGCATGGACTTTCTCTTCGAGTGCCTCGGCGACCTTGACGAAGCCTACTTTAGTTTCGCAGTCACCGTCCTCTCCAAATTCCCCCGTGACATTCTCACGCAGGAGATTGAGAAGAGAGCCCGGCTCTACCACGAAGCCGAGGATGCCCTTCGCCTGGCCGGAATATTGTTCTTGGCAAAAGAGATTAAGTACGACATTAAGTATGTAGAGGCGGTTAAGAGCGGCGTGGAAGTAGCGCCTACCGAGGATACATCAGCAGATGTGCATGAAAGCGATTCAGATAATGAGCCGTTCTCATCCCCTGAGCCCTCTTCCATAACCGGAGCAGTAGAAACTACCGAGGATGGCCTTGCCAAGTTCGTTGCAGTAAGCACCGGCGCACCAATAGCCTTTGAAACTGAGAACTAATTAATAAAAAAGATGCTGTCAGCACTAATTAGTACTGATAGCAGCTTTTTCATATTATGATATAAATCGTTTTACACTAGAATTACTCCTTTTTACAATTATCAACTAATTCTTTGATCAATTCTTTCTGATAATTCGGATCCTCTGCAGCTTTTTTAAGATCATCCAGTCTTCCCGTATCCAAAAGAATTACATTAAGTTTATTAACAAGCTCAGCGCCTTTCTTTTCGCTCTCCTGCATCATCTCATCAATCGCCTTACACATAACAATCCTCTCTCCTTCCTTCACATCCGTCGAAAACCCAACTCCGGTAAACGTATTTATCACATTCACAGACTGAGCATCAAGACTCCTTAATTATACCTTAAGGCCCAATCTTAAGAAAGTCTTAAGCAGAAGTTAAGTTTTTAACGCATATTTATGCACGTAAATATGGTATAATATAAAGACCACCATTATTAGCAGCCTGTATCCCGGGCAGAAAAGGAGCGCTATGACACCTTTACCAGATTTGCAGGAACTCGAAAGACATATAGAAGCCAACGCCCTTGGATATGCCGCCTCCCAGGGAGTGCCGGTGGAGCATTGCATTGCCAACCGCACCGTTGAGATGTGGTGCCAGATGTGGCCCGACGAATCCGCAGGCGCCGCCCACACAGCCGCCGAGAGAGGCAAAGCTGTTATGACGGAAGGCTATTTCACCATCTTCCACTACAAATTCTACGACCCCCGCACCCAGAACAGCTACGAACTCTACAGCTGCACCTACGGCAACGACCCCGACAACGGCTTCCTTGCTATGAAAGAGGAGATGGACGAAGGCTTCTACGAAGCTTGGAAAAATCACGACGTCATGCCCCTGTGGCAGGTCCTCGAAATATATCAGTGAACTCACTCCCCCAAGCACCCATGCTTTGGGGGTATTTTTTTGCCCCCACATATTTAATTTCAAATCCCGCCGCCAACCTGAAATAAAGTCTCCAAAACGCCCATTCTTTACAGTGTTTTAATGATTTCTACAGGGAAAAGAAATAACTCTTTGATAACATATCCTCAGTATGTGGCCTTCAATTTTTTACTTTAAACGGAGTTAATCTAAAAAGTTGTAAGAGAGGTAAAAGAGCTATGAAAAAGCAGTTCCTTGCTATGATCTTGAGCGCAGTAATGATGTTTTCCGGTGCAGGCACAGCACTTGCCACGGACGGCGGAGCATATGTCCTTACGGAAAACAGTGACCTGGAAGAAATCTACACTTCTGATGTAATTTCATCCGGTTCAGAAACTCAGTCTGATATTGTAGACGAAAATAGCTCTGAGCCTCGAGGGGAAGGCATCACAATATCTCTCGAAGATGCTCCCGGCGCCCTTTCAGAGGAAGCAGAAAAAGCCCCCCTCGCAGACGCCGCAGATGAATCCCCCCTCACAGAAGACACAGAGGTTAGCACCCTTCTCGAAGACGCCGAAGCCGAAACCACCCTTCTTGAAGACTCCCTCTTAGAAGAAGACGCCCTCGAAGATGCCTCAGATGACGGAGCCTACGAACAAGATACCCTCCTCGAAGACGCCGAAGAAGACACCCGCACCTTCTCCACCGGTCTCTCCCTTGACGGCATCACTACCAACATCATCCGCGGCGACACAGCAGATGACGCCGCTTTCCTTGCTACCTATCCCTCATCCTACAGAACCGCAGACCTCCCGCCCCTTCGCGACCAGAACCCCTACGGCACCTGCTGGTCCTTCGCTTCCCTCGCCCTCGCAGAGATCAACCTTATGAAAAAAGGCATCTACACCGAGCCCGATCTCTCAGAGCTTCACCTTGCCTATTTCACCTTCAACTCCGTCGTTGACCCCCTAGGCGGAACAGAAGGCGACTATATATCCTACGGTAACAACGTCCTTAACTACGGCGGCAATTTCGAGATGGCCTTCCAGACCCTGGCCAAATGGACAGGCGCAGCATCCGAAACCACCGTTTCCTACAAACAGGCTGACAAGCTCAGAACCTCCGGCCTGTCCGCTTCCCTTGCCTACAACGACTACGCTCATCTAAAAAGCGCCTACATAGCCGAGATCGACATGGACAGCTTCCGCTCCTCCAAGGACATCTCCGCCCTCGGCCCCATCAAGCAGATGGTCACCGATTACGGCGCCGCCGGCATGTGTTTCGGAGCAATCGACAACATGTCCAGCGCCGTCAGCACCAACGTCTACAGCAAAAAACATAAGAGCTACTACAACTCTACCCCCATCGACGCCAACCACGCCGTTGTCATCGTAGGCTGGGACGACGATTTTTCAGGAAATAACTTTGCCAAAAAAGCTCCCGGCAACGGAGCCTTCCTCATCAGAAACAGCTGGACCACCACCGGCAGCCCCGACAATCTCGACTACGCCGGCTACTTTTGGATGTCCTACTACGAGCCCAGCATCATCGACACCTTCTACGCCCTCGAGGCAGCCCCCGCCGATGATTATGACAACAACTACCAGTACGACGGCAACAACGCAGGCGCTTTCACCTCAGTTGCCAAAGGAGCCAACGTCTTCACCGCCCACTCCGGAAGTGGCGACGAGACCCTCCGCGCCGTCACCTTCTACTCACTGGCCGATTCCACCAGCTACACCGTCGAGATCTACCGCGACGTCTCTGATACCCCCGCATCCGGAACCCTCGTATCCTCAGCCACAACCACAGGCGTAACGCCCTTTGCAGGATACATTAACGTTCCCCTTGCCTCCCCCGTGCCCCTCACCCAGGGTCACAATTTCGCCGTTGTCGTAACCCTCGGCAGCGACTCCCTCATGGCTGATGCCAGCTACAAGCAAGGAGGCTACCTCTGCGCCTCCGCCTCAGACGGAGAAAGCTACTACGCTGTCGGATCACACTGGTACCCCCTCCCCGACAACTTCCGCATCAAAGCCTTTACAAACAATTCTTCGGCAAAAAACAGCGCCGAGGAAGCCCATAATATCGACGACCCGAATAACTCAGATTCAGATAAAGAAACCTCAGATAACGAAACCTCCGACCAAAATTCTTCCGACACCGAAGAATCCGGCGAAAACGACATAGAAGACGCTGCCACCATCTGGGGCGACATCACCGACGAGTCCGTCAGGGAGCAGTTTGACAACGATCCGGCAAATATCCCCCAGACCACTTGGTACGTCATAGACAGAGGCGTAGTCCGCCCCTCCGACTCCTCACACCTTAGCTACTCCGCAGACTACACCGGCTCCAAAATAACCTTTGACCGCGACATCGCAGTCTACAGCGGCACCGTGAGACTATCTCAGGGCAAGGATTACACCATCTCCTACTCCCAGAACGTCAAGGCTAGCGCCCCCGCAGGCACCACCCCCAGCTTCACAGTCAAGACCAAGGGGCAAAACAAGACCTCCCGCACCTTCTACTTCACCATAGACCAGGTGCCCATTTCCCGCGCCGTTGTCACCACTGAGACCGTGATCCCCGTATCCAGGGGCAGCAAAAAACTAAGCTCCATCAAGCCCAAGCTCACCTACGGCTCCAAGACACTGAAACTCGGCACCGACTATCACCTTGAATACCAAGGCCTCCAGGGCATCATCGACGACCCTTCCAAGGTTATATTAAATGACCTTGATGCCAACTACACCATCAGCATCGTCGCTTACGATGAAGGTAACTTCATGGGCACCCACCAGCAGACCATATCCGTCCTCATCGTTAACCCCAAGGAGATAATCCCCGCCTCCAAGTTCACCATTGGAGACTCTAATCGCAAAGCCCTCAAATTCAGCTACTGCGACATCTCCTACGACACCACTCCTATGGACCTCTTCACCTCAGGCCGCGCTTTCGTCTACTACAACAAAGAGCCCCTTGAGCCCGGCACTGACTACGACGTCCTCGAAGTTGAGGATAACTACTCCACTGTCGGCACCCACAGGATCCGCATCGTAGGCCTTGGCGGCGAGCGAGGCTTCACCGGCTCCAAGACAGTGACCTTCAAAGTCCTGCCCTACAACATCAAGAACGACTCAGACAGCCGCCTTGAGATCAAAGTCCCTGCCGCTCAGTATAATAAAAAAGGCTCCACCCCTCCCGTCACCGTAACCTTCCTGGGCCCCGATGGCGAGAAGACAGAGCTTACCCGGGGCGTAGACTACACCCTTTCCTATAAAAACAACAAAAAAGTGGCAGCCGCCGGCACCTCCAAATCCCCCACCGTCATCATCAAGGGAAAAGGGCGCTTTTCCGGCACCGCCACCAAACAATTCAGCATATATGAATGATCACTCTTCTCTCCATGAACTTTCGTAAGCAGCAAAAGTGTCAGGCCTTCCGGCCTGACACTTTCCCATGTCTACCTCACTCTATATACTTTCGGGTAACCATTTCTCTCATCTACGATGAATTTCATTTCTTTACCCTAAATCCATTAACACTTCTCGCTGCGATCTTAAACTTCCCGCTCGCACTTCCCACAGCGCCGTCACCGTTACCCGTCACAATAACCGTCGCACTGCCGCACTTCACGTTATTAACATAAGTCACAGCATAAGCACTTGCATCAACCTCTTCCCAGCTCTTGCCCTTCTTCACAAGAACTCTGATCTCCGGCTCGATTCGTCCGCCCGTGTACGCCTGAGTGGGAACCGCAACATCTTTTCCCTTGGCGTCCTTATCCCTGCTGACAATCTTAGCCTTCGAGAGGTTGATCACCGTATCATCGGCCCTGACAACCTTGTAACTTGCAAATATCCTCTGACCCTGATAGTTACCCTTACCGGTTATAACCACAATGATCTCTCTCGACTTCTCGCCCTCCGCAAGCTCCGTCTTCAGCTTATTCTTAGCCGTTATCTCCTTGCTGTCGGAATACTCACCGTCGTAGTACTTAGCCGTGTAGTCCCCTGCTGACAGGAGCGAACTTCCAACCATAACCATCGGCGCCGACAGATACTTGCCGGGCTTCGTATATATCTTGTCCTCGCAGACCGCAGTCGCCTTGGCAAAAGAAGCAGCCTTGATAGCAAAAGTCTGATTCTTGATTGCCGCATGACCCTTGTAATTACCAAGGAATGTCACCGTGTACTTACCCGTTCCAACCTTCTTGTTGCCCGAATAAGTAACCTTGTAATCCACATTCTCACGCAGCACCCCTGTAATCTCACTCGCCACAACAACTGCAGGCTTAGCCCCTGCTGCCGTGTAGTAAACAGTCGCCTCAGGATTCTTAAGCTCTGCCGTGATCTTACTCTTTTTATCCGGAGCAATGGCAAAAGTCTTCGTCACAGTCCCCAGGTACTCGCCCATGCCCGTTATTACAACCTTGGCTGTACCTGCATTCACATTGGCAAAATAGTCCAGCTCGAAGTCCACACCGTATCGAAGCGGAGTCTTGGAAGCTCCCGCCGTAACTGTCAGCTCACCCTTAACGCCATCTTCTGTAACAGTAAGACCATGACACTCACCGTCATAGGTCTTCTTGTTAGCCTTCAACGTAGCCTTGATCGTCAGCTTCTTAACCTCAGCCGCAGTGAGGACCTTAACAGGAATTCCCTTCAGCGTTCCGGTAAAGTTCCCCTTACCGATCACATCAACCGTCGTATCCTTCTTGATAACACCTGTATCACTCAGCGTATAGTCAGAAGCCTTCAGCTGATAATCACCGTACATCAGCGAGGTCGCAGCCTTCTTGCCACTCTGAATCCTGATCTTCTCAGGAACTACCAGCAGGTCTCTACTCCTTAATTCATTCAGATCCGCCTTCAGGATATAGTACTCCAGAACAAACTTCCCTGAATAATCACCTTTACCCGTAACCGTCACAGTTGCAGGCTTCTTATCACTTACATTTACATTGTTACTGTAGGAAACCGTATAATCAACGCCCTCGCGAAGCACTCCCTTATAACCGGTAACCACTACCGCAGGCTTAACCTCACTTCCTGTATAAACAGTCTCATAATGACCGCTCACACTGTTGCAAGCAAGCCCCTCATAAGGATCCGTCTCATCTTTTGCAAAACTTACCTCGAACGCCTCTTCCTTCTCTTCCTCAGAAGGCTCCGGGGTAGGCTCCTCGTAAAGGTCTTCCTCTTCCTTCACAGCCTCTTTTCCAACCTTCACAAGTGTAGAGTTGTTCATCAGATAGAACTCCTCGGCATCGCCCGTAACTTCCACTGTAAGAGTCTGCATCTTCGTATCAGTGTACTCCTCAGCGAAACTCATCAGCTGTCCTGCCTTGGCAACTCCCGTCCTGGTCATGATAACCGCACCGGCCTCATCCTTCACAGTCATCGTCATGTTGGAGTCCACAATACCCTTGTTCTCCACCAGAACCTCCAGAATCGGCACCTCTGTGCTGTCATCATAGCTTGCATGAACGCCCAGATCCGCCTTCACAAGTCCCAGCGTCTTGCTGTTATTGCTTGCATCCGCATCGCCCTCAGTTGTCACACTTACAACGAACTCTCCGCCCTCCGACAGATCCTTCGGTATGTCAAAAGAGTACTCGTAAGCCTCACACTCACCCGGCATCAGATCAATATCCAGCGCGCCGCTTGCAATCTCTGTTCCGCCGTAAGTTACAGAAACACTGGCCTTCTTAGCCTTCTTAGTTCCGTTGTTCCTGATATAGAGATCGGTGTACAGCTCTGCGCCTTCATACACATCAGAGGTGTTAAAATCAGTGTCCTCCAGCTCGATATCGTTAATCCTTGTGTTCTCCAGAATCTTAATTGTAGAGAAGATTTCAATATCAGCAGCACTCTCAACCGTTGCTTCATTGCACAGATAACAGATCTTGTCACCCATTACCGAGAAGGCATCAATATAGTCCTCACCATGTGTCAAAAGAGTAGTTCCCCACTCTCCGTCGTCAAATGTAGCAACCGCAAGATTCCTGTTCTCATCGCCGTTACACAGGAAATATACATCATCTCCGTTTGCGACAAACCTTGAATCCCTGTTCATCGTGCCTTCAGGCAGCACTTGCTCAAACGCACTTCCGTTAAAATAGTACAATCCGCCGCCTATATTGGCTGCAAGCTCCTTTCCTCCATTCTCTGATGAAGGAATTGTTGTGTAAGCTATGCTTGATACACCTGCAACCTCCGCAGAAGTCTGCGAATCTCCTAGCCTTGCATACAAACTCTGCTCATCTGTTGACAGATCGTTATCCTTATCAACCACATAAGCAATCTTCAAGCCGCCTTCCTCTGCAGCCTCGATATCAAGGCCTGTCACCGCATTAAGCTTATCGATATTTCTGGGCTCCTCCCAGCTTCCATCAACATATTTCCATCTGCTGATAGTATTATTGCCGTTGAGACCAAAGAGTACACTGTCCTTGTTCTCAACATATACAAGCTCAAGTCCCGCAGCTGTCACAGCAAGCTTAGGAATATAGGTATAGCTTGCAGCATTTACATCCTGAGGAGTTCCAAGATCATCGAACTTACCGTTTTCAGGATTGTACTTAGCCACATGAACCTTGAAGGATGTTGCATAAGCTTTGAGGTCAAGAGCTGCATCCTTCCCCCAAGTCCTGTTTGAATCAAGCCATGCCACATAGATATCCTTGCCGTCGCAGTATACTTCAGGCTCATAATCCGCTGTTCCATCGTCCAGAACGGCACTTGCTGCGCTAAATGTTCCCGTTTCACTGTCATATACGCTGTACACCAGCTTGGTCTGATCAAGGATCTCACGTTCCTTGTCATCTGCAACATACAGAAGCAATGTCACGTCATCGGAAGATACAAACGCAGGCTTAGCTGCATTATATACATCAGATACAACCGTTCCGTCAGGCGCTGCCTTAGCGTACTGTATTCCTTCTGTAGCTGCCAGAGCAGTTATATTGAACTGATCTATATAATCTTCTTCCGCACCGGTTGCTACTGCATTAAATGAACCCTTCTTTTTATCATGCTTAACACGCTTGTAGTCCTGGTAAATATAGTACGGTTCATCACTGTTATCCATCAGCGTCAGCGTTAGCGGTATTTTAGCAAAATATCCTCTAAGCCCGGCCTCTCCTGACAGTGACCATTCTTTAAGACCCTTTTTCGCTTTGGGATCCTTAGTCAAAAGAGTTATCTTAGTCGTGGAAGTTCCTTTACCATAAACACCTACAGACAGATAGTCTGCCAATCCCACTCCTACATATGGTTCCAAGCCAAACTCAATTGCAAGAGAAAGATCTCCGAACCACTGAGCCTGAGTATAGTCATAGGTAATACTACCTATAAGCTTACCTGTTGCAGATACTGAAACGCTAATAGTTATAGGCACCTCAGCATAGAACTGCTTGCGGAAGGTTTCGGAAGCACTAAGAGCCACAATCACAGTACCTCTTACCTGGTCTATTCCGTCTCTCCATTCAGCTTCCATATATCCGGCAAAAACAAAGTTCACCTTTCCGGAAACTCCGGGAATCTTGGTACTTCCAAACTCTCTTGCCTGAGCTCTTTGAATCTTATCCCAGTTCTTTGTAGTCAGTTCCCCGGTGTCTTTAAGGTCACCTACAAAGTTTTCCCATTCTTTGGCAAAAGAATCTGCTTTCTCATGCTTCATGGCGCCGCCATTCTCAGTTGATTTTCCTGATAGCAGCTCCTGCTTAACATTAAGTCCGATCTTGATATAACCATCTTCCAGGACATAATTGATCGGGAAATCTGTCGGGAATCCCAATGTAAAGTCTCTATGTCCATACAGAGGCGTATCATCACCGGTGCTTATCTTAGCTTCGTCTCCTCCGAATGAGAAAGACTTAATTCTGTAACTTGTATTTGCAACTTGAATATCACAGGTTCCGATAAGTCCTTTGTCACTGTATGCCAGGATCGTGGTCTTACCCACCTTGTGACTCTTAACGATTCCGTTATTATCGACCTCAGCAATCTCAGGATGAGTGCTGGTCCAGGTTACGATCTTATTGGCAGGATCCCTCGGATAGATCATATAGCTGATCTTCTTGGTAGTATCCAGGTCCAGAATGATTGATGACGGATACAGAACAACTCTTGGAGTAGTCTCGTCATCAGAAGACATATACTCCTTCGTCGCCCTCTTCAGCGTATCGTTATAAGAACGAATTGTAATCTGTTTGAAATCCTCTTCCGTTCCCGCATACTTAACCGTCTTAAGCCCCACGTTGTAGAAAGCATAGCTCTCAACAAACGTAAGCGTGATCGGGAGCTTGATCACCTTCAGCTTGCTGCATCCGCTGAACGCATATCCGCGAATCGTGGTATACCCCTCAGGAATCTCAATCTCCTCAATAGCCGTACATCCTGAGAGCATCCTGTAAGGCACCTCTGTCAGGGATTTAGGCAGCTTAACCGTAGCAAGACTCTTACAGTCAGCAAAAGCGCCCGTTCCCACCTCATATATCGTATCCGGGATTTCCACCTTCTTGATTGCAGTTCCGGAGAAAGCATAAGAGCCGATTGTCTGCAGCTTCTTGCCAATCTTAAGAGAAGTCAGACCTGTTTTTTCAAAGGCACGCTCAGAAATCTCAGAGACACTTGCAGGAATGCTCACACTTGTCAGATTCTTACATCCGGAAAAAGCATACTTGCCAATACAGAAGGTATTGGAAGGAAGCTTAACACTCGTCAGTGCTTCGCAGTTATAGCAGACATACTTTGGAATATCTCCAATTCCCTCCGGGAAACTGATACTTGTAAGATTCTTACATCCGCCGCAAACATGCTCTCCCATACTGTATACCGCTGCCGGAATACTAAGGGACGTTATACTGCTGCCTGCAAAGGCATAATTTGCGATTGAATAAACGTTATCACTCAGCCTGATGTTGCTGACCTTAGCTTCCTTGAAGCACTCCTCGGGAATCTCCGACACTCCCTCAGGAATAGTCAGGGAGCTGGCTGTACACTCGGAAAAAGCTGCTTTTCCAAGCGTAGTAACTCCTGACGGAATAGATACACCATCCTTGAACTTACTTCCAAGATATGCCTCTTCAGGAATCTCTGTGATCTTGCCTGGAATATTGCAAATGATAAGCTGGCAGTTCTTGAAGGCAGCCAGGCCAATTTTCTTAACCCCATCAGGAATAGTAAGCTCCGGGTTATAATACCCATCACCCGCACTTTCAAAGGCATTATCCCCGATATACTTTACCGAATCGGGAATCACCACTTCCTTCAGCCAATAGTCTCCGGAACATGCATTTCCGGCAATATACTCAGTACCTTCAGGGAAAACGATCTTTTCAGCACATGCAAAGGCACCATAGCCAATGCAGGGGATATAACTATATTCGGAATCATCATAATACATTCCATGCTCTATATACTTAGGAAAATACACAGTTCCTATTTTTATACCATTGAATGCATCTGCCCCGATATAGATCATATACTCCGGAAAACACACATATTCCAAGCCCAAATAACAATTCTTGAAAGCGCCATCTCCTATATATCCCAGATGTTCAAATTTCTTCTTGTCACCACTGTAATCGGCTGCCGGGTCGTCATTACCTTCGATACTACGAAGCTCTACGCAGTTTGCAAAAGCTTCTCTTCCAATACTACAAATATCGTAAGGAAGATATACACTCTGCAGTTTCCACATACCCTTGCACAAAAAATCCGGAATATCTTGGGTTGCGTCATCAAAGACGATTCTTTCCACACACAGACTGGATAACGGCCCCTCTACATTATCGCCTGAATAGTCATAATATCCCCCATATTCATTCATGAGGAGCTTACGAAGATCAACAGGCATGGTAAGAGACTTTATCCTGGTGCCATCAAATATTAACGGATCAAAATGCTCCAGCTCTCGAGGCAGCACAAAGCTTACCTCCGCTGAGGGTTCATAATATTCCCACTCAGGATGATCATTATAAGGCCCCCAGCCACCGAATGCGCACCTACCGATATTGCGAAGTTTGCCCGGCATGAAGACAGTATCACCGGTGGAATAGCTATATTCTCTTGAGCTTCCGGCATTATGCATAGCAGTACATCCGTAGAATGCCCATTCTCCGATAGTTGTAAGTTCATCCGGCCATGTCAGCTCTCTAAGGCCTGTACATCCGTAAAAAGCATAGACACCAATCTCCTCCAGACTCTTCGGAAAATTCATATGATCTATTCGAACATTCCCGTACAATGCATAATCCGGAATCTTTTTTGTTCCCTCAGCGAACTGTAATTCATAGATATTACATACAAAGGCATCCTTACCTATATGCAAAATAGTGGAAGGTATCTGAATTTCAAATATATCCGTATTCTCAAATGCCCTCTCACCAATATCTGTAAGTCCCTCAGGAAGATACACAGTAAAGGGGCCATTATCATAATAATTTGATTCATCATCATATCCGGCATATGTGCAGCCGCTAAACGACTCCACGCCAATAGATGTAACCCCCCTCGGCACAGTTACATTGTAAAAAGTCTTCTCGTAAAAAGCCCTGTCTCCAATCGCCGTAACAGGATACTCATCCATCTCACTCGGAATAACAATAACCTCGTCACTTCCGACATACCCCGTAACTACCGCACCGCCATCTCTAACCACATACTCGTAGTCTCCGCAGCTCTGTACATTCGTATAAGTCTCCGGCACCGCAGGCACATATCCATTTTCATATTGATTTTCAACATATGATACTTTCCTGGATGAAGCCTCTTCATGTGCTGGCACTTTTTCAAGTGTTGTCACCTCTTCAGACACAGGCTCCTCAGATGATAAATTGTCAGACGAAAACTCTTCATACGATGAATCTTCCTCAGACACTACCTCCTCTGACGAATCTTCCGCCTCAAATGAAGCAGCTTCCTCAGTAGAACTACCCGAAGCCGACTCTCTCACCGGCTCAGACGCCAACGACTCCACAGGAACCGAAGTCATCGCAAACATGACAACCAGCATAGCGCTGATCGCCCTCTTTCCCACTCTTCTTATTCTTCTCATCTCTCTCTCCCGTCAACTACACAATTTTCATACCAGTAGTTTTCGAGATAATTATGAACTCTTTTCCCCCACACTTCAATAATTAATACACAACGCTCCCGGACCGCACACGTGTCTGGCCCCGGCCTGACACTTCCCCAAGTCTTCCTCACATCATACCCTCCCGGGAAACCATATGAAACCACGCTGGATTTCATTTTATGATGAATTATGACAATTTATGACAATTTATGAACAGTCACTTGAATTATGACAATTTATGAATGTATAAAAAACCGGGGTGCCAGCCTCCCATGTCTGACACCCCATCCATTCCTCAATCATCCTCACTTCATATACTCCCGGGTAGCCATTACCATTTCCTTCTTCTCTCCACAACGCTCCCGGACCGCACACGTGTCTGGCCCCGGCCTGACACTTTCCCAAGTCTTCCTCACATCATACCTTCCCGGGAAACCACTTCCTCCATTCACTCTCCCGCCATAAACCTAACCTTCGACACAACCTCCGACACCTCGAAATACACCGAGCCGTCCTCTCTCTCCCTCTTATTCTTCTCCCAGAAGCTAATGCAGTAAGTACTGTCAGGATAAATAGTATTCTCCCACAGGCACTTTCTAGGTGTCACATAGATCACCTCATCATTAAGCCCCTTAAAAGTAAGCTCCTCATTTCCCTCGCTTACAAACTTGCAAAGTACATGTCCTGCCTTATAATTCGTTGTTTCCATTTCTCATTCTCCCTTCATCATAAATATCAGTTACATACAAAGTCTTGATAATCGAATTTCCGTCGCTTGTCGTCTCATTGGGATCAAGAATACATCTCTTTCCCCAGGAAGAAACGATATATTTTCCATCATCGGTAACACCCGTAATAACCATTGCGTGGTCTCCGTAGGGCTCTTTATTTATCTTAACGCCATTCTCATCATAGAGATTAAATTCTCTTGCAGAAATAATCGGTGTCTTGCCATTTTCAAGCTCTTTCTTAATACTCGAAGGCGAAGCTCCCTTTACAGATGTCGCTGTATATGAATTAATTCCCCTATCCCTAAGATAACGATTCGTCTTGTTTATAGTCTCATCAGGCGTTGATCCCACTTCATCCTTGCGGTAAATTACATAATCCCTTTGGTTTCTCCTGGCATCTTCAGCCATAGCATTTCGTTCATCCAGAACTTTATTCCAGGCATCATCAGTGACATTTCCATCGGAGTCTAAATAATCAAATCCATATCTCTTTTTGAATTCATCCGGATTATGTCTGTAATAATTGTAGATAGAATCAGAAAGAGCGTTTAATCCCTGTTGATCATCAGGACCTATGTAAAATTTATCCTTAGTCGACAGGAAATAATCCATAGCCAGCATCTCATAATTAAGTTCCCCTTTCTTGTTGTACATGGGGAAACCAAACGCCTTTTCGAACTCCTCCTGCCTTCCTTCGAATTCAGCAAAAATCATGTTCGTTTGAGCAACCAGGCCGCATCCATCATCAGCAAAAGAATCTAAAAGAGCCTCGATCTCTTCATTCGTCATATCCGCATATCCCGGATGCTGTCGAATAAAATCATACAGATCACAGTCTTTTCCCCATCTGAGAAACCACCATTCATGAACATCATTACGGTCCCTAAAAGCATTCTGATTGCCGCCGTACTGCCCCTTATCATCATAGAGATCTGGCTGTCCATCCTGAGCTCCGTTGTTATCGTGGATATCGTACCCGTCTCCACCTGAGCCATTCATATTTCCCATAATATTCGACTCAGCCCCGGTATACTCCGCCACGATCCTCGTAAGCGCATCACCAAGCTTACTTAATGCATTCGACTCCTCCATCGTCTGGTTCGCCAGCACCTCCAGCGACGGCTTCACCTCTTCAAGGCTACCGTCCAGCTCTCCCATAATCGTGGTAATCTCCCCCGAGTACTGCCTCAGCTTATCTCCCGAACCAATCAGCACATTACCGTATGGCCTTACACTATCCGGCTTTATACTAAAAACACTCATCCAAAACTCCTCTTTCCATACGCTCCCGGGTAACACCACACGTGTCTGGCTCCGGCCTGACACTTTCCCAAGTCTTCCTCACATCATACCCTTCCGGGTAACACCACACGTGTCTGGCCCCGGCCTGACACTTCCCCAAATCCACCTCACTTCATATACTTCCGGGTAACACCACACGTGTCTGGCCCCGGCCTGACACTTCCCCAAATCTACCTCACTTCATACCCTTCCGGGTAACACCACACGTGTCTGGCTCTGGCCTGACACTTCCCCAAGTCTTCCTCACATCATACCCTTCCGGGTAACACCACACGTGTCTGGCCCCGGCCTGACACTTCCCCAAATCTACCTCACTTCATATACTTCCGGGTAACCTAATAAAATCTCTCCCTTCGTCAAATAATACAGCCCATCACTCCAATTTAGTATATATCATCAATCTTAATATTCTTCACCACCGACGATCCATCCGCTCTCACCTCATTCGGATCCAAAATATATCTCTCCCCCCATGAAGAAACAATATACTTACCATCAGCCGTAACCCCCGTGATAACCATCGCATGGTCTCCGATAGGATCCTGATTGATCTTATTACCCTTCTCATCATAGAGATTAAATTCCGCAGCCGAAATGATCGGAGTCTCTCCGTTATCGATAGCAGTCTGAATATCAGAAGCAGAAGCCCCCGTAGCATCCCTTGTTGTGTAGGAATCTACTCCTCTCTCTGCCAGGTAATGCTTCACTCTGTTCTCTCTCTCAGCATAGTTTGTTCCTGTGGGATCCTTGTCATACTCTACATAGTCAAGTCCCTTACTCTTGGCATCTTCCTTCAGAGCATCACCCTCTTCACATATCTTATCCCAGGCTTCGTCAGTAACTTTACCGTCTGCGCCCTTCAGATCGATTCCGTATCTCTGCTTGAACTCATCCGGATGTTTTTTGTAATAAGAGCCAATCGAATTGTTAAGTGCAATGTCACCCTTTATATCATCATCACCTATGTAGAACTTGCCCTGCGTCGACAGATACAGGTCAATCGCAAGCTTATCATAGTTCAGATCGCCATTCTCATCGTACATAGGAAAACCAAAAGTCTTCTCGAAATCCTCCGGCCTTCCCTCAAATTCCGCAAAGATCATATTCGTCTCTGCAACCCAGCCGCAACCGCCATCTGTAAAACTCTCCAGCATAGCCTTGATCTCATCATCCGTCATATTCTCATATCCCGGATGCTGACGAATGAACTCGTATAGAGCCAGATCTTTACCCCAGTCAAACCACAGAAAATGATGCACATCATCATGCTTCTCGAAGTTCATCTGATCTCCGCCATACTGTCCATCACCATCATAGAGTTCAGACGATCCGTCCTTAGCCGCATCATCGTCAATCGGCCCATTTCCGCTTCCGCCTTTTCCCGAGCCATTCATATTCCCCGTAATATTCGACTCCGCACTCGTATAAGCCGTAACAATCTGAGTCAGCGCATCCCCCAGCTTACTTAATGCGTTCGACTCCTCCATCGTCTGGTTCGCCAGCACCTCCAGCGACGGCTTCACCTCTTCAAGGCTACCGTCAAGCTCTCCCATAATCGTGGTAATCTCTCCCGAATACTGCCTCAGCTTATCTCCCGAACCAATCAGCACATTACCATACGGCCTTACACTATCCGGCTTAATACTAAAAACACTCATACAAACCTCCTCTTTTTATCTTCCATTCGGCCCCGGGCAACACCACACGTGTCTGGCCCCGGCCTGACACTTTCCCAAGTCTTCCTCACAGCATATCCTTCCGTGAAGCCACTTGTAATATCTCTCACAGCAGAACTCTAATCGCTCTCCTCGCAAAACCACGAATTGCGCCGGCTGAGAACCCATACACTTCG
>JAEEGL016700456.1_pt1 | contig 17821 bp, 12 predicted proteins | sample 9134231 | NCBI WGS metagenome assembly JAEEGL01 (sample SAMN16246548, study PRJNA631951) | gut metagenome | biome: gut microbiome; feature: rumen; material: fiber-attached | host: Bos | place: Iran: Karaj | collected 2018-10 | reverse complement strand
TTTTCTTCCCATGGTTTGCCAGGTGTGCGGTCGAAGATTATAAAGTGACCTTCGTCAACAGCACCTGCCTTGTCCATGTATTCCCATGTTTGTCGCAGCCCATCTTCAATAGTCTTTTCAAGGCTATTGCGCTTTATTTTCAATTCAAGTACTATGCGCTGCACTGGACCGCCATAATGGTCAGTCAGTGGTTTGCGAATGAGAAGGTCGGTGCGACCACGCCCTAAGCCGTATTCGCGGTCAATGTAGCCGCCACCATTCACAACACGTTGCAGGAATGCCTGCAAAAGCAACTGCGGACCGCTTTCCTTGTAGTCGAACTTCTCTATCCAAGCATCGGCATTCTGACGGAAAAACTGCTGGAAGTCAAGCATAAGCTTCTCCATGTTTATGCTGTTGTCGGGATTCATGTACCATGCCGACTGCTGCACAAGGCTCTCCTGCGTAGTCCATGTAAGCTCGCGCGGTATTATTTCGCGGTAGATGCCGTTGGCAATACGGATAGGTTTGTCGCGTGTAATTAACCCCATATCAATTACATACTGCATGTCGTCCGGCGGAAATAGAGCATCATCAACTTCTGTGTCGTTGGCAAGAATAGGTCCGATGACACGGCGCACACGCTCCTCTTTCAGTTTGTCAATGAGGATGTCTATGTGCGTTTCGCGGCGATAGATTATACGTTCTTGCGTCCTATATATCATTTCTGGGATTATCTTTATACTACGGTCACGGTTTTCCTTCATCTGCATCGTAACCTCGTATCCAAGTGCATTTACAAGCCACGGCTGTCCTTCTGTAGCCTCCCATATCATAGGGAAACATTCTTCGTCAAACTGCTGTCCGGTAGCTTTGGTATGCTCCATATATAGCTCGTGGATTTCTTCTTTTGTCAGATTGCCAAGTCGCAACGACTCTGCCTTTATGTTGAAAGCAGAACCTCCTGTTACAATGTCCTGATTGGAAAGCACGATACGGTAGTCGCGGACATCGCGAACACCACACAAGATAATTGACTGAGGGAAAGCAGTAGGTCGGTCTGCATAACCGGAACGAATCTGGCGAAGAATACTTACTAAACTATCACCAACAAGGGCGTCAATCTCATCGATGACAAGAACTATTGGCTTTGGCATACGCTCCGACAGGCGGCGCAGATAGGTGGACAGCATTGAGTCTTTGCCAGTCTGCTGTACCTCGTCGCGAACCTGTAGCGGAATGTTGTTCTTCACAACTCCACGGAACTGTTCCGCCAGTGTGTCTATGGTTGATTTTACTACGCTCTGCACATCGTTACGCGAAGCTTGTCCTCCTTCCACATTTGCATACACAGCAATGTACTCTCCATGCTCGTTCAGATAGTCGCGAAGCGCAAGCATGCAGGTCGTCTTTCCAGTCTGGCGTGGTGCATGAAGCACAAAATATTTTTGCTGCCTAATAAGCAGAAGAACTTCTTCAAGGTCGAACCTCTTCAGTGGGTCTATATAGTAGTGCAAATCGGTTTTTATTGGCCCTGCCGTATTAAAGAATCGTTCCATTCAGTTTCGTTTAAGTTACATCTGCAAAAGTACATTTTTTATTTAAATAAATTATTCCGCTTTATCATGAACTTATATAAAGAATTTCTATCGTTGATTATCAACGATACTGTAATAACTGCTATTTTAGATAAGGGGAAATATAAGTATCCCAAAGAATTTTATTTTTGTATTTATCCAAAAGCCTTGCTTCAATGGGATAGATGTCTTCATAGTCTAATGGATTTAAAGAGTTTCTCGAGTTATATAACGTCCTTATTGCATCATAATTGTCGTTGGTAAAATTGTTTATTACATAGTATATATCGGAACTGTCTTGGTGTTTTTGCACCTTTATTTTCAGGCTGTTATTCGAACAAACGGTTAAGTCGGTAGCATTTAGAAATAGCATTGGGTTTAGCAATGCTGTTATTTCAATGTTTTGTCCCGAAACAATATATTCGAATGATGGTAAATTGATAAATATATCGGCATTATAATCGGTTATTATGAGAGGAATTCTTATAATTTGTTCGGACGCAGTTGGAATAATAATTTTTGCTGTGTATTCCATAAGTACGCTATCATATAAAGGCATCATAATTTGGGAGTTAGCGGGTAACATAAAAGTAGAGAAATTAAGTTCACTTTTGCTATATTCTTGTTGCCTTGTATTACTTGAAAATATTTTTGTGTCAAGGAAAAGAGCTTTACTGTTTGAAAAGAATGACATTTTATCGTTTGCATAAATAAATCTATGTTCGCATCTTTGGTTGATTTCTTCCGCAGAAAGTATTTCAGAGTTATTGTTACAAAAGCATATTCCATAACTGACATCCATCATTTTCCATTTTTTGTCAAAAACTTCTGGAAACGTATGTAGTCCAGGATTATTGAAAATACGTGCCTTATATCCTTTATCTTCAACAATGTCGCAGAATAATTTTGTTTGCTCTCCGCATAATCCATGTCCAATTGAATTTATTAAATAGCTGTCAAAGTTTTCGAGTGATGATTCTGCATATTCCTGGTGGCAATGGAATGTGTTTTCGGAAACAAATCTCCATGCCTGTATGATAAATTTTGATGTATTGAACGTATCTTTTACCTCGATATTCGAAATATAATCCATTAGGGATTCCTTATTACTCCAAAATTTGTCATCTAATGTGAATGTAAATTCAAAAGGCCTTCCTATTGTATCAGATATGCATATAATATTCTGACTATTAGGATTCAACTTAGTGGTTTGTTCTTGGTTCAATGTATGTGGCGTGTAGTCTGTTTTATAGTATGTAAGAAAAATAATTATGCCAGATAATATTGCTGGGGCAGGAGAAAAGATCCAATATAAGATTTTTTTAGTTTGATTGTTATTTATGTAGAATTTTATGAATAAAACAATGCCCAATAGTAAGGAAATTAATGATATGATTAATGCGATTAGTAATAATGGATTTGTTTTGACTTTTTCCAGAAAGATTGTTTCTGTCGAAACTTTTATTTCGTTAATTTCTGTTCTATAGGCAATTATTTTACAGGCCGAAGCTTTTTGCTTATAGAATAATACGGATTTTGCAGGTTCTCCTTTTTTGTGTTCAAATCTTAATATTTGGCAAAAAGCGTTAGGATAGTTTGTGGCAATACCATTGTCTTGCATGAGAGTATATTTGTTGCCGAAAAACGAAATGCCATATATTTCATAGTTTTCTGTAACATTTTGATTTTTTTCTGACAGTAAGATACATGTAAAATCTCCATAGATTCTTGCAGAAAAGAAATAGCAGCTTGACAATACTGATGAGATAATCATTATTGTGATTATAAGTATCTTAGCAAATGCCTTCATCGTATATTATGCATATTTTTATCTAAGATTGTTTCCATAATAAGAATTCAACAAATTAGGTGTTTAGTAACACATTGAGGCTGGTTTCATCATTGGGGAATTGCTGCTCAAATTCAAATATCGTTAGACTATCAAATTTCTTTTCCATACATCATTAAATTCGTTAATTGCGCAAAAATATGAATTTTAAGTAAGAAAATGTCTAATTCATTTACATTCTTTATAGAAGTACATATTCATGAATGTAGCTAATTTCAGTGTGCATATCCATAATAGAAACCTTCTTCTAATATTTTAGACATTGTATTGCTGTTGCACCTAAGCATATATTCGACAATGAAGAATGGAGAAACCTGCAATAATACTTCGTATAAGTGGTTGCTCTCAAAATATTCGGGCAAAATGTCCATTATGCGTTTCCATTTGTCAAAAACATATTCAGATTTCTTACAGAAATCGTCTTCAGACAAAGATATTTCTTTCAAACATTTTTCTATATTAGAAAATAATTTATTCTTTAGGTTTGAGACGTTGTCTGTTTTTAGGTCGAATATATTCTGGAAATTTTCTTTCCTTTCTGCATCCAAAATCCATCTGTCAATTGTTGTTATAAAATTTTTGAAATTCGCAACATTATCATTCGAATTCCAGTCGTGTGCTGTAAATGTTTGCATAAGATAATAGTCTTTCAGTTCTTTCAACTGGTATGATGATAAACTCCATGCAGCATCATCAATATCTCTATGTGTTGTCAATATGCTCAAATGATATGATTTTTCATTACAAAACCTAACAAGATCTGGAATTTCTTTGCAATTGTCCTTTAATGCACATGCTGGAATTTGCAGTGTTTTCCCTTGACTCTTTAAAATTTGTCCAAAATAATTCATATTGGAAATCACAGTGTCGAAATTGGCATTAACGCGAATTTTTTCGTAAGTTTCTTTAACGATGGACTCGAATGACAGGTTTATATTGAAATTACCTCTGTCGAGTAGTTCTTTGATTTTATCGTTTAATATTGTTCCGTTAGTAACAACACTTATTCTACAAGAAGGATTTACTCTTATTATTTCCTCCCATATGTCATAATAGTAATTAATTAGGAATGGTTCACCTCCTATACAAATCAATTCTTTAAGGTGGGGAATATAATTGTAAAGATCATTAATAAATGCTTCTCTATATGCGTATTCTGTAAAAGTGTCGGACTGATCATATTGCGAAGAATACATTTCGTTACACATTGTACATTTTAAATTGCATGTGTTGTTTAGTGTTAATTGCAGTGTTTGGATTTTATTGAAACCTATTCTCTTTACTTTAAAGTCATCGAATTGTCGAATTGGAATCAATGAAAATTCTCTTGAGTTTAGTCTATTTTCACAATTCTTGCAGGAATTCGGCAAATTACCATTTCGTATGAATTTGCGATAATCTTTAAAAACTTTGCCCTTCCAAATTTGATCAATACTTCTATTCGAATAATAATCTTGTTGGTCAGAATTATGGCAGCAAGGTGAACATAATCCAATTATTGAAAATCGCATAGAACAAAAAGGGGCGTTACATAAAAATTTCGAATTATTTCGTGTCGCGTTAAAATCCCTTATGATACCTTTATTAATTTTTGTCATGGTTTATTGCTATTTATATACAAACATCTCGTATTGCAGCATGATTATATTTCTATAATTTCAATTTAAAAACTATAGTCATATTTAAATTAGTTTTGGTTACAATGTTTAAACGAATATTCAAGTCTGTTTTTCCACATTTCTGCCGTTCTAGACTTCAATTGAGGAACAATAAAACTCATTGGAAGTTCGGTGAGATATATTATCGATTTCTTGAATGTGCAGTCGTCATTCATTAATATTGCTATCTGGCGAATCTTTTCTGAGATTTCATAAATTTCAGTTTTTGCTTCTGACGAAATAATGTCAAGGCTTGAAAAATATTTGTTCAGATTATTTTCGAATGTTTTCATTAAATCAATGCACGATTTTTCGTTTAACTTGAGTTCCTCTATTTTTATTCTTTCATGTTGCCATTTGTTAAGTTGATTTATAAGTGTATCGTATCTAGCCAAGTTTAATTTTTCTGTTTGTGTATTTGCTTCTTTTCTATTTGACTTCAGGAAATCAATTATTTTACCGAGTTCATCTGATGGCAAATTCCATAGCGAGCAATGCGGAGGATACATTACCTTGTTGAACGAAATGCAAGTGTCATTTGAGTTGAAATATTCCATAAGTGTGGGAATGTGGTATATGTTCTGTCTGAGCGGACAAATCTTTATCATCAACCGAGAACCTGCTCGTTTGCAATATTCTTTGAAATACATATAATTGTTCAGTACATTTTCCATATTTCCACCGACATGAATTGACTTGTATATATCTTCGTCAACCGCATTTATAGAAATTGTAATGTTACATTTTAATTTTTTGAGGTAGCATTTTATCCTGTCATCAAGCATACTGCCGTTTGTTGATATTGAGATTATGCATTGTGGATTTTCCTCAGCAATGATATCCCAAATCTTGTAGTATAAAGGATTAAGAAATGTTTCTCCACCTGTGAACGAAGCATTTTGCAAATTGGGAATATATGGTTGCAGTTGTTCTATGAATTTGTCATCGTATGGGCAGTCGTAAATAAGAGAATGTTCGCGATTGCTTCTTATGCTAGTCGAAAGTTCGCCGCTACACATTATGCATTCGTAGTTGCATATATTGCTTAGTTGGAAATCAAATGCAGTTGGCAGATCTTTTTTTTTGTTAATCGGTCGGATGTAATCATAATGCCATGCAGTCACTGAATAATAGTTTTTAAGTACAAGTTGGTTATAACATTCTTCGCAACCATAGTTCAGGCAATGTCTAGCAATTCTTTTACGAATCTTTTTTATTTCTTTTCCGTTCCATGTCTCTGCTAAAGAGTTTCGTGGATATTCTCCAAGTTTTTTGCGTATATTGTCAAAGCAAACATATATGCTGCCGTCTGGCTTGAATGTCAAAGAATTATATGGCGCATAACAAAACAATGTTTTATCTTTTCCCCTTAGCTCATTGTATTCTGATAGAATTTTATTGGATATGTGCCATTTATTTCTTGTGAAAATTTTTTTTATATTCATTTCTGTTTTCGATTGTATTATTTTTTATAATATTTTTAATGCCTGAAGCCGTAATAGAACCCGTCATCAAGGATTTTAATTATAGTGCTGCTATTACATCTCAATATCCATTCAATAATTTGGTATGGAGAAATATTTGCTAATATGTTGTAAAAATGGTTACTTTCGAAATATTCAGGTTTATCTTTCATGATGCGATTGCATTTGTCGAAAATATATTCCTGCTTATTGCGGAAGTCATTTTCTGACAAAGACGATTTTTTTAGACATTGCTTCATGTTATTGTATAATATGTTCTTTAATTCAGAAACCTTGTCTGTTTTCATGTCAAATATATTTTGGTAATTTTCTTTTCTTTCTGCATCAACAATCCATCTGCTTACCATAGATATATAATCATTGAAATTAGCCACATTGCTTTCTGAACACCAATCGTGTGTTGTAAAGTCCTGTTGTAGATAAAAGTCTTTTAAATCCTTCAGTTGGGATGACGGAAGATCCCAAGCTGCCACATTTGTAATGCCTTTTACTGCTTTTATTGTAATGTGATATGAATTATCATTGCAGAATCTTACCAATTCAGGAATTTCTTCGCAGTTTTCTTTTAGTGAGCATACAGGAATCTGAAGAGTTTGTCCTTTTTGTTTCAGTATATCCCCGAAATATTTCATGTGAGAAATGACATTTTCAAATTTTGCATTTACGCGAATTTTTTCATAAGTTTCTTTGTGGCAGGAATCAAACGAAAGATTAATGTTAAAGTTGCCATTTTCCACAAGTCGTTTAATGCGATCATTTAAGATTGTACCGTTTGTAACTATTGATATTCTACATTTAGGGTTTATCCCTACTATTGTATCCATTAGTTCCATGTAATCCTTATCGTAAAAAGGTTCACCACCAGCACATATAACCTCCTTTAGTGATGGAATATATTCAAATAGTTCGTCGTAGAAAGATTTGTCATAAAGGTTGGGGCTCGTATAGGTGTCACTGTTATCAAATTGGCTTGAGAAATTTTCACAGCACATGATACATTTTAAATTGCATTTATTGCTTATGGCCAATTGAATAGTTTGAAGTTTTGTTTGTTTGAACAAATCTATTTTGAAGTCGTCAAACTGGTGAATTGGAATAAGAGAAAATTCTCCATTATTTAATTTTGTCTCGCATATATTACATGATTTTGGCAAATAATTAGCCTTGATGTTTTTTCTATATTCCTTGAAAATTTGACCATTCCATATCTGACCAATTTTCCTTGCAGGATAGCAGTCGTGCAGATATGTATTAAAGCAACATGGAGAAACAATTCCTTCTATAGAGAATCTCATTGAGCAAAACGGTGCATTACACAAGAATTTGGAGTTGTGTCGAGAATCATTAAATTTACTTATAAGATTGTTGTTTATCTTTCCCATTACTTGTTTTGTTATAAATAGAAAAACAATTCTTCTGATCTGCTTTGAAGATATGTCATGTGTGATTCCATTATCATTGTCAGATATAATTCTGGAGACAAATTAAGTAGTTTTCTAAAAAAGTGATTTGAATAATAATATTCAGGGAGTGAAGACATTAGTTGGTTTTGAATTTCTATAACTTGGCTTAATTGCTTGTTTATGGAATCATTATCTATATTTTTATGGGATAAAGTTTCATACAATTTTTGATATAGTTGTTTTTTTAATGTCTCAACCAGATCTGTTTTTAAGTCAAAATATTCTTTAAAACATTCCTTTCTAATTGCCAGTTCAATCCATCTGTCAAGTCGTCGTGTCAATTCCTTGAACTCCATTATATTTTTCTTGGATATTTCGTCAGTATCCCTGTATTTTTGGTGCACATATATGTTTTTTAGCTCTTTTAATTCAGAACTAGTCATTGAATACATGGCAACATCTACAGCTCCGTTAACATTGACAAAGTTGATTGAGTAATTATTGGCGTTACAAAATCTAACAAGGTCAGGCAATTCGAATCGGTTAGCTCTCAAGGGACATATTGGGATATGCAATTTTTTGCCTTGTCGTGCAAGTGTGTCACCAAAATATTTCATGTTGGACATTGTTTCTTCGAAATTTGCATTTACGCGTATAGATTCGTATGTTTCCTTTGTCATTGCATCCAACGACAAGTTTATCTTGAAGTTGCCCCGTTCCATGAGTGATTTTATTCTGTCGTTCAATATGGTGCCGTTTGTCACTACTGAAAGATAACATTTGGGATTAAGTCTGATGGCGTCTTCCCAAATGTCGTAGTATAGAGGATTCAGAAAAGGTTCACCTCCTGCAAATACAATTTCTTGCAGGTCGGGTATGAATTCGCTTAATTCTTCGCGGAAATTCTGCCCAAAAATGCTTTTGTTGGAAGGCCTTTTTTCCCTGTTTGTGCGTATGCTTGATGATTGCGTTCCATTACACATGATACATTCGAGGTTACAATTATTTGAGAGTGCCATTTCAATCAAGCGAGGTTTATTTTTAAAAAATTTTGATACTTTCAGATTGTCGTATTGGTTAATCTTAACAGAATTGTATTCTCCATTTTGTATCGCTCTTTTGCATGTCGCACAAGCTATTGGCAATTCTTTTTGACGAATAGCTTTCCTATATAATGAAAATACATCACCATTCCATATTTGTTGTAATGAATGATTCGGATAACAATCTATCATGTCCCAGTTGTAGCAGCAAGGAGAAACTCTTCCGTCGATGCTAATCTTTATAGAAGAAAACGGAGCATTACAGAGAAATTTGGGATTGATTCTTGTCTTGTTGAATTGCTTTATTATGTCGGTATTGAGGGGATGCATAATTTTATTTGTTGAAAAATATATAATTTATCATTGCCTCATTAGGGTCTGTGAATTTTTCTCCTATTGCAAAATCGGCATGGAGGCTAGGGGGTACTGATGCTAATTTTTCATATAAATGGTTGCTGTTGAAATAATCTGGCATGGCATACAAAGTGTTTTCGACCCTTTTTTGTGTCGTATTTGCAAGATTATTGGCATCTTCTTCGCTATACCCTCTTCTTTTTAATTCGCAAATTGTTTTTTGAAAAATAATCTTCTTGTATTCTTCTATTTTATCCTTGCCTAAATCTAAGTTTTTAAGGGATTGTTCTAAATCTACTTTTTCTGCAATCCATTCGTCAATTCGTATTATTAAGTCGTTAAATTCGTCAATGTTGTTTCTTGAATTGGTATTCTTTATATTGAACTTTTGATTTAAATAGAAGTCTTTGATTTCTTTTAGTTCATCTGAAGATAAGAAGTCCATGGATATGTTAAATGCAGCTCCCATCCCGCATATATTGATTGAATATTCGTTTTCGTTGCAGAAACGAATCAGGTCCGGGATTTCAAAACGGTTTATTTTCAGCGGACATATTGGAATATGTAGGCGTTTGCCTTGTCTGGCGAGTGTGTCTCCGAAGTATTTCATGTTCGCCATTGTTTCCTCGAATTTTGCATTTATTCGAATGGCTTCGTATGTTTTCTTTGTGATCGCATCAAACGAAAGATTAATTTTGAAATTTCCTCGTTCCAAGAGAGACTTTATTCTGTCGTTCAATATGGTGCCATTTGTAACTACCGATATTTTGCACTTGGGGTTTATTGATATCATGTCCTCCCAGATGTCGTAGTATAGGGGATTAAGGAATGGTTCTCCGCCGAGGAATACAATTTCCTGCATATTAGGCAGTAACGGTTTTATTTCATTCCTGAATTCTTGCCCATATAGGTTTTTCAAAGGCGGACGATGCTCGCGATTCTGTCTTATTTTGTTGGAATAATAACCTTTGCACATAATACATTCAAGGTTGCATGTATTTGAAAGTGACAGGTCTAATTTTCTGATTTTGTTTTTGAATATCCTTGAAACTTTTAAATCATCAAATTGATGAATCTTAACAGAATGGTATTCTTTGTTTCGTAAAGCTCTTTCGCAATATTCACACGACTTTGGCAATTCATTTCTTTTTATTGCCGTCCGGTATGAATTATATACATTCCCATTCCATATTTCATTTATTGAATGAGATGGATAATAATCTCGATAGTCATTACTGCAACAACCTGGCGATGCAATTCCATCAATATCAAATTTTATTGATGTAAATGGTGCATTACATAAGAATTTCGGATTGCTTCGTGTTTTATTAAGTTCTTTTATTATTGATTTGTCTATTTTTGACATTTATCATTGTTTATTTGATTGGCAAAATTAACATATTTTCAGTATTCTTGAAAAAATTCTTTTATATACTTTATCTGATTTTCCGTTGATTGGCTGAAGAATTCTTTTAAATCCCATATAGGTTTATTGTTTTTCATGTACAAATAGTCATTTCGTCTTATTGAAAATTTTTCTGGAATATAATCCCAAATGGTTTCGTCGTATTTAATGTCAGGTGTAGAAGAAATAATTGAAAGTACTATTTCCTTATATTCTTTCCTTGTGCATGGAATCATTTCGTTCATATATTCATATTGTATCTTGCTTTGTTCACATTGTTCCTTTATGTATTCAATGCTTTTAATTAGATTAGAGAATGCTATGTGGTTGTGTATTGAAATGTAATTGTATCCTTTAGGATTATTTCTCTTATAATAATCAATAAGTTCGTCGATTTCCTGCACTGAAAGTTCGCTGATGGTAAAATTTTCGGTGGATACACTATTGAAATATATAAAAATATTCTTGTCGTTGCAGAATTTTACCAATTCGGGAATGTCAAAGCGATTTTCCTTCATCGGACATACGGATATGTTTATGTAGTCCCCATTTTTTTTACATATATGATTGAAAAACTCAAGATTCTCCAATGTCTTTTCTAATTTTGCCCCATTTCTAATTTTTGCATAACGCTCTGGATTTAGAGTGTCGATTGATAGGCCTATCTGGAAGTTGCCTCGCTGTAGGATTGACTTTATTTTATCGTTAAGAATGGTGCCATTGCTTTGCATGCGAATCTTACATTTGGGGTTGAGTTCTATTATTGATTCCCAGATTTTGGGGTAAAGGTCACTCATGAATGGTTCTCCTCCAAGAAATTTTGTTTCAATTAGATATGGTATGAATGGCTTTAACTGTTTAATAAAATCTTCGTTGTCATAGGGAGCAACAGTACGTCTGCCATTGTCATGTGCCGATGAGAATTTTGCATTGCACATTTCACATTTGAGATTGCAGGTATTGTCAAGTTCGAATTCCATTTTAGAAGGGAAATCACTTTGCTCTGGAAAATTATCAGAAAACCTTGCGTTAACAGACATGAAATTATGTGCAGCAATCATATCTTTGCAGTATTTGCATCCGATTGAAAAGTCAATTCTGTCGAGGTGTTGTTGTAAGAGTTTTCGCTTTTCACCGTGTATTATTTCATCTAGCGAATTTTCTGGATATTTTCCAAGAACATAATTGCGATTGAAGCAGCATGTGGTTACAATACCTCCGAATCCAAAATATATGCTTCGCAAAGGCGCGTGGCATATTGTAATGTCACATCCTTGAGGACGTTGCATGTTGTATTCTATTATATGTTTTCTCAAATCGGCATCATTAACCAATTGAGAGAGTGTCTTTTTATATTGTAAGTTCTTGCAAAAATTAAATAATTTCTGTTTGGTAATTTTATTGATATTCATTATATTGTATTATATGTTTTGCGGTGCGAATATACCTTAAATTATTTAAGATTGTTAAAATTATTATGCAGAGAATCGTCTTCAATAAAATATTCTCCATTTTTATATTTAATTTCGCAGTATGGCACTTCTGGAATGATAAAATAGTTTGGATTAAGTTTGTTCTTGTAAAATAATTTTTTTTTGTCTAAGGTTATTATTAAATCACTTACATCAATAATGCAGTCTTGTTTATAATCGTAGCAAGGTTCCATGTATAATGTTATAGTTTTATCTGGTCCAACAAGTGCAGATTGCAGAGTCGATACAAAGCAGATGTCATGTGTTCCCCATGCACTTAGTAATTTATTTGCAGGACGAGTATTCTTGATGAAAAGTTTATGTTTGTTTTCTGCATTGGCAACTTTTATAACCTTTTCCACCTCTTGCAATCGCTTCGTATATACTTCGCTGACATGGTTTATTCCGACGAATGAGAAAACAATAAAAAGCGACCATATTCCAGCGACCATATTTTCCTGCCTACGTGTCAGGCATGGTAGCACGTCGTTTGCAAAGGGTAGCATTGTAAAGATAATCAATGGCATAAACATACGTTCGAAGGTGCCAAAGCAATAGCCATCAGTAGAATATATTAAAACATTCACGAACATAAAGGCAATGTTGAAGCAAATAATAAAACACAATTTTATCCATTGTTTTTCTTTCGCATAGAAAATCACGCATAAAATGAATAATAGCATCGGTACAAAGTAAAGAAGCGGAATCTGGAAGAAAGTGTACTCAATAAATTTTTGAAAAATGTCTATGTTGAAGAAATTGGAAACTGAAGTGATAATGCTGTCAAAATCGAAAAATTTTGTTTCGTATTTGTCAGTAAAAGTAAATGACTTTAGAATCTCGAAAATAAAGAAAGCTATAGAACTCACAATCAACTTTCTGTTAATTTTCAAACCTCTGTCAATGAAATTGTAGCATATAATGAATGCTATCGGGAATATCGCAGACGGGTGTATGTTTACGCATAAGAATACTATTGCAATTAGTCCAATGTAGTAAAGGATGTTTGCATATTTGCTTGCTTGCGGCGAGTATTTTAGCCATGCAATCAGAAGTGTGCAGAAATATATCATCTGTACAGTTTCCGCCACTGCATGGAAGAAGATATGGTACTCCAAGAGAACTGCCGATGCAATTAAAATTCCTGCCACATTGTTCTTCAAGAAATGAACGGCTATTATGAAGATTGCATAACCTAAAAGGATAAATGATACGGAATAACCTGCAATCACCATATATAGTGGACATTTAGTCCAGATTAATAGCAGCGGTATCAAATGTGCAATTGCCATGCTATATCGTCCGTATGATATGAAACATTCTTCCGTATTTATCATATATGCCAATTGACAGGCAGGATCTGTTATGAAAACTCTCTCTTTGGCATATATAATGGCAAGTAACAGCAATGACATGAACACCAGATGTCCTATGATTGTGTATTTGTTGTTTTCTATGAAATCAATTACGTTTTTCATATCTCTATATCTTGTCTTGTTTTGGTTGCCAAGAACGAATCAGAAATGGCAAGAACAGCATAAAAGTAAATGCAAACCAATAGAAGAAAAAGCCCCTCCGACAATAATAATCGAAAACATCTATTACTGATACGGTATCGGAATCGAAACGGATTGCCGCATATTCTGGATATTCAATTGTCATTATAGCATTTTTTTCTATGTATGTGTATTCGTTCGTGGGTATTTGTATATCGGTAGCAGCTTCTAATGGTGTGGTTATATGCACGGTACATTCTTTAGGTGAGAAAATTATAAATCCAGAATAATAACTTATATTGAAATACAAGAAAACAAATATTACAATGAAAGGAATTTGTATTATAATCAGTGGCAGACAATTCAAGTTTAATAACAAAGGTATAGAACATAGAACTGTGGCTATCATCCACAAAATATGAAGACCTTTTACTTTCATCGTGAATATAAATATATCAGATATGGAAACTTTATCTGATGAAAATTGTACCGTTGCACATTCAGGAGCATGGATTTCTGCCAAAGGACGCTTGTGTTCCATAAATGTCACATTTGCTTTAACATTTTGTGTATATGTCGTGCCAATAGGTGTGACAAACGAAACTTCACAATCTGTAGGTGAAGTAATGTAGATGTCGCAGCAGTAGTTTGTTCTCGAATAATAGTATATGTTTGCCAACACAAAGGCTATCTGCACAAGGCAGAAGGCTATTATCCAGAGAGTCTTACAGTTATAGATACATTTCAGTTTGTCTTTTATTGTCTTGGCATTTGTCATTTAGATTTTTCTTTGATTTTTTCGCAAAAATAGTTTTTTATTTATCTGTGTCAAAATGATTTTTTATTTTTGTCAAAAATTTTATGCACAAATTTTTAGGCATATATACAAAGCACGGAAAGCCATTTCACGAAGAAGATTTTTCGGAAGTAATTGGAACTATCAAAGATTTATGTAATCCAAAGAATGATAACACATATAGTTCGGGAAGTTTCTTCCTGATGTCGTATTGTGATTCGGATGATGAGATTTCATATATGATTAAAGGTAATATTTTATATTCATATTCTGGATATGTATATTTTCACGAATCTCCTAATGGCAATAAAAATATTGATGAACAAAGAATAGAAAAAATAATTGAGAAGGATAGGCTAGGAGTAGAAGAAATTGAAGGCAACTACAATATTGTAAAATATGATTTGGAAAAAAATAGGTTGTCGATTCAAAGTGATGTGCTCGGGTTGAATGTGTTGTTTTGTTACGAAGACAAAAATGTTTTTATGTTTTGTAGCGATTATGAACCACTTGTAAAATACAATGGCAACAAGCATAAAATTGATGTCGATGCCATATATGAATATATTATGGTAAAGGCTCCTCATAATGGCAGAACATTTTTTAAAGATATTTATATTTTCCCTCGCAATAAAACGTATTATGTTGGACGGTATTTTTCAAGACACAAGCATGGGAAAAGAATAAAAATCGAATATTCAGATAATAGCGTGTCTGAAATAACAGAAAAATACTTTAATGCTTTGAAAGAAACTATTAACAATATGTTGGAGTGGTATCCCGATGTTCCAGTTTGTCTAACAGGTGGTGCTGATACTCGTATGATATTGGGAAGCATGTCGGAAAAAGAAAGAGCAAGACATCCATTCATAACTATAAGGAATTGTAATGTGGAAGATACTGACAATCAAGATGCTGTAATTGCTAGAAGATTGGCAGAGAAGTATAAGTTGAAACATGAAATAATTAACTATGAATTGATAGGAATGGCTTCAATTGGTGATTCGTATTTTAAGAACCTTCTTTGTTCCGATATTTTTGCAATGTCTGGTTTTGGCGGCAGTGAAACGTTAGATTTAAAAGTTGGGAAATTTTTCCAGAATGAAATGTGTTTGAATATAGTCGCCTCAAAAAATGAGAAGCGGTCAAAAGATATTTTCAGTGCAGAGTTAACTAAATTTGGAAAGAGTGTGACAAATAGTAATTTGTCTTTCAAAAAACTAAAAAAAGATATTATGTCTGTGTTGGCACGAACCGATGTGTCAAATAAACTGGAGCTATATGTCCCGATGTTCTTTTTTAGAAGTTTTTTCGGATGCCATTGGGGGGGCGCTCGTTGCAATTCTTTAATGCCATGTATCACAAATAGGCATTACATGTCCCCGTTTGTGTCTAAAAATTGCATATACGTTTTATGTTCTGCCAAAGAAGATTATTTGGGAAAGGGTACTGACGAAATTAGAAATCTTATATTTAAAAACCATCTTTATGATTACACCGATATAGAAAGCAATTCAGATTTATGTAACAATAATAATTGTGCTTTGAAAAAGACCACTTTGACCAAAAATCAGAATGATTACTTTAAGATAAATTATGAAAACATAGATCATGTATTTAATAATGAATATACGCGAAACCTTAATATTTTCAATCTTGAGCAAATAAGGAAAGATTATTATGATAATAAAACAAACGATTCCCATGTCTTTTTAGATTTGTTATTATGGTTTAATTATGTCTCGACTATATAAAGGCTTAACTGTTTATGCATGATATTTCAATATACATATTCACTTTCAATCACGAGCAATTCATAGAGAAATGCATTCGTTCAATATTGACACAGAAATGCTCCTATGGTTATAAAATATATGTCTTTGACGACTGTTCCACCGATGGTACAACTAAAATTGTAAAACTACTGCAATCAGAAAATCCAGACAAGATATTTCTTCATGTGAACGAGATGAACAAGGGAGTGTTATATTCTGCAAAAGGAGCAATATTGAATGGAAAATCGGCAAAATATATTTCTTTCCTTGATGGTGACGACTACTGGTGCTATGATGGAAAACTTCAGAAACAGATTGACTTCCTTGAGGCACATCCAGAATACGCAGGATGTTTTCATGACGCAGAAATACATCAGATGAACATGTCTGATAATGATGTTTACATGATGAAGACTCAAAATAGATGGGCGAAATATTCGCAATTCAATCGTTATGAGCCTGATTTTGAGCCAATATCATTGATTGTGAGAAATATAATACCAACCGCCTCACTTATATTGCGATGGAATGAAAACCTTGTAAGATATATTGAAAATTATAAGTTTGGTCCGTTGTCATTCAGCTGGGCTTTGGAGTTGGAAATTATTAAGAATTCAAAATTCAAGTACTTCAACGAATGTTGGTCGGTATATAATGATCATCCTAAAGGAATTTCTAAAAAATATGGCATAGTTGATTTCAAGCGTAACAACATACAAATTCTGCAATCACTGTTAAAGGATAATTTTTACGCATATTTTGCTCCAGAAATATATTCTACAATCTGTTCAGAATTTCGTCTAATGCTAAAGAGTAAGGAAATGACCGATTTGGGCAAATGGGAGTACGGAAAATTTATAAGAGAATACAAGAAGTATTTAAAATTATTGTTCGCAAGCGATATAAAACAAATAAAAGACGACTATAATGTGCGGAATAGTAGGTCAGTGGAATAGAAACGACAATGTTGATAGGGATTTGTTCTGCCGAATGCGCGACACACTTGTCCATCGTGGACCTGATGGCTACGGCTCGTATTTTTCTGATGACGGCAAGGTGGCATTGGGGCATCGCCGTTTGGCATTCCTCGATTTGACCGACAATGCCAAACAGCCTTTCTGCAATGAGGATTCGTCCGTATGGACTATAGTAAACGGAGAAATTTACAATTACCTGCAACTTCGTAAGGAATTGGAACGCAATGGGCATATTTTCAAGAGTAATTGCGACAGCGAAGTAATTATCCACGCATACGAAGAATGGGGAATGGATATGGTACCGCGGCTCGAAGGTATGTTCGCATTCGCTATATGGGATGCCACAAAGCGCAAGATGTTCATCGCTCGCGACAAGTTCGGAATAAAACCGCTTTTCTACTATTACGACAGCAATATGCTGATTTTTGCATCGGAAATAAAGGCGATAGTTGAAAATCCTGCCGTTCAAAGGAAAATAAACTACCGTTCGATGTGCGAATTCTTCTACTATCGGTATGTACCATCTCCTAACACTATATTCGAAGGAATCCAT
>JAEEGL015933119.1_pt1 | contig 17821 bp, 16 predicted proteins | sample 9134231 | NCBI WGS metagenome assembly JAEEGL01 (sample SAMN16246548, study PRJNA631951) | gut metagenome | biome: gut microbiome; feature: rumen; material: fiber-attached | host: Bos | place: Iran: Karaj | collected 2018-10 | reverse complement strand
CAAAGTTGCCTAAGGATCTTCCCTATGGCTATACGTTTTTCTCCATAGAAAACTTTCCGCCTGAACTTAGGCGCGAACACAGTGTGATATTTGCAATTCCACTTGGAATGCGATAAACTGTTTATGTCATTAAGACCAATACTTCCTCCTTTGCTAGGCATGTTGCAGTTGGCAGACCGCAATCATAGTCTAGCATTGCGAGGAATACTGGTCAAACGCATAGCGTTCACTGAACCCCGCGTCTAACGCGGGGTTTTCTTATACCAAAAAAGCGCCCCTTTCAGGGCGCCATTTCATATATTTCTTAATCAGAATGTGAAGTTTCCGTCTCTGAAGATCTCCACTTCCTTACCGTCGTGGGTAGTGCCGATGATGCTGAGATCAGCGGATCCAACCATGAAGTCCTCATGAGTCATGGAGAAGTTTACTCCCCTCTCCTTGAGCTCTTCCTCACTCATCTCTTCTGAGCCATGGATGCAAGGATAGGCTTCACCGAAAGCGAAGTGGCAGGAGGCGTTTTCATCGAACAAGGTATTCAGGAAAAGTACACCTGAATTCTGGATAGGTGAATCGTAAGGAACCAGAGCCACTTCTCCGAAATAGGATGCACCCTCATCTACCGTAATTGCGTTCTTTAATACTTCCTCGCCCTTCTCCGCATGAGCCTCTACGATTTTGCCGTCTTTTATGATGAAGTAGAAGTTGTCAACGATGGAACCGTTGATGCAGAGCGGTCTTGTAGCTACCAGCTTACCGTTTACGCTGTCGCGCTTGGGAAGTGTGAATACTTCCTCTGTGGGGATGTTTGCAGAGAAGTTAAATCCTGCCTTGCAAACTTCGTCTCCGCCTGCCCAGAAGTGTCCTTCAGGAAGCTCCAGAGTAACGTCTGTGCCTGCAGCGTTGTGATATCTTAAGCTCTTAAAGTTATATTCGTTCAAAATATCCACGTGCTTTTTGATCTCTTCGCAGTGCTTTCTCCAGTTTTCAGGTGCATCTCCACCATCCACTCTGCAAGCGTTGAATATCTCTGCCCAAAGTTTTAGAACTGCTTCTTCCTCGTTAAGTTCAGGGAAAACTGCCTTTGCCCATGCCTTTGTCGGTATTGAAGCTACGCACCAGGGACAGTCATTTCTCATCATTCTCATCCTATATGCTTCCAAAGCCTTTCCTGAAGAGATCTGAGCTCTCTTTATTCTATCGGGATCTACATCCTTCAGATTCTCAGGATCCTCGGCATAAACGGAAAGAAAAGCAGCCCCTTCCTTTGAGAGGGTATCCAGCATATCTACTGTCCAGCTGTCAACGCTGTCAAAGATATCGCTGTCCGCATAGAGATATTTATATCTTGTAAGATCATCGTCCGACCAGCGCATGATGACTTCCTTGCAGCCGACTTCATAAGCGGCCTTAGCGCAAAGTCTGGCAAAAGCAACCTCCTCAACGGGACATGAAAGAAGCATTCTCTGACCCTTTTGCACATTCATACAAGCCTTAACGATAAGATCCGCGTAATCTTTCTGTAATTCTGCTAATGTCTTCATTTGTTCTATATCCTTTCTGAAAGTATTATGAAAGTTTCATGTCTCCGTCCTTTACCCAGCCCATCTTTTTAAGACCGAAGTTGATGATCAATGCGAGTATGGCGGGAAGGACGAAGGATATCAGTATAAGTCCGATCCAGTCAAAGGTTGTGATGGCCTCTTTGGTGCCTGCCGCTACATCGTTTACCCATCCGGTGTAAACACCGATTTGTCCTACAAGACCGCAGGTTCCCATACCTGATGATACAGCAACACCATTCATCTTGAGTTTGAAGATGCATGTAGCGATTGGCCCTGTGATGGCAGATGCCAGCGTAGGGGCAATCCAGATGCGAGGATTCTTGACTATGTTACCCATCTGGAGCATGGAAGTACCGATTCCCTGAGATACAAGGCCTCCCCAGCGGTTCTCTTTGAAAGAGATGGCTGCGAATCCGATCATCTGGGCGCAGCAGCCTGCAACCGCAGCTCCGCCTGCCAGACCTGTAAGCCCAAAGGCTTGACAGATAGCTGCCGATGAAATCGGAAGCGTCAAAGCCATACCTACAAGTACGGATACCAGGATTCCCATGAGGAAGGGCTGAAGTTCTGTAGCCCACATGATGAGCTGTCCTACCCACATGGCGGCTCTTCCCAAAGGAGGAGCAATAAGCCATGAGAAGAAAATTCCGACTCCGATTGTAACAAGAGGTGTGACAAGAATATCCACCTTTGTCTCCTTGGATACGGCCTTGCCGATTTCAGCAGCGATGATTGCTACGAAGAGTACAGCCAGAGGGCCGCCCGCTCCGCCTAGAGCGTTAGACGCGAAACCTACAGCTATCATTGAAAAAAGAACCAGTGGCGGGCACTTCAGAGCGTAACCGATGGCTACAGCCATTGCTGGACCGCTCATGGCAGCTGCAATGCCACCGACGGTATACTCAACGTCTTTCACTGTCGCCACAGTAGTTGTCAGGAACGAGATTCCGAACTGAGTTCCGATGGTGTCGATGATAGTACCGATCAAAAGTGAGCAAAACAATCCCTGCGCCATAGCACCAAGGGCGTCGATACCGTATCTCTTGAGAGAGATTTCAATGTCTTTTCTCTTAAGAAATGCTTTGATTTTTTCCATTGTCTTTTGTTTTTTCCTCCTTTAACTGTAGGCTCCGGGGTCGTTCGGATCATCGGGATCCACCCAGGTCCTCTCACCTTCTGTATATCCGCTTGAAGCTACCTTTTCCTTAAAGCGTAATTCCTCATCTTCTGAGTTTTCTGCCTTCATGAACTGGGTAGTGTATAGTTCTGTATATACTCCGCCGGCCTTAACAAGTTCCTTATGCTGGCCGCGTTCCACAACTTCTCCGTCTTTTACTACCAATATCTCATCGGCAGCCAGGATGGTGGAGAGCCTGTGGGCGATCAAAATACTTGTTCTCTCCTTTATAATCGGCTCAATGGCCTCCTGTATCTTAGCTTCAGATATGGAATCGAGAGCTGAAGTCGCCTCGTCAAATATGAGAAGCGCTGGGTCTTTAAGAAGAACACGTGCGATGGAGATTCTTTGCTTCTCACCGCCCGAGAGCTTAAGGCCGCGATTTCCGACTTCCGTATCAAGCCCCTTTTCCTGGGATGAAACGAAGTCATATATATTTGCTTTTTTAAGAGCATTTATCATGTCCTCTTCAGTAGCATCCGGTTCCGCATACTGAAGGTTGTCTCTGATGGTTCCGTTGAAGAGATAGGTCTCCTGTGAAACTATGCCGACATTTTTTCTCAGGAAGTTCAGATCCAGTTCTCTCACATCCACACCGTCAAACTTAACAGTCCCTGCATTTACGTCATAAAGCCTCGGTATGAGATTTATGATCGTGCTCTTGCCGGAACCCGAAGGTCCGACGATTGCGATGCTCTTGCCGCTCTTCAAACTGAAACTGACGTCTTTAAGTATCTGCCTCTCCCCATCGTATGAAAAGTCCACATGGCTGAATTCCACCTCACCGGTAGATGCCTTGGGAATAACGGGATCCTCAGGATTCTCGATTTCGATGGGCATGTCAAAATATTCAAAGACTCTGGTGAACATGGCCATGGACCTCATCCAGTCTACCTGGATATTTAAAAGGCTGTTCACCGGCATGTATGTCTTGCCGAGAAGCGCTACCATTACGGTGATATCTCCCACCGTAAGGTCGCTGTCATACTGCATTATCAATATGCCGCCGACAAGATAAAGGAGCATGGGTCCGATATTCGTCACGGTATTAAGTACCACGAAGAACCAGCGGCCTGCCATTCTCTCCTTGATGTTCAGTTTTATCATGCGCTCATTTACAGTCTTGTAACGTTCGTATTCCTGATCCTCTTTGGAGAAGAGTTTGACAAGAAGCTGTCCGCTTACGGAGAGCGTCTCATTCAGGATGCCATTTACTTCGTCGTTGGCTTCCTGAGCTTCGCGGGTTATGGTCCATCTGGTCTTGCCCGCCTTTCTCGTAGGAAATACGAAGAGAGGTATGACTGCGATACCTAAGAGCGCCAGTATCCAGTTCTTCTGGAACATGGCTATAAGGGCAAACACTAAAGTGATTGTATTTGAAAGTATGCTCTTAAAGGTATTGGTTATGACGGACTCTACACCGCTGATATCTGACGTCATCCTCGTAATGATATCGCCCTGGTTATTTGAAGTGAAAAACCGCTGAGACATTTTCTGGAGATGTCTGAACATCTGGTTCCTCATGTCAAAGGTAATGTGCTGGGCGATCCAGGTATTTATGTAGCTTTCACCAACTCCTATGAGATTGGAAAGAAGCGTTACCGTAAGGGATGCAACAATATATGTAATGAGGAGCCTCATATCCTGGCCTATTAATCCCTCGTCAATTATCTTACCGGTAAGGATCGACGGGAGCAGACCGAAGACTGAAGAGAGAGCAATACAAACCAGAACCAGTACGAACTGTTTCCAGTATGGCGTAAGGTAACTGAAGACACGTTTAACAAGCGCCTTAGTCACTTTAGGCTGTGCAGCCTTCTCCTCTTCTGTCATAAAGTGGCCTCCGGGGCCATGTCCTCCGGGGTGTGGCATGTGTACCTCCTGTTAAAACACGGTTGTCAAATTCAGGCCATAACTTACCATTTAGCATTGTAGCACAAACTGAGGGTTTTAACAATAAGATTGCAAAATAAAAAGAAGCCCGAAGGCTTCTTATTTACCACGTCCAGTAGACCTTTTTATCAGCACATACAAGACCAATTTTTTTCTGCAGTTCAAGGGATGGTAAATTATCGCTTACCACCTGTCCAAAGGGAATCAGCCCTCGCTCAATGGTGTTTCTGAATCCCGCCATTTCAAGTGATAAGGCATAACCTTTACGTCTGTACTTTGGATATACGTACAGCATCCCCAGGCTGCCTTCCAGGTGTTCGCCGATAAAGCCTACAAGGTTACCTTCCTGGTCATAGGCCATCAAAACCATACTGTGCAATATGGTCTTCTCTACCTCTTCCTCACTCACCAGGTCGTATGACTCAGTTATAACCTTAAGATCAGACGCTTCCGCCTTCCTAAGAGTAAGACGCGGATCAAGTTCAGGCTTCTCTCCCAGATAGGCATATTGGCAGCACTCCAGATTATTTTCGTAGCCGAATATTTTTTGAGCATAGCTGGCTGCGGCCTTGTTTGGCGTAGTTATGAGTTCGAATTTCCTGTGTGCATGACGTTCGAGAACCTCTCTCGCGACCTCATCGTTCTCACAGGCGAGCATATTCACCTCGCTAAGCCTATCGTGGATAAAGAGCACATCATCGCTCTTTTCGATTATTTCTGCCGTACCCCGATCCATCACCCGATGAAAACCCAGATATTCTATTCCTGAAAGATCCATGTTTTACCTCGCTAATTAAAATCTAGCCACCTTTTCTTCATCCAGATCCTTGCAGATCGCCACCGCTAGCTCAACAGCTGCATTAAAATCCTGATAAGTAGCCACACAGTTATGGGAGTGGATGTATCTAACTGGAATCGCCACTACGATGACTGGGGTACCTTTCTCTGACACGCAGATCATTGCACCGTTGTTGCCGCCACCCTCTCTTACAGATGCCTGAACCGGGATACCAAGTCTTTCGGCCAGGTCAAGGGCGTATCTCTGGAATCTGGGATTGCAGATGACCGTTCTGTCCATGAATCTTAACATGGGACCCTTCTTGATCGCCGCCTGAATGGCATAGGGCTCAGTGAAAGTATCGTCTGATGGGCATGCTTCAAAACATATGGAAATATCGGGGTTTACGTGTGCAACTGCAACCTTGGCTCCACGGGAACCAACTTCCTCCTGAGAGGATACAACACCTGTTATGTCCACCTTAAGGTCTTCTCCCTGAAGTCTTCTCATGGTCTCAATAAGAGCAGCCACTCCGATTCTGTCATCGAAGGCTTTGCCCATAAAGATATCGTGCTCGTCATCATAGTTGAAAGGCGTATCAGGAACTATAGGCTCACCGATTCTTATCTTGAACACCTTCTCCGTCTCCTCTTTGGATGTAGAACCGATGTCTATGCTCAGGTCACTAATTTCGGGTTTTCTGTCCCTGTCTGCCTGGCTCATAAAATGTACCGGTTTCGCAGCGACTATGCCTGGGATGTATTTACCTTCAGCATTTCTAACAAGCACTCTGGATGAAGGAAGCGTTCCCGGGTTCCATCCACCGATATTGGTGAATCTGATGGTACCGTTGGGCCTGATTGAATGCACCATGAACCCAACTTCATCAGCATGGGCGTCCAGCATCATAAGAGGTTTAACTGAGTTACCCGTCCTTCTGATATAGAGATTACGAATATGGTCTTCCTCAAATTCTCCCAGTCCTTCAGCATATTTTCTCACTACTGCCAAAGCCTCGTCTTCAAAACCTGAAGGCGCATTGGCACAGGCCAGTTCCCTGATCATATTGATACTAAGATCTTTGTTTTCCATAATATCATTCACTCCTTAATTTAGGTTTCTCTGTTATATACTTTGCTCACATGTTTACGGTTTCTGTACATCAAGAGCCACGCCGCGCTGAATTCCAGAATCGCAAAACACACAAGCACCATTCTCTTCTCCATAATATCCGCCATGGCCCCCGACAGGAACTCTCCCGCCAGCATGCCAAAGGTGGACATCATCTGGAAGGTTCCGTTGAACCGTCCCTTCTTTTCGTCAGGCACGTAAGCCTGAGTAGCAGATATTCTGATGTTATATGACGTCATGCCCAATATTCCAGAGGCAAAGGTCATTGCCACCATGCAGGGCACCGGTGTAAACAGATAACTGCCGCCTATAACGGCAATGCATATATAGACGATGAAGGCTATGTTGAATTTGTGCTTAGGCTCTATCTTATGCCTGTAGTGAAAAACTCCTGCTATGAGTCTTCCGACCATCATGGCACCGCCAACGATCATAAAGATATACTCACCCATCGTACCGTAGATTTCTCGGAAATACGGGAGGCCGATGATCGTATTAGCCCCTCCTGAGAAGGATGAGAACATGAAATACACTGCCACAGCCAGAAGCCCTGGCTCCATTTTCAGATATTCTATGCCTTCCTTAAAGGTCTCCTTGTACTGAGACAGACCGAACTTCTCGCCTTTTTCTATAACATACTCTTCTTTGACTCTTATCCTTGTCTCGAAAACCGCAGCTATAAAGTAGCTTGCCGCATCAAGGAAGAAGAGCGGTGCTATGCCGATCGAGTGATATAAATAGGCCGAAAGCGGTGTGACTACCATCATCAGCGACTCCATGGTGCTTGAGATGGAGTAGGCCTTACCCATGTTACCCTTGGTGATAAGAAGCGGATAAAAACTTTCATATGCCACCGCGTAAATGCTGCTGATGGTTCCCAGCATGGCGCATCCGATGGTAAGAAGCACGTAGCTGATATCACCTCTGATCAAAATGAATCCGAAGAAAGCATAGATTCCCGCCGAGATGAAGTCCAGCGAGTAGATCATTTTCCTTCTTGAAAACTTATCAAGAATCGGTCCGATAAGCTGGGGCATTACGATCCTTGGAAGATCGTAAAGTATCATATATATGGCGAAAAGAAACACGGAACCTGTATAATCCAACACAAGAAGCCCTGTGGCAAAGCCCGATATCACGTTTCCGAAAAGCGATACCGCCGTGCCCAGGGTTATGATGGTGAAGTTCTTGGTCCATAGCTTCTCTTGAGTTTTAATTCCTGTGTTTACTTCTTTCATTATCTATTTAAGCGCAAAAAATTTACTCGGGATATGACAATATCCGCCGGGATTTTTTTCGAGATACTTCTGATGATATTCCTCTGCAGAGAAAAAGTTCTCAAGAGGTCTCAATTCAACAGCTAAAGGATAATATCCTAGTTCCTTCTCCCTTTCGGTGAAGACAGGTCTGACTTCACTCAGCTGGTCGCCCGAGGTGTAGTATACGCCGGTCCTGTACTGGATACCCTCATCCTCGCCCTGCTTATTGACCGAAAGCGGATCGATAATATCAAACATGCGTCTTACCAGTTCAAGCCCCGTAATCTTGTTCTCGTCATAATCGATTTTGAGGGTCTCCGCATGACCGCTGTTGTCGCACACTTCTTCATAGGTTGGCGCCTTATCCGGTCCGTTGGCATAGCCGACCTCTGTATGAACCACTCCGTCAAACTGGTCGAAATATTTCTGCATTCCCCAGAAACAACCTCCGGCTAAATATATTGTCTTCATGTCTTATCTCTCCTTGATGTCTAAAACTATAACCTTATTATCTTCTGCCCTGAATCTTACGGTAAACTCACCGTAGGACATGGCATAGACCCTTGTGGGATCGTCCTGATATCCCGGTCTGGGATCCAAAGCCAGGATCTCCTTAAGAGCCTTTAGCCTGTCTCCGTCAAGCCTATCAGGTGCGTCAGTATCAAAGCGCACTTCACATCTATCATCTTTGTAACTCCCTGTGAACCCGTCGCTTGCGTCTGTTACACAGTCCGCATAGGGTATATAGGGTTTGATATCATAGATGGCTGTTCCGCTCTTTAAATCGGCGCCAGATACCTTTAATACGTGTCCGTGTTCAGCCGTCTCCTCGTAGGATACCAGTTTTACCACGGTTATCCCCAGGTGGTTCGGGCGATTGGGCGAACGGGTGGCAAAAACGCCTACTCTTTCATTTCCTCCAAGTTTTGGAGGTCTGACCGTAGCCGACCATCTTCCCTCTTCACCTTTAGAGGCCGCTCCCATGGTGTCAAACTCCCATATGAGCCACAGATGGCTGAATTTCTCTATGCCTCGAAAAGCATCAGGCTGTCTGTAGCCTTCTTCCATGACAATTTCTGATATGAGGTGCTCCGCCATGCCGCTTTGTCTGGGCAGCCCGAATTTCTCTGGGAAATCATTATATATATGTGCTATAGGTTTGATTTCCATTTTTTGCTTATCTGTCCTTTTTCATGGTGAGGTACCAGTCGTATTTGACCAGATTCTCATCCTCTGAAGCCATGCGTCTTTCTGCCTCTTCAAGGGTGAGTGGCGCTCCGATTATCACATCGTCTCCGGGATGCCAGTTGGCGGGAGTGCTCACGTTATCCTCATCATGTTTCTGGAGTGCCAGAATGATTCTCTTGATTTCAGGAAGGTTTCTGCCTGTACTCATGGGATAGTAGAGAATCGTCCTTATAACTCCTTCGGGATCTATGATAAAGACCGCACGGATGGTCTGAGTCTTGGCCACCGTCTGCAGCATTCCGTATTTTCTGGCCACATCCATACTGATGTCAGCGATGATGGGGAATTTCACCTTTACAGGGCCATTTCCATCCAGGTCTATATTTTCGATACTTCTTGCCCATGCCAGATGTGAATGGAGCGAATCGATGGAAAGACCTAAAAGCTTCGTGTTTAAAGCAGCGAACTCGTCAGCCATCTTGGAGAAACCAATGAATTCTGTGGTGCAAACCGGAGTGAAATCAGCGGGATGCGAGAAAAGAATAACCCAGCTTCCCCTGTAATCTTCAGGAAAATCCACCTTTCCCATGGTGGTCATTGCTCTGAATTTAGGAGCGGGGTCGCCGATCATCGGCATGCGATCGATATTTTCATTTTCTTTGATTTCGTCCATTTTATTACCTCAATTAGATACGTAAAAAAAAAACATGCACATTTGATGTTATTATACCATAGAACATATTATTGTGACAATATAAAACCGCCTGCAACCCGTCAAAGGTTTGCAGGCGGGAGGCTTAACAATTCTTGTCATTGATGTCTCTTTCACTTTCCTTTGATCCCTACAGCATCCAGCCTTTTGTTCACTGCCCTTCCAAGTATTATGGAAACCGCCATTTTGATCATATCAACCGCGATAAAGGGAAGAACTCCGACCGTCAAGGCTTCAGCAAAGGTCATATGAGCTACATATGCGAGCCATGCTGTACCAAAGGCATACAGAACCGCCATTCCCAGGCACATACCCAGGTACTGCACCCAAACCATATTATAGAAGTGTTCAACAAACCATCCGGATATGAGCGCGAGAAAAACATATCCGATAATATACCCTCCCGTCGGCCCGGCGATGATACCGAATCCACCGGTGAATCCTCCGAATACAGGGAGACCTACTGCTCCAAGAAACACATATAAAAGTGTCGCAACTGAACCTGACGCTGTACCAAGGATATAGACACTCAGAAGTATGGTGAGTGGCGTAAGTGATATGGGCACCGGTCCGATGGGAATGCTCAGCGGTCCAAGTATGCAGATCACAGCAGTCATGACCGCTATCTTAGTCATATTTTTTGAATCAAATTTCATATGTAAATCACCCTTCCCAAATTGTAAAGCAAAACAATTTTCTCTTTACATTTCCGATGGTATCATCTATAATATTAATTGTCAATGATAATCTTTAATTACTTTACAATTGCCGCAGAGCCTTTGGTTTGCGGTTTTTGGTGTGGGTGAAGCAATATGACAAAAGACAAAGTGCTTGCCATTCTGGCAAAAGAAAACAGTTTCATATCAGGTGAAGAAATTAGCCGCAGAATCGGGGTAAGCCGGGCCGCTGTAAACGCTGCCGTCAAGTCCCTTAAAACTGATGGTTATGATATAGAATCCGTTACTAATAAGGGTTATCTCTTTAAAGGCGGGCCTGATCTCCTTACATCTGGATCCATAGGCGCCTTTCTTGATGAAGAGAGAATGGAGCGCGTGCTTGTACTGGACAAAGTGGGCTCCACAAATAAGCGTTTAAGAGAAATGGCTTATGACGGTGCGTCAAATGGTCAGATAGTTATCGCCAACGAGCAGACCATGGGCAGAGGCAGAATGGGAAGAAGTTTTTTCTCACCTAAAGATAAAGGGATCTATTATTCATATCTGATCAAGTCCGATGCAGCGCCTCAGGATGCTGTGACTCTTACAGCCTGGACTGCTGTATCCATGGTCAGAGCAATCGAGCGTGTTACAGGATTTGTTCCGGGCATTAAATGGGTAAACGACCTGGTCTCCCGCGGTCGTAAACTTTGCGGTATACTCACAGAAATGTCCATAGAAAGCGAAACAGGAAGAATTGACAGCATAATTATAGGAATCGGAATCAATATCAATAATGATAGTAGCGATTTTCCTGAAGAAATAAGCAATATTGCTACTTCCATTGCCCTTGAATCAGGAAAGCATATTTCAAGGGCAGAGCTTGCAGCTGCTATGACAGACGAACTCGACAGGCTTGTGTCGTCCTGGCCTGATGCACGCGATGAATATCTCGAAGCATACAGAGCAAATGATATAACCTGCGGCCATGAGGTGAATGTTATCTCAGGTGGAACCTTCCGTTCTGCAGTAGCTCTTTCTATCAACGATGATTTTTCCTTAAAAGTAAAATTCTCCGATGGAAGGATAGAGAATCTTTCCAGCGGAGAGGTGTCACTCAAATTCAAATAGTATAAAGCCCTTCGGGGCTTTTTTAGTTTGCAGTTTTTTTGAAGGGAACCAGTTTCGCCCTGTCCAAAGCCACCATGATGGCAGGTATCAGTATTAACTGGATTATGATTCCGGGAATGGCATTTAAGAAACCGCCTGCGATGAACGCATTAATGGTGAAAGCGTCACCTGCAGCTCCTAAAAGTCCCCACTTTACGACTCCCCATATGATTCTTCCTACTATCATAGCGATGATCATGCAGCGGTAGATCACTCCCACGTTTTGATTTTTTGCTCTTTCATAAAGGAATCCCAGGACAAAGGCATAGGTCGCCAGTTCGAAGGCCATAACGATGGCATTCGGATAAAGAGGTGGGAATCCGAATACAAATGATCTGAGAATGGGAAGTATAGCTGCCATAGGAAGGCCGTATCTCCAACCACATATCAGAGCGCAGAGAAAGACGGGAATATGCATGGGAAGAAGCATATTTCCGATGGTCGGTATCTGTCCTGTTATAAAGGGAAGCACAAGCCCTATAGCAAGGAAGAGTGCTGTTAAAGTTAGTTTTTGAACTTTATCATTACGCATGTAAAACGTCTCCTTTTATTTTCTTTCACGCTCACAGGAGCAGGTTACCGATAAGGGTTACTGCCAGTCCTGCTATCCATGCCAAAGCGCATTGCCAGATTATTACCCCAAAGGCCCATTTTGATCCCAGCTCTCTTCTGATGGAAGCGATAGCTGCAACGCAGGGAGTATAGAGCAGTGAGAACACGAGAAGCGCAGCTGCTCCTACAGGGCTGATGGCTGATGACACTCCCTCTCCGAAGAGGATCAGAAGAGATGAAACAACGCTTTCTTTGGCCATAAATCCAGATATCAGCGCAGTGCAGATTCTCCAGTCTCCCAGTTCAAGGGGCTTCATCATAGGAGTGAACCAGCCGGAAATCACCGCCAGGATACTGTCCTTTTCGTCGGTTACCATCTGAAGGTTCATATCGAAGCTCTTGAGCATCCAAATTATGATAGTCGCCACAAGGATGACCGAAAATGCTCTTTGAAGGAAGTCCTTAGCCTTCTCCCAAAGAAGCTGGAATACGTTTCTCGCACTTGGCATCCTGTAGTTTGGGAGTTCCATAACGAATGGAACGGCCTCACCCTTAAAGAGCGTATTCCTGTATAGGATTGCGACCAGTATTCCAAAGAGTATGCCAATAAGATACAGCCCTATCATAATGAATCCGCCCTGCTTGGGGAAGAAAGCATTTACGAAGAAAGCATATATCGGAAGTTTAGCCGAACAGCTCATGAAAGGCGTGAGCAGAATGGTCATTCTGCGGTCTCTCTCACTTGGGAGCGTTCTGGTAGCCATTACAGCAGGCACCGTACAGCCGAAACCTATAAGCATCGGCACGATACTTCTGCCCGAAAGGCCTATCTTTCTTAACAGTCTGTCCATGACGAAGGCAACCCTCGCCGTGTATCCTGAATCTTCCAAAATTGACAGGAAGAAGAATAAGGTCACGATTATGGGAAGGAAGCTCAGAAGACTTCCGATTCCCGTGAATATACCCTCTATGATTATTCCGTGTATGAAGGGGTTAACGTTCGCTTCGGTCATTATACCGTCCAAGGTCACCGTTGCCCAGTCTATCCCTGATGCCAGAAGATCCTGCAAATAGAGTCCTATCACATTGAAAGTGAGATAGAAGATCAAAGCCATGATCAGGATAAATGAAGGGATTGCGGTATATTTACCGGTGAGTATCCTGTCCAGTCTCTCGCTCTTAAGCCTTTCCTTGCTTTCGGAAGGCTTCTTTACGGTCGCATCGCATACCTTCTTAATAAAGGCGAATCTCATTTCAGCTATGGCAGCGTTTCGGTCAAGGCCTCTCTCGCTTTCCATCTGCTGAACTATATGCTCGATGGTCTCCTTCTCGTTCTGATCCAGTTTAAGAGGTTCCATTACTAGGCTGTCTCCCTCGATTACCTTTACAGATGAGAATAACACTGGATATCCGCATCTTTTGGCGTGGTCCTCAATGAGATAGTTTACAGCGTGGATTCCTCTGTGGACAGCTCCGCCATGATCGTTTTCATCGCAAAAGTCCTGTCTGCCGGGTCTCTCCTGATATTTTGCGATATGAATCGCGTGGTCAACCAATTCCTCAATGCCTTGATTTTTGGCTGCTGAAATGGGTATGACGGGCACTCCCAGAAGAGACTCCATAAGGTTTACGTCTATGGTGCCTCCATTGGCATGGACTTCGTCCATCATATTAAGAGCGATCACCATGGGTATATCCATCTCAAGGAGCTGCAATGTGAGATACATGTTTCGCTCTATATTCATCGCATCGACGATGTTGATTATCGCCTTGGGTTTCTCCCTTAAAACGAAGTTCCTTGATACGATTTCTTCACTGCTGTAGGGTGACATGGAATAGATTCCCGGAAGGTCTGTTACAAGGGTGTTGGGATGCCCTTTGATCACTCCGTCTTTTCTGTCGACGGTAACACCCGGGAAGTTTCCTACTCTCTGGTTGGAACCTGTAAGCTGGTTGAAGAGCGTAGTCTTGCCGCAGTTCTGATTTCCGACAAGGGCGAAGGTGAGCTGTGTGTCCTCAGGAAGTTCCTCTCCGCTTCCCTTGGGATGATACTTGCCGCCTTCTCCGAGTCCGGGGTGGGCTATTTTCGAGCGTCTTGCCGCCTTCTGCTCTTTCTTTTCGGCCTCTTCATAAGCCTCGATCTCAATCGGATCCACTATGATCTGCTCGGCTTCCTGAAGTCTCAAAGTCAGTTCATATCCGTGTATTCTTACTTCCACCGGGTCTCCCATGGGAGCGAATTTGACAATAGAAATATCTGCCTGAGGGATGACTCCCATGTCAAGCAGATGCTGTCTTATGGCTCCTTTGCCATTTATTTCCCTTATGATGGCCTTCTGGCCTATTGTGAGATCCTTTAAAGTGATTTTTTTCATACTATATCATTGCAGCTTCCAGCAACTTTTTGGTGTATTCGTGCTGTGGATTATTATATATTTCTTCTACCGACCCCTCTTCAACGATCTGGCCTTTGTACATGACTGCGACTCTGTCGCAGATGGAATAGCAAACGTTAAGATCGTGTGTAATGAAAAGATAAGAGAGATCCAGTTCATCTCTTAGTTCAAGAAGCAGTCTTAATATCTGTCCCTGTATGGAAACGTCCAGCGCTGATACCGGTTCATCAGCTACGATAAATCTCGGTCTTCTTATCAGAGCTACTCCGATGGATACCCTCTGCTTCTGTCCTCCAGAAAGTTCATGGGGCTTTCTGTTTATGAGTTCTCTGTCAAGACCGACTCGATCCATCATCTCAAGGACTCTTACCTTGCGCTCCTGTTCGTCATATTTCCCGAAGATTCTTAAGGGCTCCTCCAGAATCCAGCCGATGGTCTTCGCCGGATTAAGGCTCGAGAACGGATCCTGGAAAACCATCTGCGGGCGCCTGGTATAGTGGATTATCTCCCCTGTTATCTCCGCGTCGTCAAGCATGCCGAGAATCGCTCTTGACATGGTTGATTTACCGCAGCCCGATTCCCCCACCAGACCAAGGATCTCCCCTTGCTTGATGCTGAGATCCACGTGGTTCACGGCGGTGTATACGGACTTGGTACCGAAGACCGAAGATGTCTTGTATGTTACAGACAGGTCTTTTATATCCAGTACCAGATCGCTTACTTCTGAACTTTTATCTATAAGCCTGTTATCGTGCTTCATTCTTTCCCTCTGTTTCTTTCCCTGCGCGGACCTTTTCCCTGCTGGGAATAGCCGAAATCAGCTGCTTGGTATATTCGTTCTGGGGATTTTCAAATACCCTCTCCGTGGGACCGGCTTCAACGATCTCGCCCTTGTACATGACGTCAACTCTGTCGCAGAGATGCCTGATTACCCTTAAGTCATGGCTGATCAAGAGTATTCCGACTCCGTATTCTTCACTTAGATCCCTCAAAAGATCCAGAATCTGAGCCTGAACACGCACGTCCAAAGCTGTAGTCGGCTCATCGCATATGAGAAGCTGGGGTACTACAACGAAAGCCGATGCGATCATGGCACGCTGTCTCTGACCTCCCGACAACTGGTGCGGATATTTATCATAGGTTACCTCGGGTTCAGGAAGGCCTACCTTCTCCATGGCTTCCAGAACCAGGGCACGTCTTTCTTCTTTATTCTTTTTGGTATGGAGTACCAGGGTCTCCTCTATCTGCTGACCGATTTTCATCAGGGGATTCAGGCTCGTCATGGGCTCCTGGAACACTACTCCGATACCTCTTCCCTGGATTCTTCTCATCTCATCTCTTGAAAGGGTTCTGAGATCCTTTCCGTTAAACAGAATCTCCCCTTCTATATCCACGTTATATCTTTCGATCAATCCGGATATAGCCATGGCTGTTACGGTCTTGCCGGAACCTGATTCTCCTACAAGTCCGACTCTCTGACCGTTTTTCATAAAGAAATCTATGCCCTTTACAGCCTCTTTACCGGTGGACTTGAAAGTAACCTTAAGGCCATGGACGTCGAGCATGACCTCTCTTGGATCGTATTTTTTCTTAACATCAGCCATTGCGTTCACCTCCCAGACCTTCTCCTATGAGGCCGAAGCCGAGAACGAGGAGAATGATGGCAACACCTGTTGATATGGCATACCAGGGTGCACTCATTAAGTAAGTCTGAGCTTCGTTTAACATTCTGCCAAGGCTCGGATCAGGTGGCTGTACACCGACTCCGAGGAAACTCATGGATGCTTCTGCAAGCACAGCATTATTGAAGCCGATAGCTATGGCAGAAAGGAGAACCGGCACAATATTCGGCAAAATATGTACGAAGAGGAGTCTCATGGTTCCGACGCCCATCAGACGCGCATTTCTCACGTAATCCATGTTTTTTTGCCGCGCTACTTCCGTCCTCACTATTCTGGCAAAACTCGGTATGAAGAGTATTCCTAAGGCCAGAATGATATTGTATTTACCGCCACCGAAGATAGCGATAAGAACGAGGGCCAGAAGGATGCTCGGGAATGCCAGAATGCTATCGTTTAAACGCATGAGGATCTCATCAAGCCACCCTCCGAAGTATCCAGTAAACAAACCTACCAAAAGGCCTACGACAAGGCCAATGGCTACGGTTGCAAATGCGATCATAAAGGTAGCCCCTGCCCCCTGTACTACTCTCGAGAATATATCCCTTCCAAAGTTATCCGTACCCAGGAGATGTCTTAAACTTGGGCCAGCCATTTTTTCCGCGCCGCTCATCTGATTTGGATCATAGGGAGTCCAGAACATGCCGATGATAATTATCACAAGCATGATACATGTAATGACCGCGCCTATTTTGAAATGTGAATTCATTCCTTTGATCATATTCTCACCCCAATCTGACGCGCGGATCTATGTACTGCGTAACTATGTCCGCAAGATAATTCATAAATACAACTACAAATGCTATTATAACTACGATGCATTCCGCCACAGGATAATCGCGGTTTCCGATGCTTGTAATGAGAAGTCTTCCAAGTCCCGGAAGGGCGAATACCTGCTCTACCACGATAGAGCCCGCTACGATATCTGCAAGAGTCATGGCGATATAGGTGATGGTAGGAAGAAGTGCATTCCTAAGGACGTGCACTCTTATAACCGCCCATCTGGAATTACCACGGCTATATGCCGTTCTGACATAATCCTTATTCATCTCATCCTGGATGGATGCATGAAGGAGCTTGGCCACCTTGGCTGCCTTCGGAAGGGAAATGGCCAAAGCCGGGAACAGGAGATAAACCAGCCCCTTTCCAAAGTCTTCACTTAAAGGCACATAGACTCCCGGGGTGAACAACTTCAGTACTAAGCCAAAAAGATATGCCAGAAGCATACCTAAGAAGAATGGCGGTATTGCCATGAATATCTGATTGAATGCCACGCTGATTCTTCTGAAAGTCTCGTTCTGGTATCTCACCATGATGATGCCCAGAGGAATACTGATCAGAGTTACAATAAGCCATGACAAAAGAGAAAGAGTAGCTGTAAGGCTGATCTTTCCCTTAAGAACTTCCTTCACCGGCATGAAATAGCTGTAGCTGATTCCGGGATCTCCCGTAATCAGTCCCTTGAGCCAATGAAAATACCTCACAAAGACGTTTCCGTTTAAGCCTAGCTGTTCTCTTAACTGAGCTGCTCTCTCCGGAGTATAGTCTGTGCCTAGCATTTTGGTAACCGGATCACCAGGTATAATTTGGAATGCAAGAAATGCCAGCAGGGATATTAATATCAGAGTGACTATTAATATCCCTGTCTTTTTTAAAACATATTTCATT